>Ga0163179_10001282_pt1 | contig 17843 bp, 14 predicted proteins | sample AtlANTMetagenome_FD_109643 | JGI IMG/M metagenome (GOLD analysis project Ga0163179, IMG submission 109643) | Marine eukaryotic phytoplankton communities from the Atlantic Ocean - Atlantic ANT 2 Metagenome | ecosystem: Environmental > Aquatic > Marine > Oceanic | place: North Atlantic Ocean... | reverse complement strand
GAGGCTAATTCTTTTGGTAATGTCTGGTATTTTACAATTTCTTTGAAATTGTTATACGCACGATCAAAATACCCGTTTTCGCTCTCTTTAGAAGTGAGAATAGGGTAGACTGGTATATCTGATACTAGTTACACGCTAACTCTGAGTATTTTACAAAGATCTGACTGACATAATCTAAATAGTTGTAATTCGACAGACAATACCGAAAGGGGTAATCTCGAATATGCTGAATACGATAAACCTTGTTTCCTATTACTGACGGATGGCTGACCAAGTAGTGGTTAATTTACCAATTCTATCTACTGGTAATTTTTCATCGGTCAAGTGAACAAGACCTGTCTTTTCAGAATTTTTCCCATGGACAACAGCATGGCAATACCAACCGCTCCAGCCTTTCTGACCTTTAGCTTTAGGAGGGTCACTGTCGTTAACACAAATACCCATTCCAAATTCTAACCCCTTCTCAAACTTGCCTTTTTTTAAAATTTCTTCTGCGGACAGTTTAATTTCATAGTAGGTTTTTTTTGCAGCTTCATCTCGCACAATCATGACATCGTTTTCTGTAAGACCATTTTTCCCAGGTGCCTCATTGCTGATAAACAATTTACCTTCAGAGGCACCCATGTTGTATAAGAGCATCGGTATACCGGCTTTTCGTTTGCCAGTCGTTTCTAACGCCATCTGGAGGGAATCTCCATTCCAAGCGGCACCGGCATTAGGTGGGCCATCGTGATTTTCGTCAGTGACAATTAGTCCAATATAAAAAGCATCTGGTTGCCAAACCATCATGATACCAACTCGATGATCTTCCTTACCATCCCATGTACCACCGGCGTGTCCTTCGAATGATTTTTTGCCACCATCACCTGCTGGCAAATCAATAAATGGTTCACCGTTAGTTCCAACCACTGTATCGAATACACCGTCCCAGTCAGACATTTTACCATCAATTTTAATATCGACTCCCGTTAAAGCGTTGTAAATGTCGTGGGTCTTACTCCTGTTTTGAGCTGAAGCCAGATGAATAAATAATATATTCATTAGAAGTGTAAATAATATTATGTAGCTAGTTAGTCGTATGGTTTTAAACATTCTGCTTCTCCTTCACCGAGATAATTGTCGTTTGCTTTTGTTTATTTAATTACAATCTGACTCATACGCCCGTAATCGTGTATCGGGCAGCCGAGAAGTACTATAACCTAACATTATTGATCAAGACAATTGAATTGTTATTTCTATAGTCGTATTAGTGGGGCGTATTCTTGACAGTTACATAAGATAAGCATAAAATGGAATAACCTTTTAGAAAGGAGAATTATAGGGGAAAAATGAATTTTTTGGCGATTGACTTAGGTGCGGAGAGTGGCCGTGGAATTACTGGTTCTTTTGACGGAAAACGTATTAGCTTAAGCATCACACACCGGTTTCCTAATGGTGGGGTACGAATACTTGATAGCCTTCATTGGGATTTACTATTTTTATGGAAAGAAATCAAGCAAGTGCTTGGGATGTCTGCCAATAGTGATCTGAAATCCATTGGGATTGATACTTGGGGCGTTGATTTCGGTTTGTTGGATGCTGATGGACAACTAATTGGCCAACCATATCACTACCGAGACGAACGCACAAATGGAATGATGGAATTGGCTTTTGAGCTTCTCACTAAAAAAGAAATATTTGCACAAACTGGGACACAGTTTATGCAGATCAATACTCTGTTTCAACTACTATCTATGGTGAACTCTAAATCGCCGATTTTTGAAATAGCAGATACTTTTCTAACTATTCCTGATTTGCTTAATTTTTGGCTTACAGGTCGAAAAGTAAGTGAATTTTCTAATGCTACTACGACTCAAATTCTTGACCCACGAACTGCCACTTGGTCAGAGTTGATTTGCAAAAAGTTTCAAATCCCTTATGATATATTTCCTGATACGATTTTTCCCGGAGAGGAAATTGGTTTGCTCAGGCCATCTGTCGGTAAAGAAACAGGGCTGAGTACAGTGCCCGTGGTAGCACCGGCTTGTCATGACACAGGTTCTGCGATAGTCGCTGTTCCTGCTCACGGCAATAATTGGGCATACATTAGCTCCGGCACATGGTCATTGATGGGAGTAGAATTAGATCAACCTTTGATTACTAGTCAAGCACTAGCTTTAAATTTCACTAATGAAGGTGGTTTTAATCGGACTTCTAGATTTCTCAAAAATATCATGGGATTATGGTTAGTTCAAGAATGTCGTAGGACTTGGGCTCAAAGTACAGGAACAGAAATGGAATATTCTGAATTAACACAATTAGCTAAAGGCTCAACTGCTTTTGTGAGTGTAATTGATCCAGACGATAGCACTTTCCTACCAGCTGGGGACATGCCCAAGCGGATTGTCGATTATTGCCACAGAACGGGGCAAGCTGCACCAGATACACCAGGAGCTTTTGTTCGATGTGCTTTGGAGAGCCTAGCTTTCAAATATAGGTGGACACTGGAACAGATTGAATCTGTAACTGGTCGTCATATTGACACTTTACATATCGTTGGCGGTGGAGTACAAAACCAACTCCTGTGCCAGTTTACTGCTGATGCTACTGGGAAGCAGGTAGTCGCGGGCCCTATTGAGGCCACAGCAATTGGTAATATAGCTGTACAAGCTATCGCAATTAACGCACTTAGTACATTAGATGAAGCTCGTCAAGTAATCAAAAATTCTTTTTCACTTCAGATTTACGATCCAAATAACAATCAAGAGTGGCAAGATGCTTATCATTCATTCTTGCAAATCACCAGAATTGGAGAATGCTAATTACAATGGGTAAAAAATTTCGGGTCACAATATGGAATGAGAATTTACATGAACAGAATAATGAGTTTATAGCTAAGCTTTATCCAAAAGGTATACACGGCGCTATTTCTGATGGTCTCAAGGAGCACCTAGATATCGATGTTTTTTTTGCTACTCTGGATGAGCCTGAGCACGGTCTGACAGAATCAGTTCTTAACCAAACGGATGTATTAATATGGTGGAGCCACTTAGCTCATAACAAAGTGAGTGATGAAATAGCAATTAGGGTGCAAGAAAAAGTCCTTGATGGGATGGGTTTGATTATGTTGCATTCTACACAGGGAGCCAAAATTTTTAAGTTGTTACTAGGAACTAGTGGAGCTTTAAAATGGAGAGAGTCGGGTGAAAAAGAACGAATTTGGGTCATAGAGCATGGCCACCCGATTGCCGATGGTCTCGGGGAATATTTTGAACTAGAAGAAACCGAAATGTACGGTGAGCCATTTGATATTCCAGCCCCCGACAATTTAGTTTTTATCAGTTGGTTTCCTGGGGGCGAGGTCTTTCGCAGCGGGTGCTGCTACTACAGAGGGAAAGGTAAGGTGTTTTATTTCCGCCCAGGACACGAGACTCACCCAATTTACTATGATCCAAACATCAGAAGAGTAATGGCTAATGCTGTTCTGTGGGCCAAGCCAACTAGGACAGTTGAAGGGCTACGCATCAGGCAATTGACTAACTCACCACCTCTGGAACGTATCTGATTGGCAGAAAATGTAACGGAAGGAAAACCAATCTTCGAATCAGTTCTCCTTCCGTTACATTTTTATAACTGCTAGTTTAATAGTTGAGCTGAGTGAGAATTCAATGATGCTTCACCTCGAAAACCAGTTTCTTGGAAAGCAATAATACCTTCCCTATCGATAAAGAAGGTCGCTGGGATACCACTTACATTGTACTGATTAGCTACTCCCCCAGCATTGGTTAAAACCGGATAGCTGATATTATTTCGGACGAACTCTTGTAGCTTTTCTACGTCTTCATCCACACTAACACCCAAGACTATCAATCCACTCTCGTGATTTTTTTTATGTAATGCTTCTAAGTACGGAACCTCCGTACGACAGCTACCTCACCATGTGGCCCAAAAGTTTAGTACTACAGCTTTACCTCTAAGGTCTGATAGATTAACAATATTTCCTTCGGTAGTACGTAAAGTGAAGTCTGGGGCTGTTTTACCAATTAACGCAGCAGGAGAATCGGATGAAGGTGCAGTATCCGCAGGCCGGCTTTTCACTGACTTTTGAAGGTTGGTCATTAAACGCTCATTGCGCTTTTCTTGAGCTTTCTGTACTGCCTCGCAGCCGAGTAGACTGACCGCTAATGTAATGAAGGGTAAGAGATTTAGATATGGCGTCAAAAGACGTTGCATTTTCATTAGAAACCTTTTAGAATCTTACTTTCAAGCAAATTCTAACCAAATCGAAGAGAGGATGTCAATTGAAAGAAAAAGAGATCGCTATCGCTGCGGCTAAAACCGCCGGGGACGTGATAATGAAGTATTACCGAAGTAAGTACGAGATCACAGACAAAAGCCCAAATAATCCCGTTACTGAAGCAGATTTGGCTGCCAACTATCATATTCAAGAAACTATCATGGGCGCCTTTCCTCAAGATGGTTGGTTGTCAGAAGAAAGTAAGGACTCACCAGATCGAATTGGTAAAGACCGGGTTTGGGTCATCGATCCAATCGATGGTACACTAGAGTTTATCGAAGGGCTTTCGCAATTTGCAGTCTCCATTGCTTTGGTCGAAAACAGCCGACCCATTGTTGGTGTTTTAAACAACCCTGCGACGGAAGAACTTTTTGTGGCTGTCGAAGGCGAAGGTGCTTATTTGAATGGTGAACGTTTGAGATGCTTGCCTACTACAAAAACTGAACAAGCAACGATCTTAGCAAGTCGTACTGAACATCAGCGAGGCCAGTTAAGGGCTTTCGAAAACAGAGTAGGGAAATTAAAGTACATCGGAAGTGTCGCCTACAAATTGGGAAGGCTAGCTGCTGGATCTGCTCACGGATACCTGACAGTACAACCAAAAAACGAGTGGGACATCTGTGCTGGGGATTTAGTCGTTAGAGAAGCAGGGGGGGTATTTTGGAGTCGGGGAGGTAAACCAATCCAATATAATCAACCGGACCCAAAGCAGAGAGCGGGAATGTTCGCAGGCAGGGCAGATCTGGTGGGAGATTTGATCAGTTTATACGAAGAAGTACCTAATATGTAGCTATCACGACACGCTGTCTACAATAATTCCACCACCGACTAAACCGCCAGATGAGTCGCGCGCTACAGATGCCCCACCAATTCCGGACAAGCCGATTGTGAGCGACTTTCCTTTTATGCTACTGGAGGAGTGAGGAGAACGACTTGATTGAGAGCTCTTGTTTCGCGCCTCTAGGAACTCAGTTTTTCCAAGTCCGAGAGCTGGTCTCTGGAAAGCTTCGCTGGTGTTGATCAACGGACGGACCTGAGCCAGTCCCTGAGGGGATGCTGCTGACGTTGATGCTGACGTTAATACCGGCATGCTGTACGACTCCTTTTTACTATATTTTGCACCTTTGCAGTTGCACGGCTATAATTTAGCACAAAATAAGTATAGAATCAACTCTTTTTTAGGCGTGTAACTAACCATTATGACAAAACTGACACACTTTGACGAAAAGGGACATACACAAATGGTAGATGTAAGTCCCAAACCTGAAACAGAACGAACAGCTATAGCAAAAGGAGTAGTATACACAAAACGTGAAACCGTTTTACAAATTAACCAACATAAGTTTGAGAAAGGTAATGTTCTGGAGGTTGCACGTTTAGCAGGCATAATGTCTACCAAACGTACTCCTGATATTATTCCATTGTGCCATGCAATTCCAATCACAGGTGTCTCTCTTCATCTGTTAACTCATTTGGAACAGTCTCGTGTAGAAATTGAAGCCCATGTTAAAAGTATGGGGCGGACAGGAGTCGAGATGGAAGCTCTGACAGCTGTTTCCGTAGCAGCTTTGACAATTTACGATATGTGTAAGAGTGTTGATCAGACGATGAGAATTTCCGAAATTCGATTAGTTCAAAAAACCGGAGGTCAAAGCGGCGATTTTCGGGCCGAGTAAATTTCATCTGTCATTTGTATTCGGATGTAGTACAGCAATTTTCCCACTACGTCTTATAGACCGGCCAGAGTTGGTTGCCGTTAAATCAAAAATATAGATACCTGTTGTGACAGGCTGTTGATTTTGGTTACAACAATTCCACTTCAAACTGGTGTTTGAACCACTAACATTCGAAAGAGTAGTCGAATAAACTTTCTCACCCGATACACTATAGATGATTAGTTCAATATCCGCTACCCTAGTCAGTTGGAAATTTATTTGGGCTTGTCGAGTCGCAGGATTAGGGTATGCGAAAACTGGGTCAACAAAGTCGAAAATATCTCGACTAAAGAAAACATTTTCAAATTGTGCCATATTTCCAGCACGGTCAAAAGCCTCAACGTTCAGAGTATGCCGGCCAGGAAACAAGTTACCTGGTAAATATGTCAATTTACCAGAAAATGAGTCCATCATCTGAAACCGCATCTCTCTATTAGTATTCTGATCGGTTTGTGAAGAAGTTAAAATAACAGCTGGCTCTTCATCTATCTTTACGGATAAGCGATCAATACCTGACCCATTATCCGTAATTGTTAGCTCAATTAATTGCTCATTCTTCCGAAAAGACCCAATCATCGGTATCTTTTGATCTGTCAAAAGGCCATAACTACCCAATTTTTCAACAACTGCCACAAAATATACTTGATCATCAATCCTTATTTTCCTCACTTTGGGCACTGGTAGCCAATTTTTTTGCCAATAGAATAAGGCCGTTGACTCGAGCATTTCCTCTGATTTCTTTGATGGAATACGTAACTCGAAACTTGAATTCTGGAAAACCTCTGAAGTTACATCTAATTTAATTTCATGGACAGGATAAATAATTTCAAGCTGTCGACTTTCTGCATTCTGTAATTGACTTAAAACTCGATTTGAGTCGAACCCACTTTGGCTAGAAAGTTGTGGTTTCAAATTCATTTGTGGACTCAAAAAAGTCAGACTAGCACCCCTTGGATGATAGATTTGATAAGGGAGAAAGATGGAATGATATCCTTGTTTTTTCTGTGGGAAAGGTAATACGGACGATGACTGAAACTGATTTTGGTCAGTGTAATAGCCAAGTCTACGAAGCATCACTGATTGCTCGTCAGTTAAACTGAAGTCCGCAGAGATATCAAAGCTATCAGCCTGTGAATTTAGTCGAAATTTGCCTTGATAGATAAACAAACTTTCTAATTCAGGATCTGTCCCTTCTTCTTGGGCGCGACGTTTTACCATCTGACGAGTTGCTTTCGGTTCTAGTTTTTCCAATGTAACCAGTTGAAGGTCAATACTATAGATTCGGTGAAAACTCTCACGATTTCCTAATGGGGTGACTGTAACTTTTGAATTTCCAATCGTTTTTAGAATTTTATTAGAGACTAGATGTACGCACAAATCGTTTCCATCACGAATTGCGGAAAGTGAAGCATAAAAAGGTTGACGATCAATAGTAAAATTTGATGTAACCGGGGCTGATAGATTCCCTTCTAGGTCCCTAACTTGTAATTTAAGTGTATGTTTACCCTGACTCAATTCTTGGACCGGCCGATATGTAAACTTACTAGTCTCAGGATCAAAAGTAAATGTATTCCCATCAAAACTGGCAATTTGGACCTCTTTTTCTCCGCCTTCTAGTGTATCTGGGTCAAAATAGAATGTTTGGTTATCAAAATCGAAGATCAGTGACAATGGATCTATTTGTACATTGTCCAATAAATAGCAAGAAATAGCGATTTTTCCCTTCGGATATGTCAAAATTTGACCATTAGAAGGGTATAAATCAATAATCCCTGGAGGGTAGATATCAATTGGAGCTAACTGCCCAACCAGATTTTTAGTTTCAGTCATATTATATACGACGCGACGAAGTAATCTGGAATGTCGACCGAATTCATCTTTAGCTAAAAGTACAATTGTGTTAGTACCAATTTGTAATCCTAGATTTTGACTAAAAACTCCATCAGATTCAATAGAAATAGTAATTGTCTTTTCGGCTTTTGTTGATTGCTGCTGAATTTGGAGTTCTGAACTGTCCGTGGTTCCCGAAACTAATATGTATGGAACTGGGGAGATTGTGAAATCACTGGGCTGACTCAATTCTATAAAAGGTGCCTGAACATCTCGAACGATTGTTCGATACATTTCGGTCGTTCCTAAAACTCGTGAAATCGCCTGAATATGTAGTAGATTACTACCTTCATTTAGCAAAATTCTTGCAGAAAATAGACCACTGGTTTCAGTTGCTATCAGATCATTGTTAACATAGAGCTGAGCATCACTGCTAGTTTTTCCTGTTAAATTGATCATTTGTTGATCTGTAATTTTTCCTTCATAAGGCGAAAAAATCTCTAAGGTTGGTTTATGATTTTCTACTAAAACTGTTTGTTCATCTATTACTATCTGGTTTCCATCAGGATGACTAGAGATAACTGTCAAACGCAGGATATATTCTCCTCTTAATCGTCTCGTATCCCATTGACCAAGGAAACCAGTAGTAGAGACTGGCTGAGTTGAACGGCCACCAATCGGAACCCAAGTTCGTACAGGAGTAGAAACCTCGGCATAGTGCAAAGAAAACTCTAGAAATTTCGGTCCTCTTGCTAGACCTATTAATTCTACTTTCCCAGATACTATATCTCGGTTGTAGGGTGTGACAATCTGAGCTTCCACATACACCATAGGGAAGACAATAGGCACGATATGCAGCTGGTCTTTGGACTGATACACTAACTGTTTGATGCTTGGCGACCAACCGGCTGAATCAACTGGGGTGCCGATTGGGGTCAGCTGTGCTGGTAATTTGGCCTGGCGGGTCAAAGGATCTAGTAAAGTAGACACGGCTGTCTTTGATTGGCCGAAACGGTCAGTCAGAAATAGTAAGTATTTACCATTTGGTGCCCAGCGAGGTTGGGTTTCATTTGCAAAACTTTGTCTCAATAATTGTTCTGTAGTCTCGTCAGATTGATCCACGTCGAGCAGCAAAACATCCCAGTTTCCTGCTCGATTTGACTGAAAGGCTATTCTAACCATATCAGGAGACCACGACGGAAACGTATCTTGATAATTATTTCGAGTTAGCTGTTGATAAGTTACCGGTGAAGACGTCACTTGAGCAAGGAAAATTTCATCGTTACCATTATGCGTGATAGTAACGGCTAGTTGGTCTCCTGTTGGAGACCAACTAGCCGTACGCGCGGGCCGATCTAATTGACGGTGTAAGCCTGAGCCATTGATATTGACAGACCAAATTTCCCAATCTAACTGAGTCGAGTCTGGCTGGGGTCGCTTAGATTGAAATGTAACCACTTCTCCATTGGGATGCCAAGATGGGTACAAATCAATCCACTGGTCTTTGGTTAGTCGTGATCTTTGACCGGAATCTAACGCTAGAATCCAAATATCTACTGAGCCTGCCGCATTACTTGAGAACGCAATAAATTTCCCATCTGGAGACCACGCAGGAGTATAATCAGACACATCAGTTTGGTTTGATATTACTTGATAATCCAATCCACCCGAAATAGGTAAAGGTTGATGGTTATCAATAATTACCAAAGACTGAATTTCAGTTTGGTTTTGAATGGCATCAACCGCTGTTAAAGACAAAGTATAAATTCCATCCAAGCCCGTTGTATCCCAGACGTAAATTTGTTCGCGTTCAAATGATGTTCGGATAGGTGGTCCCAAATTTTTCCAATTATCTGACAAACTTGGCAGACGCCCATTTCCCAAGCGCAGTTGGAAATTGACTAAATTATCATCCAAGCAGGTGGCCGTTACTACAACCTTTTGTGAAACAATAACTGGGATTTGGTCATCTTTCGTATTATTGGCCGAAATCGATGTTGGCGTATGAAGTTGCCACTTAGGTGGGTGATAATCGACATAAATAGGCTCCGATGGAGGTGAAAATTGGCTTGGATTACCTACAGAATCAACGGCTTGAATTTGAATTCGATAAGATTTGTTATTTACTAATGGTTGATAATCATAACGTGGTAAATCTATTTGGCTAATTTCCTCAAACTTAGCTTGATCAATAGAAACCCAAATATGGTACATAATAGATTCCGCCACCTTATCCCAAATGAAAGTTAAATTCTGATCGTTGTCGAAACCAGATGGAGCGTCCAGGTCAACATGAATGGGACGAGATGGCTTTTGCGGGGGGGTTTTATCTATACGCTGATAGAACAAGTGGTTCGATGTTTCGAATTTTGATTCTAACCAAACTAGTTGCAATTCGTGCTTATATGCCGACACTGCTATCCATGCAGGACTTATTTCAGGTCCAAATCGATTAGATGGAAGAAACGATTTATTAGCTGACCATTTGAAGTCATAATCTGAGAAATAGAGTTGCCAGTCCCCCGAACGCCCATCCCGCCAGAATAACCATGTACGATCACTTGACAGTGAAATTTGCGGTGAAATTGACTCAGCAGAGTTATTAGTAATCTGTTCTATTTGGTAAATGTTGGGTTGTCGAGAATCAAAATTTTGAGCTACCCAAATATCTGCAGGGTCTAATGGTTGCAGTCGCGATTCCCAAGCCACAGAGATAAACGCTTCGCCAAAACGATGTTGTTGATAGTTACTCATGACTACCATTGGCCGACGAGCGTGCCCAGATGATGACAATCTCCAATGAGTACTACCAACTAAACCTTGGTATTGTTGAGCATAAATTTGCCCGGTGGCTTCTCGGTGGTCTCGCCAAACAACAGTCGATGTCTGAAAACCAGCTGCGACATCCGGTTCTGCAGATTGCCATTGACCAGTCAAAGGTCTAGGTTTCCGCCAAGTGTTACCTTTATCGTCGCTAATAGAAATTTTAGCCTGAATCCCGACCAATGGATCTGAATTTGGGGTTGGGATTTGTTCCCAAACAACGTAGATAAAATTGTTTGGGGATGTCTTAGTTGCAGAAATTCGAGGTCGTCGCCCACTTGTCGATAGTGTTGACTGATTTTTCCATATTTCCCCATCATATAAGGCAAACTTAATGGATTGATCTTCTTGCCAAACTAAATAAAGATAACGATTATCAAGTTCTATATCTGGCTCAACACTATCAGCAGAAGTCCGGGTTACTCGTTGATCAATGGACCAGTTTTCCCCAGCGTTTGTACTATGACGAAAAAAAATCTCTTTTGATGCTAAACGATCATCAGACCAAACAATATACACATCATTTTCCCAAGCCTTTATAGCCGGTTGTGTAGCTGATAAGTCGGTTAACTCTAAGATTTCCGTCCACGGTTGGTCGGACCAAACCACACTAGAAACGAACAAGAAGATTAATTCTAGCAAACGGTTTTTGTTATTAGTACATCCTGAGATTATAGATAGTTGACACATAGGCCAGCGTTTAGCCAAAAATAGAATGTAAAATTCAGGGAGTAGATTCTGTGGTTGGGTTAACCGGAATTGCTTGATCTAATTTAACTTGACTAGATTTTTGTATATTCACTGGTTGATCTATGTAGGTTAAGATTCGGTCAAGATCAAGAAGAACATGGGGTAAGTCCTTGACAATAATTGAGTTGGTATTAGTATCTACAACAATTGGTGTTTCATTAGTACTCAGGAACGGTGTTATGATTGGAATAACTGATGTGGCTGAGATATGATGAATTTTAAAAAACTCTAACTCTCTTAAATCGAGGGTTTCGACCAAATGATGATTAAACGAGTCAGTTTCAGATTTAGGACTTACTTTAGGTTTAGGGTTGTCTGAGTTACCAGATGTATCGGGCTGTAAATTTGATTTATTTTCTATTGATGAAGCAACTAATTCTAGCCGTTGTTTTTGGCCGAGCAACCAATTTAAAGTGCGCTTCTTATGCCTCATTTGTCTTTGCAATATACGGACTTCATCGGAGGATGGGTTAGATTTTGTTAGTTCTTCAATCCCCTTACTAGAACCTTGAATTTCGGACTGTAAAACTTGAATTCGTTCTTCGATTTGTTTTTCCGACAGTGGAAATGGGCGCCGGGTTTGGGTGGGAAAAGATTGCTGAATTTCTCGCATCCTGTTCTGAATTGACTGCACACGGCTAATAGTTTCGGTCGTTGATTGTTGGTCAGTTTTCCCCGAATCGAATAGGTTCATACTGGGCAAAGAAATGCTAGTTCCAAACTGCTGACCTAACTTCTTCAATTCCCCGGACAGACGGTTGAATTCAGATTGCAGGTCAGCACGCTCTTTCTCTGACATTTCCGAACGTTGAGAGGAAATTTTAGACCTGTTTTTCTCTGAAGGTTTAGACTCAGTTGTTTCGGAACAGACCTCTGGACTATCCAACAGCCAGAAAAACAAAGATAGAATATATAGAACTAAACTCAGTCGCTTATCAATCATTTTGTCGAGGCCCAATCAGAAATATTGTTAAAGTTAAGTATATCACCGACTCAACCGATCATCAATAATAGAAAGCACAAGTACATTGCAATTACAGTGAACTCTTTTCAAGTTCTATAATAAAGTGCTAATTGTGGATGATGTTGTATTTACAATATAGTGAGATTCACACAATAATGAGGTTTGATTAAACAAAGCTAATCAATAAGAGATTTTCATGAGCAATTGACGACTCTGATTAGATACTAAAAAGTATTAGATAATGTACCTTGGAATATATTTGGATGCTGTCGTAGCCTAACAGTAGACATTTTCACTACCCGTCTCATGCTATTTTTTGGATTAGGGGATTAACAAAGATCGTATTTGGGAGACAATCTACTCAAAGCTACTAAAGAATTACATCGTGCTAATTTATGTTCGTCTCCAGACGCGTGCTTCAGATAATTCCATAAATTATGAATGTACATATTACCTGTTATTTTCAGGGTGTTTCGCTGAATCTTCTAATACTGAAGGCACCACCAACATAGTAGGTTCCACTTGACTTGAGACACTGTACGAACAATCAGATCAGCAGCTGTATCTCTAACTGACAGTCGGTATTATCAAAGTAAGTGGCTAAGAGTGGGATAGTAGATTGACCGATACTAGCTAATGCATGAGTCAATTATGAATTAAAGAGATTATAACCTTTTGGTTTGCCAATTTTAGCTGGCGGGTAATTAGTCTGATTTTACTTAAATCTATTCTTCAAGGCGTCAATAAGTCTATAAACTACATCTAGTTCTAACTAAGATTTTGACAATACCAATCACTTTAGAATTAGCATTTTTTTGAATTTCATAGGGTTAGGATAAGATTTTGTCTTAGGATTTCTAGCATATTGAAAAACGGACTCGATCCTATCCTAGATTTTCTTATGAAGATCATCAGATTCTAGTCTGACTATATCTGTATCTAGTGAATAATCCATGGATTTGTTCATCAATTGGTAAGTTGCTTTTTTCATCAAGACTAAAGTTTATTTTTCTAGTCCAGAATACCTGGCTCCTTTAAATTGACGACCTTACCGGTTTCAAATGAGAGGCTAGCTGCTAATGTTAACTCTAAGGTCTTCAATGAGTCCGCATAGGTTGATCTGATCTGAGACGTGTTTCCTGTTTTTACCGCATCAATGAAAACTCGGTCTTCTGTGACATATCCGCTCATATAATGTATGTGTTCTTCAATTTGTCCACTTCGATTGATACGTAAGTTTCCCCCCTTGGTTCCTTCATCTGTAGAGCTAGTATCGATAAAACTGAGTTCTAAAGACGGTTCAATTTCAACAACTAATCCATCACAAAATAGCTCCAACCGTACCCGACTCCATTTTTTTAGCATACAAGCTGAAGTGATATTAACTATCACACCATTGGCAAATCGGATATTAATGATGCTCATATCATCTACGTTATGATTTTTAATCACTTTCGTACTATCTTGAGCTGAGAAACCATGAACCGAAACTACATCACTATTAACTAAATAACGGCACAAATCAAAAACATGTGTCGTCTGCTCTACGTGTTGGCCTCCAGATCGTTCTCGTATGGACCACCAAGGTGTTCCTGGAAACCCACTCATCCAATATCCCAAAGCGCCAACAATTTTTTGTTCCGACAGAAGCGATTTAGCCAGATTGATATTGTGCTGATATCGCCAATGATAGCCAATACTGGTAATGATATTGTACTCTTGAATAGCTTGATAAATCTTTTGTGCTACTTTCATTTGAGTAGAAAGTGGTTTTTCAATAAATAGAGGAATCTGGCGTTGGCAAACAGCTAACTCTGGCTCACCATGAGCAAATGGTGGTATACAAATATAGACCGCGTCAATATGTTCTTTATCTAGCATCATCTCGTAATTAGTATATGGCTTTCCACCGTATTTTTTACACTGTCTGATAGCTTGTGCCTCAGAGATATCGCAGATGGCTACCAATTCAACATCTTCAAAATCAGACAAGTTACGAAAATGGCCACTTGCCATACCTCCAGCCCCAATAGCCGCAACTCTCAGATGTTCCACTTGTAATAAAATCCTTTTGAGTATGATATGAAAAAATAAGAAACTAGCCCAAATCTTGCCGAGCTCGTTAATTAAAAAACTAGATCTAAATCAACAGATACTTTTTATTGACGGAGTCTTTATAAGAGTTCGAACTAATCCTCTAGCATTAAACAAATTAACTATACCAGTATTCCAACTTAAATTAATCAAAAAATGTAGATAGAACTAACATGTGTACCTGACGACATAAATATTACTCTGATAAACCTACATCAGTTTAATCTGACTTCCACCGATTGACGCTGTTTGAAATACCTCAAATATTTATTTGCTTTTTCATGATTAACATTAATCTCAAGGGTTTGCAATAATGTTTCTATTGCTTCGTTTATTTTTCCCTGCTTGTAATAGACCAAACCAAGATTGGTTAATGCCGCTGTATGAGATGGATTAATTTTGATTTCTCTCCGATAAGCAGCAACTGCCTGCTCGTAATTTTCTCGTTTTGTATACGCATTCCCCAGATTAAAATTTGCATCGTCGAAGTCAGGTTCAATTTGTATAGCTTGTTTATACCATTCAATAGCTATAGATGGCTCTTTCTGTTCGGCATATAAAAAGCCTAAATTATAATATGTACTAGCGTCGTTGGGATTCAGTTTCACGGCTTTCTGGTATGCTGTGATAGCTAAGGCTCTTTTTTTTTGTTTAGCATATATAAAACCCATATTGTAATGAGCACTCACAAAATTGGGATCAATCTGGATTGCTTTTTGGAATGCAAAAATAGCTTCTGTGAATTTGCCAAGCCTTGCTAAGGTATTACCGAGATTATAATGTGGGTTTTTGTTATTAGGAGCTCTATTAACTGCTTCCTGATACATGAAAAGGGCATTTTCCAAATGTCCTTGTTGTTCTAAAATAGAACCAATGTTAAAGTAGGCATTGGCGTTTTTTGGGTCAAGTTCAATTACTCGTTCAAATTCAGAAATTGCTTCTTCTAGACTACCATGAGTCTGATAGGCACAACCTAAATTATGATGTAAACTAGAATCGTTTGGATTAGTACGGATACCTTTCTGAAAAGCTTTTATTGCTGGTGAAGGTTGCCCCTGCTGTAAATACACCAAGCCTAAGTTATTATGGGCGATAGAAAAGTCTGGAGCGATTTGAATAGCTTTTAAATATGATTGAACTGCTTTGAATAAATTACCTTTTTGAGCATACAAGAGACCAAGGTTATTATATACAGAGGCTCGTTCTGAATCTATTAAAATTGCGCTGTGATATGCTTCTATCGCTTGATCTAACTTTGCTTGTTTAGTATATTCGATTGCCAAACGAAAATATTGGTTTGCGATGTCAAGTTCGGTTTTATCTGTCATGAATTACTTAATCGTATAAAAAATATTATATCAGCCGTACCTGATTCCAAGTTGATGCAGAACTTTTGTTATTCACTTTTTCTATTTTTTCTCTCCACGTAATAGTTAATTCTGAAATAGTACTACGGAGCAAGTAGATAATTCTTCGTATGAAACAGGGATGTCTAAATCTTAAAGGACGCTCAAGATGTTGGCAACCCTACAAGACAGTAGCAGGGCAATCCTAAGTTTTTTCTTTAGTACTAAATTATCAATTCAATCCTCATAAATTTAGTTAAATCAAAAATGACTAGACACAAAGATATCATATCTCAACTAGATCGTAATATACAACGTCTGATAGCAACGGCAAATTAACGATTCAAGCAGTCCTAACAAAGAAGGATTTATGGATAAAGATGGTCTAGGTCAAATAGCGTTTCCTCAGCTACTGTGTCGTGTTACGAATATTTGCTGGAAGAATCTCGGTTTGTTTGAAATAACCAGTTATTGAAATCTATCTTGAAGAAAGGGGGTTTAGACGTCGTGACAGGCGACCTCCTGGTAACTTTGATTTACTGACAACAAACTTCGATTCCTCTCCCGATAGAGCTTTTGTTGTTAAATCTTTGGCTCCAGCGATTAAGCTTACAGTCTTTCAAGAAGATGAAGAGACACAACAAATTACCTCTTCTTTCGTTGAACTGATTATTATGAGATCAAAGGGATTATATGGCGAGGCTTCCATACCCTCCAATCACTAGTGGGTAATTCTTGTTGCATTATCTATGACCCAATAACTTTACCCAGACTTACAACTTCATAATAAGATTAACTCATATTTGGATAAAGGCATAGACATTAACTCGAATGGTGAATATAGTGAGCAAAGTACAAGTATTTATAGCGCTATTGTTAATTGCACACTTATCTTGTCTGCTGAAGCCTTAGATCGACCTGCGTTATTAGAACCTGCTCGAAGAAGCCTAGATCTTAGTTGTCATTTGGTCCATAACGATACCACCATAGTGACTAGTATTTCACGTTGATAAGATTAAGGGAATTAGTCAATTGATTTGGTTGACAGTTTGCATGCCATGTCTCATATTGATGACAATGGCTTCTTCGTATCTGCTACTGGTTGGTATTCAGAAAGGAGGGCGTCGATTAATACGCTTATCTAATTTTGCCAGTCCTCCCAATTGGCGAACAAATTATATAACACGAATATCCCTAAATCATGAGTATGCCAAGGTTTATCCTACCTCTGGCATTTGGCGGGTCCGTAGCAAAAAAATGGGTACGACTGCATTAGCCAGATTACAATACAACAAATCCAACTAGAGATGATAGTGGGAATATGTTCGACTTTTTTCGCTACAGGTCAATTTGAAGGGGAAGAATTTCAGGCTGGTGCAAACTGGATCCGAATGAAACATAAGGGACGCAACAAAATTTCCCCTGAGAAAGACTATCTTTGTGGTGTCTATTGGTTACCGATAGATAAAACAGCACACACAAATAATTGGCAAGAAGTAAGAGGTTGTCGCAAAATTTATCAGATATCGCCATTAGAGATCGTACTCTACATAGAAAAAATTTCCAATAGCTTCGATTTGTATGTTCAAACCAAAGGTAGGTTTGATAATATCCCTTTTCAGGTTGAGTGGAATTTTAGATACAGATAGTATTACTTGCGAAGGAAAACGGGGAAATACGGCTTTTCTGAAAAGCGGATGGACGCACTCTGCAATCGGCGAAGATAGTATGCATATTGGGACCTCGGTGATAAAGTCGATCAGATGTGGAAGATGAGTAATAGTGAGGTTGATGATAAACTGTTTCGCGTATTGATCACAGACATGACTCCAGTTAAAAGAAAGTTAGTAATTCGTTGTGGTGAATGGTCCGAAGCACAACAAAATTAGCGGGACGAATATAGTGAACAATCAGACAACAAAAGTCAAAATAAGTCTACCTGAGATGTTTGTATCGAGGATCTTTGCTAGAATTTGATATTGAAGATTACGTAATTACTCAGTATATTAAAGCAAAGATATATAGTTGAATGTGAGTGTGTAGGT
>Ga0163179_10001281_pt1 | contig 17850 bp, 14 predicted proteins | sample AtlANTMetagenome_FD_109643 | JGI IMG/M metagenome (GOLD analysis project Ga0163179, IMG submission 109643) | Marine eukaryotic phytoplankton communities from the Atlantic Ocean - Atlantic ANT 2 Metagenome | ecosystem: Environmental > Aquatic > Marine > Oceanic | place: North Atlantic Ocean... | reverse complement strand
TGATGAAACGCGGCTGTAGATCCGCGAGGATCGACAGAGAGTTGTAGCCAGATCCGAGGTCGTCCACGGCGAGCCTGAAACCCGTTTTCGCGAGCTCTTTCACCGCCTCTTCCCAGTTCCCGATGGTCTGGAGGCGTACGCGTTCGGTGATTTCGAGCACAACCCGGTCAGCAAAAGGAATCAGCGGCGCGAGTGAACCCTTGGCAATATCGAGATCAATCAACTCTTCTGGATGAAGGTTCACAAAAAGTACACGGTCATTGGGGATGCGCTGTAGGCATTGTGCGGCGCATTCCGAAACAGCCTTCGCGATATCGGTAAGTTGGCCTGTCCGCTCCGCGGCCCTAAGCAGTGGCAGCGGACCATTCAAAACGCTGTGCGAGGACCGCAACAACGCTTCGTAGCCCACGACTTTGGGTACTTTGTCCGCTTTGGCGATGGGTTGTAGCGCCAGCGACAACATGTTTCCTTCGATCGCCTCTTGCAGCATGCGGCGTTCAGCGTCTCGCACCGAACGCTTTTGAAGTTCGACGACTTCAGCCATGCGCTGTGCCGAGGCAAAGGCCTCATCCATCACATCAAGGAGCTGTCTTTCAGTGAATGGTTTTTGAAGCACCGCAAGAATGGAACCTCGGTTCACCGCTTCAACCACCACGGGGAAATCTTGCCGTCCCGTCATGAGGACTCTGAGGCAACCCGGCTGAATCTCGCGCAAGCGTGAGAGCACCTGGAGCCCGTGAATACCGGGCATTTCGTAATCAACAAGCGCGAGAGAGAAGGGTGTCTCTCTGGCAAGTCGGAGCGCCTCTTCACCGTCCGCCGCGCTTGTAACGACGTGGCCTAAGCCTTGTAAAACGCGGGTAATTATCCGTCGGACAAATCGGTCATCATCAACAGCCAGAATGCGTGGCATTCATCCCCCGAAATCTTCAACTGGCTCAGTATACAGGCTTTGTCGTGTGTGTATACCGTCGTTCTGAAAAGCGGCGTGCGGTTTCGCCCATTCAGGATAGATGCGCGCGTTCACAAAACCCATTGGGAGACGCCAATGAGCGCGCGATTGCACAACTTCTACGCCGGACCTGCGGTATTGCCCGCGAGTGTGGTTGAGGAGCTCGGAAACGAATTGCCTAATTTTGGCGGGAGCGGCGTGGGGCTGATGGAGATCAGTCACCGTTCGGCGACCTTCGACGCAGTGGTGCGGTCTGCGCAGTCACGTCTTCGTCGTCTGCTCGGTATTTCCGAAGACTACGAGGTGCTCTTCTTGCAGGGGGGCGCATCGATGCAGTTTTACCAGGTCCCCCTGAACCTCGTGCCCAACGGCGGCGCGGTGGACTACGTCGATACAGGCGCTTGGTCCACCAAGGCGATCAAAGAAGCGAAAGCATTCACAGACGTCGAAGTGCTTTGGTCCGGTAAAGACGGGGGCTACTCCAGCGTGCCCCAGGATGATGAACTAGAGGGACGTTCAGAAGCGGTGTATCTGCACTACACCACGAACAACACAATCGCTGGCACGCAATATCGGGCAGAACCTGCTGCCTCAGTGCCTCTCGTCGCGGACGCCTCGAGCGATATTTGTTCCAGACCTATGGATGTTTCGCGGCACGCCGTGATCTACGCGGGCGCACAGAAGAATCTAGGACCGTCGGGCGTAACCATTGTGATCGTTCGCCGGGACGTACTGGGGCAGACTGGACGCGCAATGCCCACGATGCTGAACTACCAGACGCATATCGACAAGGCAACGCTCTTCAACACGCCGAATACGCTAGGTATCTTCGTTGTAGAACGTGTCTTGGCTTGGCTTGAGGGGATCGGCGACCTCAACGACGTCGCCGCCCGGAACGCAGAAAAAGGCGGGCTTCTTTACGGCGAACTCGACCGGACTGGGTTTTGGCAACCGCACGCCGAAGTAAATGCGCGTTCGCTAATGAACGTGACTTGGCGAATCGCGAACCCAAGCCTTGAAAGCACGTTTGTTGAAGCTGCCGCAGGTGAAGGTCTTGTCGGCTTGAAGGGGCACCGCAGCGTAGGCGGGCTCCGAGCGAGTATTTACAATGCGTGCCCTCGCGAGTCTATTGAAGCGCTCGTAGGGTTCATGAAGGAATTCGAGCGCACCCACGGGTGAACAACAGGAGCTCTAATGTCTGAAGATAATCCCACAGTCATCCCGCAAGACATCGACGAAGACGACATCATCGTTTTGACGGACGAAGACGGAAACGACGGGCAATTCGTGTTTCTCACCGTGCTGGAGCACGAGGGGCAAGATTACGCGTTGCTGGCACCGTTAGGTCAGATGGAAGACGAAAGCGATGAGCAGCTTGATGTTTTCGTTTTCGGGTACACCGTTAACGAAGAGGCCGAGGAGTTCTTCGAGCCCATCGGAGACGAGGCGTTGGTCGATGCCATCGGTGCCGAGGCGGAAGAGTTGTTCGCGGAGCTTACGGCTGACGAAGGCGACGACGCCTAGCGATCAGCAAGGTGCCGACAAGCGAGAGCGCTCCGGCGAAGAATAGCGTCGCCCCCATGCCGAGCCATGGGGGCCTGTAGCTCAGTTTGACGGTGTGGGTGCCGGCAGGCACGACGATGCCACGGAATAGCGCATTTGTGCGTTCGATCGGCGTGTCGACGCCGTCTATGGTCGCGGACCACCCTGGATAGTAGGTCTCCGCGACGACGAGCAATGCGGTCCGGTCTGACTCGGTTTCGATGGTCCATTTGCCGTGTGCTCGTTCTCGGATGGACACGTTGCCTTGGACAGCCTCGTCATGACACGGGAGGGTCTGTGTAGGGTGCTCAACGACCGCATGATGTTTGATGTCGCGTAGCTTTAAGCCGGCAACGGCTGCATCAAAGTCGGCCACTTCTGTCGCGCAGCTGGCGAGGTGGGCGAGGGGTAGCGCGTCCGCATTCTTCCATACGTTGGCTGCCCCGCTTAAAACGGGCGTAAGGCTTTCATGCGCGATGGGGGTGGTGGCGAGCACGTACCGCAAACCCAGGGCGTCAGCGAGGGGCTTGTTCTCGACGAATTTTTCGATATTCGCCTGACCCGTTTCTAGCGGTACGTTGAGCCCGATCTCCGCGAGATAGGTGTCGTTTCTTTCGATGTGTAGCGGGCTCGTGATGATGACATCGGAGTGATTCCAAAGCAGGCTTAGGTTCGCGCTCATGTACTCGCCATCGAGCAGCGTTGGGATCCGCCGGTCGACGACGCTCACCCGATAGTCATCGACATCGGACGCTAAGGCCTCGACGATTGCGGGCTTTGCGGTGACGACTGCGGCGGGAACGCGAGGATGGTAATCCAGGCCAAAGGCCAACAGATCGACCAGAACGATGACCGCGAGCCCGATCCCAAAAGGGTAGGCCTCAATTTTTCTGCGCCTGAGTGCGACAACAGCTCCAACCAATAGAAAGACCTGGCCCACAGGCCAAAGAATGGCCGGCGATGCGAGAGAGGTGTTCCAGCGCATCCAGTCGACAATGTGTGCAACTTTGGCTGGCACCAAAACGGGATCTTCCGCCGGCGGAGCGAGCGCTGCCATGCCCATGGCGCCGCCCATCTCCTCAAGCCCTGGTGGTGGTGGCGGAGTCTCCAGAAACCGCGACGTTAGGGCTTCGCGGATCGCCGACTCGTTAGCGGAAATGGCGGCGCCCAGCACACCGAGCGCGAGCGCGCCGAGCACGCCGCCCCACGCCAGTAGCCGAAGATAGCGATTTACCGTCACGGTGTTTGAGTTTCTTACGGCGCGAACGAGGCCGTCGAATCCAAGCGCCGCGAGCAGGGACCACGCGACGACGAGCCAAAGCACGTACCGCACAGGAAAGCGGAAGAACCCCAAGCCCGGCAGCATGCGCGCCAATTCATAAACAGGTGTGTATCGACCGAGCATCAAGAGCGCGGAAACGACGACAATCCCCTTGAGAAAGCGCGCCCGCTCCCAAAACACCGCCCAAAGCCCAAGGCAGATAGGGATGATGCCCAGATAAAACGCCATCTCCCAGTGGTTTTCGCCTTGCCCCCAGTAGCCCGTACCGCGATGAAAATAGGTTTGAACGACATCTGCGGGTCGGTCGAACCCAAAAAACCAGGGCAGTACACCGTTGATCAGCTCTTGTGGCGGCATGCTCCCGATGCCCGCGAACAAGTCGACCACACCGCCTTCGCGGGTCGAATGGCTCGCAAGTTCTGCGGTAGCCATCAGCTGGGGCGCTGCCAAGGCCGCCGCCGCGGTCGCGGCAAAGACGAAGCCACCTACACTCCCCACTGAAAGCCCCGCCAAGGTCCTGTCACGTCGGTGCCTTGGGCCTTCAACAACGAACCGCCATACGGCGAACAATCCAACGAATAGCCAGCCGAACGTTCCGAATTGCGCGTGTCCGGCCACGATCTGAAACCAAAGCCCAACTGATACCAACACCCACCACGGATACGCGCTTGCGCCATGTTTGCGTGAAGCATGGATCACGGCCCAGAGTGTTAACGGTAGCCAGGCGACCGCGTTCTGGGCCCCTAGATAAAGCGTATGGGTCACGAAAAACCCACCGAGCATAAAGCTGATGCTGGCGATCAGAGCGGCCGGCTCGCTCCGCCCCATTGAGCGCGCGAGCAGGAAAGTGCCGAAGCCCGCTAGCCAAAAATGGAACAGTACGCTCCAGTTCATAGCTAAGGGTGACGGGAGCAAGGCGAATAGGGCCATTGTGACCGGATAAAGCGCGCCTGGTTGCCCATCTGCCATGAGTGGGTAGCCGTTGGCCACGTGGTGAGACCACAGGGGGACGTGTCCGCTGATCCACTCGCCCGCGGCCCAGACGCGCCAAGGATAATGGTGGTGTCGTAGATCGTGGTGCCAAAACACGCCCTGACCTATGAATGCGTCTGGCGCGAATACCACCACGAGGAGCGCCAGCCATAAAGCGGCTCGCAAAACGGTCTTGGATGCGTCTGGTCGCGACTGCATTTCAGTCCACGTACCCGAGCGCTTTAAGTTGTTTCATGGTGCTTTCGCGGGGGTCTATATCAACGGGTTGTCCGGCCGCGCTCTGAAGGACATCCATTTGCGCCTCCCAGTTCGACAAGGCGCCGGACAGCGCGGCATAGGCTTCAGGATTGGATTGAGATTGGTCAGTCCGTGCTTTCCAGTCTGTGTTGGCGTACAGCTTGTCGGTGTGTTTTGGTTTCGTGCCGTGGTCGCGAATCAGGTAATGCGTCTCTCCGTATGCGGCGGACTTATGGCTCTTTCGGAAGAAAGTCTCCGCGAACGCGACCTCGCGGCCGCTGTGCGTGTCTTCACCAAGGATGGCGTTCGCGAAACTGCGCCCGTGTAGGCCTTCCGGAATGTCTAAACCGAGAAGCTCGAGGAGGGTGGGGTGCAGGTCGACCCCCATCGCAAGGCCTTCAACCGAACGGCCTCCGTGCGCCAAGCTCGGGTGGTAAACAAGCCAAGGCACCGATGTCGTCGACGGATACAAGTGGTTTCCGTGTCCCACGCCGTGATGGGCCGGCAGGTTTAGCCCTTCGCCATGGTCGGCCGCGAACACAAACAACACGTTCCTTCGATGGCGCTTGAACTGCACGAAAAGGTCCGCCAGCAGTTGGTCGAGTTGCAGCATGCTTGCGTCGTAGCTCGCGAGTCTCCGCCCCTTTTTGGTCGGCGCATAGTCTCCCACGGCGTCTTTGTATTCTTTGTGCGGTGAACGCGGAGCGTGGGTGTCGACAAACACAAGGCGTCCATAGATCCGCTTTTCCGACGGAGTAGCCTCGACGGCAGCCATGAAGCTCGAGACAATGTCGGTTCCCGCTACCGTGTCGAGTTCCTCTCTCCACAGCTTGTCGGGTTCGTCGTAGACATCGAAGCCTTGGGCGAAGCCGAAGCGGGTATTCAGATTGGGGTTCGCTACGACGCCTATTGTTGTGTAGCCTTTGGCCCCCAGCCGCTCCGCGAGTGTAGTGGCATCGGGCGAAAGCGCGCGGTTAGATAAGCGGACTGGATTCGGGTTGTCGAGTTGGAGGGCGCGCGGCCACTGCCCGGTGAACCAGGCGCCCATCGATGGTCTGGTCCATGGCGCCTGCGAGAACGCGTTTGCAAATCGGACCGACCGTTCTGAGAGCGCTTGCAAAAAGGGTGTGGTCTCGGTGTCGTGTCCGTAAAGGCTCATTCGATCTTTACGCACCGTGCAGCCGAGCACGACAATAACGTCTGTCTCTTCGAGAGAAATCGGGAGGCTGGCATCGGGTTCCAGCGCCGAGGCGAGGTCAGAAGTGTTTGACCAGTTCGTGGGCGACTGCATTCTCGAGGCAAACCACAGCCCGGTGCAGAGGACGGCTAAGACGCCGAGCGCTGTTTTAAACAACGCCGACTTACCATTCGGCCGCCCTTTGTTCATCTGCTATCAGTCCGACAAGCGGTGAAAGACGACGCCGGCACGCAACTTCGGCTCGAACCACGTCGACTTGGGCGGCATGACTTCACCGGCGTCCGCGACGGCGAACAGCTGGTCGAGCCCCGTTGGATACATATGGAAAGCGACCGCCGCTCTGCCGCTATCGACCGCCGCAGCGAGCGCTTCTGGCCCTCGGATTCCGCCAACAAAGGCCACTCTGTCGTTCGTGCGAGGATCGTCAATGTTCAGGACGGGGGCAAGAATCCGGTCTTGCAGCACAGCCACATCCAGGCAACCGACGGGATCGGACGGCACCATGCCCTCTCGGGGTGCCAGCCCATACCAGCTTCCTGCCAAATACATGCTCACCTGACCTCTTTCGGCCGGTACTGGGGCGCTATTTGTCGTCACGGTATAGACCTCTCCAACGGCGGAGAGAAAGGCCTCTGGACTATGGCCGTTCAGATCGGCGACGATTCGGTTGTACGCCATGACGTAAAGCTCGTCGTCCGAAAAGATGCCTGTCAAGAACCAACGGTGGTTACCGTCCCCTTCGCGTAGCGCGGCCACGCGCGATGCGGATTCGCTGCGGTGGTGTCCGTCGGCGATATAGAGCTTGGGGATCTGATCGAACGCTGCTTGGAAAGCGGCGATGGACCCTTCGTCTCGGACGACCCAGAGCGCATGCTCTACGCCATCGTCCGTCGTCACTCGCCATTCCGGCGCGCCTTGACTGTGCGAGGCGAGCAGTGACTTCACGGTCTCTTCTGCGCGGAATGTAAGGAAGACGAGGCCGATCTGGGCATCCAGGGTCTGGATGTGCGCGGTGCGGTCTTCGACTTTCGCGGGACGCGTGTGTTCGTGCTTGGCGATCAGCCCCTGGTCGTATTCGTCTACTGAACAACACGCGAGCAGGCCCATCTGCTTGTGGTCACCCATGACTTGTCCGTACAGGTAGAACGCTGCGTCTTCGTCTATGGACAGGATGCCTTCGCGAATGAAGTCCTCGAGGTTTTCTCGGGCCTTCGTATACGCCTCAGGAGCGTGCGCGTCACAGCCCTCTGGCAGATCGACCTCTGATCGCACGACTCGCATAAACGAGCGGGGTTGCGCTGCCGCTATCGCGCGCGCCTCCGCTTCGGAAACGACGTCGTAGGGTGGGCTTAGAACCTCCCCGGCGATGTCATTGCGGGGTCGAACTCCTCGGAGCGGGCGTATCGCGACCATGCGGCCTCCAGTAGGCGAAACTGAAGCCGATTTTTAGCGTTACTCGGCGCAGCTTTCAACCGATGTTTGGCCGATCACTTGATGGGGAGGCCCGATTTAAGCTCCAAATGGTAGCCGGGTCCACGGCAGGCCACCGTTTGTCCCTTCCAGTCGAAACCCAAAAAGACGTCGCAGTCTGTACAGAACAAGGGAAATACAAGGTCAATTTGCTCCAGGCGTTTGAACATCACGTCTGCGAGCGTGCCGTCTGGAAGGACGGCAGCCACACGTTGGACGCGTGGGAGATGCGCGCCCTTTAGGCGGACACGTCGAATTTTTGCGTCCACCTCGGTCACCGCTGCTGTCGCGATTTTGGGACAGGACGAACGGACTTGAAAGGCGTCTTCCGCGCTAACAGGTGAGTCCGAAACGCCGGGAAAGCCCGTAAACAGGCTCTGTGGCGGCTTATGGTCGGACCAGTTGGCGGTGCCGGGCGGGGTGCGGCTGGTGACCAAGAAAAGAACGAGCGCCGTTAGGGCGCCCGCTCCAAGGATTTTCGTCGAGAGGTTCATGGGCGAACTCTAACGCGACGAGGGTTCATTCCTTGCCGCGTCAGAGTTTTCCCATCAGAGATTCGAGGAGAGCACGTTCGCCCGAAGTTGCTCGAGCAAAGCAACCTCGTTCGAGAGGTCTTCGTCCCCGAGCGCGTCGGCCTCGGATTCGAGGCGCGTCAACGTCGCGTCGAAGGTGTCCAGTGCGGACACTGCGTTTCCGGCGTGGAATGCGTCACAAAGGTCAATCATCGAGAGCGCTGCGTTCACGAGCACCGCACTCTTTCGGACGCTTTCGTGGCCGAACTGGTCGTCGTCATAGCCGCCCGCAGCGTCGCTCATGTGTACCGTGACTTCCATGTCTTTGTGTTCGCCGGCGTCGAGCAGAAGATCTTCGTACGACAGAGAGAGCGTCGCGATGGTGCTTCCGACGACGGGGGAGGTGTCTCCTGTGGCTCCGAGTCGAAAGATCGTGGCGCCATTGCCCTCGGAGAGGAAGAGTGTCGGGATCGTCGCTTCTACGAGTGGACCTTCGCCTTCAGCGGCTACCGCATTGTAGGCGTCGAGCAGTTCATAGCCCGGAGCCGTCGACGCGCGGATTTGCACATCGCGAGCCACCGGCGTCACCATCATGTCGAGACCGTCAAAGCAGTCTCGGATGGTCTCTTTGCTGTCCATGAAGAAGTAGTTCGACAGAGGGTAGTCGGAGATTTCGAGGGCCAGTTCGTAGCCGAAGCTGCTCCCGATACCGAAGAGTGTGAAGCCGATATCTTCAGCAGCGCCCTCCTCGATATACGAGACGAAGCCGTCAGCGGAGGTGTCACCGGTGTTAGGTTGAACATCTGTGAAGAGCATCACTCTCGTTTGACGTGAGTTGTCTGCCTCTCGTGCCATGCGGTAGCCGTGCTTGAGGCCTTCCTCCATGTTGGTTGAGCCGCCCGTTCCGAGTTCTGCGATCCGGTTCGCGATGAAGTCAATGTTTTCGGGCGTCGTCTCTGTCAAGTCCAGTAAAACCTCTCCCGTGGAGCCATAGGTGACGATTCCCAGCGAATCGTCATCGTGGAGTTGGTCGAGCAATGCGGTCAGGGCGAACTGGATGTCGGACAGCGAGCCCCCCATCGAGCCACTGATGTCGATAACGACGACGAGGTTTTGGTCTGCGCGCTGGAATGAGTCCGTAGTGAGCGCTGTGTCGTAGCCCAATTGCACGAAGACACTATCGAGGCCCTCGACATCCACCATACCGACCCCCGACGCGCCGTCCATGCAGAGGACTTCGTCGCAGCCTTCCACGCCGAGCGGTAGGTCGTGTTCATTTAGCAGGCCGCCGACAGTGATGGACTCTCCGCCCGGTACGCCACCCGAAGCGATAACTTCACGCGCGTAGCCAATGTCTTGGGCTCCACCGGCTACCACGCCCATGTCGTTTTCCATCACGAAGTCGGTATGACAACCTCCGCTTAAAAGTAGGCCGAGAGGGAGGAAATAGTTGAACTTGAACTTACGCATGAGGACGCTCCTTGTTGGGTTGGCCTCATGAAAAGCAAAGGCCGTGCCAAGAAGAAGAACCGTTACGCGCAAGCCCCGTTCGTGAGCCTGTGTCTTGGGCCTTTAGGCTAATTCGCCTAAAACCCCGACATCTCGATCATGCCTATCGACTCACCGAGACGGTAGCAGTGTAGGTCAACGCGAGACCATGCAGTGAGGACGAACCCGTCTCAGAACCTTCGATGAGGTCTGCAGAACCGTCTCCATCAGAATCTTCAACATCTGCGTCGATGACCAGGCTGAATGAGAGTCCCATCGTGCTCGAGACGTCCATATCTACGGAGATCGTGTCCTCGTCCAGAAACTCTCCTTCGAGGTCACCGTTCATCGACCCAAACAAAAGAGCAAGCGTGCCGGTAAAGGCGCAAGCGCCTTCGCCTGTGACAGGTACCGCGGCACTGCTGTCGATGACGACTTCCGCCGTCCCAGAGCAGGTGTCCGCGATGCCCATCATGTCGATCACAACTTCGATGGTGCCTGTGTATGTGCCGTCCACATCCAAGCCCGTAGAGGCTTCGCCTGTGTCGCCGAGCTCGCCAGTGTCACCAATAAGTCCTGTGTCGTCCCCACAGCCTTCGTCTGTGGTGCCATCGCAATCGTCGTCTTCCCCGTTACAGCTCTCACTCGCAGACGGACTGACGGCGTCATCGCTGTCATCACAGTCGTCGCCGGCGTAGTCGATGGCGTCATGCCCATCTCGGTCAGCGTCGTAGTCGCTGGCTCCGTCACAATCCGTGTCCTCGCCATCGTACCAAACGTCGAGAGCGCCCGGGTTGATGTCAGCATCTGTGTTGTCGCAATCTCCGTCGGCCGGTGTGTAGCCATCATCATCTAGATCGACCGTGCTGCAGTCTTCATTCTCTTCGCCTGGCGTCCCGAAGTCGGTGTCGATGCCCCACTGGGATTCCGAAGCGCACCAACGTGTCGTGTCTTCAGCTTCGGCGACGTCTGTGAACGCCGCATCCAGCGTCATCGACGCGCCGGATTCATCAGGCATCGTTGCGCCATCGTCCCAGGCGATGTTGACCAAGCTTACGCCATCACCTGTCGCAAGGTCGATGTAGTCGCTGCCGTTGCCGAGGACGAGGTCTTCGTATTCATAAAGCACGTCGACGCCACCGTTCGCGCTGTCTTCATCGTTCCTGGCAAGCACGACGTATTCGCCAGCGTTCAACGTAATCAAATCATCCGAAGTGATGGTGTGGCTTTCCGCTGTGCCACTCTCGGTCGTTGAGGAAAGCACCAAGCCGTTTAGGTAGCGAGTCTCCGCGGTGGGGTTGTGTATCTCGATCCACTCACCGTTTGCGTCGGAGACTTGCGCGGGGTTGGTCATGAGTTCCGTGATGGTCAGGTCGCCAACACTGAAGTCTTCGTCGATCATGCCGTCGCAGTCGTCATCCACGGCGTTATCGAGGGTTTCGGTAGTGCCTGGGGAGACTTCGTCGTTGTCGTCGTCACAGTCTGCTTCGGCCGTCTCGGATCCACATTCCGTATAGCCGTCGCCATCGAGATCGTAATCTTCATCGACGCTACCATCGCCGTCGTTGTCGAGCCCGTCGCAGTCCTCCGCATCGAGATCATCACAGATGCCGTCGCCGTCTGTGTCCGCTTGTTCCTCATCAATCTCTTCGTCGCAGTCGTTGTCCGAGCCGTCACAAACTTCTGTCTCACCGGGATTTACCGTTTCGTTCGTATCGTCACAATCCGTGGCGTCATCGACGTAGCCGCTCGGCGCTTCGCAACCCGAGGCTTCGTTTTCTGCATTCCCGTAGCCGTCGCCGTCGCTGTCGGAGTAGAACGAGAGCGTGACCCCTTCGTCGACCACGTTGTCGCAGTCGTTATCGATCCCATCACAGATCTCTTCTGCGTCGGGATAAACATCCGCGTTGGTGTCATCGCAGTCTGAATCGACGTCGAAGCCGTCGGCGTCTTCGTCAACGATGATGATATCGCCCGTGTCGCCGGTTTCTTCAGTCGTCTTTCCGCCGCATGCCGCGAGGCCCACGAGTAACGGCAACAGGAAGGGGTGGGGGAGTTTGTGCATGTCTTCTCCAGATTTGCGAGGCACCTTAGCCCAAAGATCCGCACCTGACACCAGGCGTTTGGTTCGATTAAAAGACGAGGTCTATACGTCTGACTTTCCGACAATCTCGGCTTCGATATTTCCGCGCGAAAGCCGAATATTGACCCTATCCCCGATTGTGACCTTGTCCGATTGTCTGACGATGTCGTCGCCAGTCCTAACGATAGCGTAGCCGCGATCGAGTACTTTTAGCGGTGACAGCGCGTCCAGCGCGCCGGTGGCACGGCCTAGTCGATGCTCTCGGAGTTCCCGGATGTAGCGGTCTGTACTCGCGGCGATTTGGTCCGCGAGTTGGTCGCAGCGAAGTCTGGCGTCGTTGACGCGACGGATCGGGTCTTGCAACACGAGCGCGTTTACCGCGAGTCTACGCTGCGCCACTGTGGCTCGCATGCGGGTGGCGAGGCGTGAGCGCGATTCGTTGACGAAAGCCAGCAAAGCCTCGCGCTCTGGCACTACGAGTTCGGCCGCATGCGACGGGGTGGCTGCACGGACGTCGGCGACGAGATCGGAAAGCGTCACATCGGATTCGTGGCCTACCGCGCTGATAACGGGGACCGGGCACGCGGCGATCGCGCGAACGAGCGCCTCTTCGTTGAACGCCCAAAGATCCTCATAGGCACCGCCGCCACGCCCCACGAGCACGACGTCGGCTCGCCCGTCATCGACGATACATTTCAGTGCTCTGGCAATTTCGTTCTCGGAACCCGCGCCTTGGACGCGACATCCGGCAAAATAGACGGGCACGCCGGGGAATCGGTCTCGAAGCACCCGCAACATATCCTGAAGTGCCGCGCCGCTTGGCGACGTCGCGATACCGATGCCCTTAGGAAGCGGGGGAAGTTCGCGTTTTCGCGTGACGTCGAACAACCCTTCAGCGTTGAGTTTGCGCTTGAGCGCTTCGAATCGCGCGTGCAGATCTCCGCGTCCCGCCCGTCGGACGCTGCGTGCGACCAAGTTGTAGCGCCCATATGGTCCGTAGACGTCGAGTCCGCCGTAAACCTCGAGGGCGTCGCCAATGCGGGGTTCGAAATCAACGAAACGGTTTGTGCCGCGGAACATCACGCAATTGAGTACCGCGCCACTGTCTTTCAGGGTGAAGTACCAATGACCCGACCTGTGATGGGTAAAACTCCCAACTTCTCCCTGTACTCGAATCGCACCAAACCCTGCGCCGAGAACCTCTTTTAGTGCCGCAGTGAGGTCGCTGACCCCAAAAACGAGTGCATCTGGCATTGGACTTACTACCCCGGTTCACCGCTTCGAAGATACGCTTGAAGGCATGTCCGAACGGCGAGCAAAATCGAAAACACAGGCCCGCATAAAGCGGTCGCTTTCGGGGGGCTACCTCTTTGCCTGCGCCGCGTTGTTGCTTTGCACGGTTGTAGGGCGTGTCGCGACCGCGGCGCCTGGTTGGCTTGTAGTGCTGGTGATGGTGTTGCCTTACGCCTACGCCGCAGCGTTCGGTTTCGGATTGACGCTTTATATATTGGGCGTCCGAGCCGTGGGCCGTGGCGCGGCATGTATAGCGATCGCGAGCGCGTGGCTTTGGGGTGGATTGCTGCTACCCATACAAGATGAGGCAGACGATGTTTTTCGGGTCCTCACATGGAATGTTCAGCGTTTTTGGGGCGTAAATGACGACCCCGGTGCGTCTCGGTCTTGCTTTCGGGAAGCTGTTGACGCGTTGCAGCCAGACGCTCTGGCTTTGGTCGAACTAAGTCGGTCTGACGCGGATTGGCTTCAAGAGGAACTGGGGATGCGGTGTGCTCACACGCCCATCGAGATGAACTCCGCAGGGGACGCAATGACGCGTTCCGGACTCGCGGTGTGCTTAGCCGACAAACGGCTGACGTTGACCGATGCGTGGCCCCATCGACTAAGCGGAGACGCTGCAGATCACGCGCAATTCGCCGAGATAGACAGCCCATTGGGCCGTTTCAATGTGATGGCAGTGTATCTGCCTACTTACGAGGAAGTCCGCGAAGCCGTAGTTTCATTGCGCGAAGGCGAGAAAAACAGCTACCAGGCCTTGCTCGGCATCTCCGAAGTCAGCAAGAGGCAAAGCGCGCTCGCCGAAGGGCTGATCCGACACGTCGAAACCCGCTTTGAGGACCCAACCATACTGGCTGGAGACTTTAATATTACCCGTGATTTCGCGGTTCATAAGCGGCTGAGGAAAAGTCTCGTGGATACGTGGGAACGCGCAGGTTTTGGCTTCGGCGGAACGCGGGCGTTTGGAGGATTTCACCCGCGCGTCGATTTCATCTACGCCGACAAGCGTTTCCGCATCATCGATAGCGATATTCCCAGTGCGACGTGTTCAGACCATGCGCCGGTAATGGCAGAAGTGTCTCTCCCGAAAGCCAAATAGTGAACTTGGCTGTGCCTTTCGGTATGATTCTCTTGTGGAAGAATTCGATGCGGTGATGGTGCTTGGCAAAGAGTTGCGGCGCGACCCCGAACGGGCTCGCCGCGAACTCGCTGCACGCTCGGCGGCTGCGGCGGTCGCGTACAGGCGAGGCGCGGAACGCGTGTTTGTGCTCGAAGACGTGTTGCGAGGCCAGCAATTCGCGGGCTCGCAAATCGTTCAGGAGAGCCTGTTGCGTTTGGGCGTCCCCGAACATGTGCTCGACCTGGACCGCGTCACGCGCTCGACGCGTGGGGAGGCGATCGAGGCGGCCAAGCGCATGGAACAATTAGGATTCAGACGATTGCTCGTTTTGACATCGGCGTACCACGTCCCAAGAGCTCGCTCCTATTTTTGGGATCTCTTGGGGCGTGAACAGGTGTCGGTGCGCACGCCTTCATACGCTTTGCGTTACGCGACGCAAGAAGAACGCGCCATTATTTCGAGCGCCGAGTTGACCGAGGAAGAGTGGGCGTATGAGCAGCGCGTTGAAGCCCGGTTGTCTCGAGCGGCCCGTTTCCTGGGACTGCTACCCGCGTCTTTGGCCTGGAAAATCGAACGAGAAGTTGGTCGGCTATACCGTAGACCGACGTAAGAGCAGGCATTTCATGTGATTGCGAGGTACGCTCCAAGCATGGACTTTCACAGACCACCGCCGCATCTGCCAGGCAGCTACCTCGTCATGGAGCTGACTAATCGTTGCGATCTGCGATGTACGCACTGCGTGGTTTCCGACGAAATCCACCCTCATTACGAGACGCGCGGCTACGCTGATTTCAACATGGTCGCCGGTGTTATCGCTGATCTGCAGCGCGTCGGAGCGCGTTTTGACGCGCTCGTGCTGTTTTGGCTGGGCGAACCGTTGCTGCACCCGCGGTTCGCCGAACTTTATCGATTGATCCTGCGTCTAAACGCAGAACAAACAGTTTTTGGCCAGATCGAAGTCCATACCAACGCGACTCAACTCAACGCGCGCATGCTCCGAACGGTCCTCAATCAAGCGAACACGCGTCAGGTCTGGCATTTCAGTATCGACGCGGATCGACAAGACACCTATCTACGTATCAAGGGGCGCGATCGGCTCGCGCTTGTCCAAGAAAATGTCGCACGTTTCATCGCCGAGAAAGGTCGCCTCGGCGCAAGATGGCCCCGCCCTGTGTTTCAGTACATTTTGTCAGACCGAAACGTGGACGAAGCGGCGCCGTTCCGCCGCCGGTGGGAGATGGCGTGTCGACGCGCCGGACTCGACGTGTCTTGCGTAGCGGGCGCGGTCCCTGGTGGAGACGACCCCGTTGTTTTCTTTAGGCAACTGGACTGCCCCACCTCGGTAGAGCAAGGCCGTCAAAACGCAATCTATCGCAGCGCTATCGCGGCGATGGGCCTTGATGTTCCGGACCGCGTACAACCTAAGGTGCCCACTACGAACCTGAAGATTTGTAGCGCGTTTTGGAAGAGCCCTGTGATTGGCTGGGATGGAGAGTTGACCGTTTGCACGCGCGACAGCGAATTCGCGAATCGTGTAGGCAATGTTCGCGTCGAGGGATTTGCAGAACTTTGGTGGGGGGCACGCATGGCCGCCCGAAGGGAACGCGTACAGGCGCGCAACTATCTCGGACTACCGCCTTGTAGCACCTGCTTCATTCCACGGTCAGCCAACTACAGCGAGCTGGCTCCGGTCGAAATCCAGCGCCAGGGAAGTTGGGACGAAGGGCAACACCCGAAGCTTCCGACAGGGCCCGAACCTCCGGGGACGCACGCGTGAAACAAGCGGCTGTCCAGAGGATTCGGTCAACACTGGCGTTAGGTGGTCCCTTGAGCGTCAATTGGCCACCGGCGGTTTCCGATCGTTTACGGCTCCGTGCAGCGCCCGGCCTGCCCGAGCAAGTGCACTTGTCGGTCACAGACCGATGCTTTTTGCCATGCAAACACTGCGATATTTTCCGCAACAAAACACAGGACTTGCCGACGGGTACGTGGCTGTCGGTCATTGACGAATTGGCTGACTGGCTTGGCGCCGGATCGATGAACTTTGTGGGCGGTGAGCCCTTGCTCCGAAAAGACTTGGAGCAGTTGATGAGCCACGCCGTGCGGCGTGGCTTTAGCGTCACGTTCAACTCGAATGGTTGGCTAATCGATGATCGTCGCGCTGCATCCATAGCAGATGCGGGCGTCGAAATCGCCTATCTGGCGCTCGACGGTTCCCGGGCGGAAACCGTCGATGGCACGCGGGGTCGCGAAGGAACCTTTGCGCGCACCATCGCAGCGATGGAGCGTTTCGAGGCGCTACCGAACCCCAGGGTAGTCGTCGCGTGTATTCTTCACGCCGGAAACGCGCATGAGATTCCGGAGTTGCTACAGATGCTCACAGATCGTGGGCACCAGCTGGTCGTTCAACCCCTTTACCAGCCGTTCGGCGAAAACGCGCATCAACCTGGCTGGCACTACCAGTCCGATATGTGGCCGCGAAATCAAGAGGATCTGAGGGCCATCGATAAGGCCCTCGATTTGCTTGCCGACGTCCGCGAGAGTGACGGTCCTGTCTGCAACGCGGTCGAACAAATCGCGGCTATACGGACCTATTTTCGAGCACCAACCGTCTACAACGGGCTCACGTGCAAAGCCGGACATTCGGACATCGCTTTCGATCCGACCGGCGCTATCCGGCTATGCTATTTCTTGGAACCGATCGGAAATGTTGTGGATGAAACACCGATATCGAGGATATGGGATCGACACCTCGCACAGCGCAGGCGCTGGGAGGTGAGCCGTTGTACGCGTCAATGCAATCTACTCAATTGCAACTTTGACCGACAGGATCTCTGAATGCCGACAAGAGATAGATCGCACATCATCCGTCAACGTAAAGCGGCATGGCGGATGGCCGGTCTCGCTGCGATCATCTTCGCCTTCACCTTGATGGGAAGGATCATGCATGATCAGAAAGAGGCTGGGGTAGCTGTGAGTCAGGGAGAGCCCGAGCGCCGAGCGGTGAGAGGTACCCGTAATTTGAGTGCGGGACACGTAGAAGACGTGCCCGTGGCGGCGCCTGGGGAGACCGTGTGGGTCGGGATTCGTTCTGCCGAGGCAATTGCTGATGACGGAAGCGGCCCGAGCGGGGCGAGCGATGCCGAGACGGTGTTGGGGCAGGCCGAAGTTGAGATTGCGATGTGCCTCGACCGGTGGTGGATGCTGGTGCCGGATCTCCCTGCAGAGATCGGCTTTGGCTTAGAGTTCACCGCGCCTAGTGCAGCGCGCCTGCGCGTCGCGGACGTTTCGGTGGTGCCTCCGACAATCGAAGCATGTTTGAGTAATGGGGTTGCGCCATTGCTCGGGGCAACGCTGGTAACGGGCGTTGCCGACTTGGTCGTCGCTGTTCCAGCAAGCGAATAGACGTACCTTTAGTCTGTGTCCTCTACGTTTGGTCGGTCGTTCTCGTCTTCGGTGGAGGGCTTGTACAAGACGATCGTATGGCCGATGACCTGAACCAACTCGGCGTTCGCGGCTTCGGCCAAGGGCTTCCCAAGCTCTTTCGCGTTGTCGAGACAAGTGCGGCGCACGCGCACTTTGATGAGTTCGTGAAGCGCGAGCTCTGCGTTTACTTTCTCGATCAATGGCGGGTGAATGCCCGGCTGGCCAATCTGCACGATCGCCTCCAGGTGGTGGGC
>Ga0163179_10001280_pt1 | contig 17853 bp, 17 predicted proteins | sample AtlANTMetagenome_FD_109643 | JGI IMG/M metagenome (GOLD analysis project Ga0163179, IMG submission 109643) | Marine eukaryotic phytoplankton communities from the Atlantic Ocean - Atlantic ANT 2 Metagenome | ecosystem: Environmental > Aquatic > Marine > Oceanic | place: North Atlantic Ocean... | reverse complement strand
TTTCTCGCAACATCAACTACTGAATCCCCACCAAAGACAAGCGCCGATGGCCCAGAAAGAGTCGTTGAAAGTGCTTCGAGTCCTGTGCCTTCAAAGGCAGCTTTTGCAAGACTGTTTTTTAGCACTGTGATATGAATGTCTTTGCCAAGCAAGTCCACTCTAAGATCGTTATTTTCATTTGCTTCAATACCTCGAATATCTATGATAAGCGCGTTATTTACCTCGTCAAAACGTCGACGATAGTCCGAAACAATCATATTTTTGATGAGTTTACTCATTGTTGTAAATCCTTATTTAGTAGCAGTTTAAACTGCTACCTTTACGCTTGGTGTCATTGTTGCGCTGATGGAACAATTTTTAATGTAATCGCCTTTGACAGCAGCGGGGCGTGCTTTTTCAATCATGTTTACAAAGAATGAAAGGTTTTCTATTAGATCATCATCCGAAAAGCTCATCTTTCCAACAATGCAGTGGATATTACCGCCATCATCGTTCCGATATTCAACTTTCCCTGCAGCAAATTCTGCGACAGCAGTTTCAATATCTGCGGTTACAGTCCCTGCTTTTGGTGATGGCATCAATCCTTTGGGTCCGAGTTGCCGACCAAGTTTGCCTACATGTCGCATCATGTCAGGTGAAGCGATAGCTACGTCAAAATCAAGCCAGCCACCTTCAATTTTTTTAACCAATTCTTCGGCTCCAGCTTCAATGGCACCGGCTGCTTTTGCGGCATCTTCTTTGTCAGAAGCACAGAAACAAACAACTTTCGCAGATTTACCAACACCCTTGGGCATCGAAACTGAGCCACGGAGTTGCTGGTCTGCTTGTCTAGGGTCAATTGATAGATGGATTGCAACCTCAACCGTTTGGTCAAATTTTGCCGCTGGGTACGTTTTAAGCAATTTTACTGCGTCTTCAACGCTTTGAGCGACTTTGCCTTTTTCCGCAATTTCCTTACTAGCTTGTTGTCTTCGCGTTAACTTTGGCATTAGTTATTCTCCCTCCACTGTTACGCCCATTGAGCGTGCAGTGCCTTCAATAATTCGCATTGCTGATTCAATACAAGCAGCGTTGAGGTCTTCCATTTTTTCTTCAGCAATTGCTTTTACTTGTTCTTTTGTCAATGAACCTACTTTGTCGATATGTGGTACCCCTGATCCCTTTTCAATGCCCGCAGCGTCTCTAATAAGGACAGCAGCGGGTGAAGACTTAATCTCAATATCGAAGGAACGATCGCCATACACAGTGATGATGCAACCAACGATTTTTCCATTAAGTTCTTTTGTTCGATCATTGAACAATTGAATAAATTGACCAGGATTAACACCATTTGCACCTAATGCAGGGCCTAGAGGGGGTGCTGGTGTCGCTTGGCCGCCAGGCGCAAGCACTTTGAACTGTTTTTCGATTTTTTTGGCCATTTGATTCTCCTTGCCTTCCACCATCGTCTAGTGTGAGTGCCGGCCAGCTACTCACGACGCAGTGGTCGTAACGGTTTTTTTGTGAACTAGGTATTGTAACAAAAGTTGCTCGAATGAGCAATGCTTTGTATGGAAGGAATTGCCTATGTTGAGTACCCTGTACGCAATGCCTTCTATGGATTTTGTACTTGAAACGCTCCACGGCCCAGATGAACATCAATTAGTTCTTCATGGTGCAAAAACATTGACTATTGGGCGTGGGAAGGAAAATAATCTTCCTCTTCCAAAAGGCGCAACCGTTTCCAGGCAACACGCTCAATTTACGCATTATGAATCAGGTTCTTTAGAATTTTGGAAAATACAAGATCTTGGCTCTCGTCATGGCACATTTCTTAATGGAGTGAAATTACGGATTGAGCGTGAGGTGCGGTTAAGGGCAGGCGATCTGATTACTATTGAGCCCTATACATTTCAGTTGATCGACAAAAAACAAATTCAAGATTATTCTATGTCATTCGATGATGCTCTTACTGTGGGAGGCACTTCAATTCAAAGAGTGGAGCGCACAGAAGGTGGTGTGTCACTCGAACATGAACGGCTGGAAGCATTACTTGCATGTAGCCATTTAATTCATACGGTGTCGAATGAAAAGGACATGGCGGAAGCATTAGCATCAGCCGCGTATGCAGGAACATCATTCAGTAATGTCGCAATCATTAGACCAATGGGTGGCGATAGAGTTCAAGTACTTTCAGCGAAAGGTCGAATTGCACTTGAGGGTTCGCCTAATGTTAGCCGTACTTTATTGGATGCCGCCATGAAGGGGGAGCCAGTTCGATTTCAAAAAGCTGAGATGGTTGACGAAACTGATAATAGTATTATGCAATACAGCATTGAGGAAGCTTTGTGTATACCTATTCTGATCGGCAAGTCTGTTTTGGGTTGTATCTATTTGGATAATCGAGATGGCCAAAATCATCGGCAAGGAATTGATGACGACATCGAGTATTGCACTGGCCTTGCAGATATTGCCTCACTGGCAATGTCTAACTTAAAACGTATTGATATCGAACTACGTCACAACGAAGAACGGCATGGTTTTTTACTTGGGACTGTTTCAGCACTTGTATCGGCCATTGACGCGAAAGATACATACACTTGTGGTCATTCGGAGCGGGTTGCTTGGCTATCGAAAGAAATTGCTAAACAATTAGAACTGGATCCAGTGACTATTGAGCAAATACATATCTGTGGTCTTGTGCATGATATTGGAAAAATTGGAATTCCCGAATCGATTTTGCAGAAACCAAGTCGCTTGACAGATGAAGAGTTTGAAAGAATTAAAGAACATCCTGTTATTGGAGTGCAAATTTTGAAAGATGTTCCTCAGTTGAAGCCTGTGCTCTCAGGAGTGCGTTCACACCATGAGCGTTGGGATGGTAGCGGGTATCCAGACGGTACCGCAGGAGAAGACACGCCGCTGTTTGGTAGAATTCTAGGAATCGCAGATGCATTCGATGCAATGTGCTCTTCGCGCGCTTATAGAGATGGTTTGTGCAGAGAGGATGTACTGAATGAAATGACAGCCTGTGCAGGATCTCAATTTGATCCAAAGTTAGTCGCGTTATTTATGAATATAGAGTTTATACACTATGACGTCATGATCGATTTTCATGTATCACAAGCATCGAACTTTTTATGATTGAAGTGCGAGCGCGCAAAAGAGTCTGATGCCGGTAGAGAGGGCTTCATCATTGAAATCAAAAGTTGGTTGGTGTAATGCCGCCATTTCTTGTTTACTTTCAGGTAAAAGGCCTAGTGCGAAGAAGCAAGAGGGGACTTCTTGGCAATAATATGAAAAGTCTTCTCCGCCCATAACAGGCTTTTCAAATTCAGAAACCGTCTTAGAGTCAACAGTCTTGTTGGCCACTTCAAAGAATTTTTTCACAGCGTCAGGATGGTTTTTTGTTACGGGATAGCCATCATGCAATCTGATTTCTGCTTTGCATCCATGTGCTTTTGCAATATTCTCAACAATATCGATGAATCGTTCTTTTGCCATGGCTCCAGTTTCTTTTTGGAGATAGCGCATTGTTCCTGATAGTTTTACTTCTTCAGGGATAATATTATGTGTTGTTCCCGCATGAAACTGTGTAATCGAAACAACAAGAGAATCAAGAGGGTCTGTATTTCTCGAAGTAATTTGCTGCAACGCGGATACTATTTGTGCACCACAGATTATAGGATCGTTGCATAAGTAAGGGAAAGCGGCGTGTCCGCCAACACCTTGAATAGTTACTTCAATGCCAATATCTGCTGCAAGCATCGGGCCAATTCGAGTTGCCACATGACCCAATTCAAGTTGTGGCCAACCATGCAAGCCAAACATCATTTTGACTTTTGGTCCTAAGACAGATCCATCAAGACATCCGTCAAGTACCATTTTTTCGCCACCGCCTCCACCTTCTTCGGCTGGTTGAAATACGAAAGAGACTGGATTTGGTAGTTCATGCTCTTTTGCAATTAATGATAAAACTTTTGCAGCGCCAAGTAAAATTGTCGTGTGCCCATCGTGTCCGCAGGCATGCATGCAGCCCTTGTTCACAGATTTCCAATCGAAGCAGTTTTCTTCCGAGATGGGAAGTGCGTCAATGTCAGCCCGTAAACCAATGGCTTCGGTATTTGCTCCTGGCAAGTGACCAAGTACGCCAGTACCTTGTGCTAAGCCCGGTGCAAAGTTAATATCATTTGTCTTAAGAAAATCTTGAATGACTTTGCTTGTTCTTTTTTCATCGTAGCCAAGTTCTGGATGAGCGTGTAAGTCGCGACGAATTGAAACGAATTGAGGAATAAGTTCTTCAAGATATTGGTTTACCAGTGGAGTGAATTTGTTTGGTTTAGTCATACTGCTAGAGGTTTTAAATCTCTTTCCTTGCGTTGGTTATTTACCCAAGTAAGGGCTGTCTTATCTCCTGAAACTATTTTGACAAGTTGAGAGCTTGAAATTTCAAGCGCCTTAGCAGCATTTGGAATATTGACATCAAAAGCGTAAATGACATCAAGTGCTTCAGCTAATACGGCGGGGTAATCACTGTGTTTTGGATTGATTGGAAGTTTATCACCTTGTCTCCTATTTTCCCAAAGTTGGCTGGGTATGAAGGAGCTACAAATGATATTTCTGCGAAGCTGAATGGCCAGCGTTAGCCTTAATCTTCCAATAGCAAGTTTTCTGTTTTCACTTTGCCTTCTTCGTTCTGTTGCTTCGCCACTAATTTCACTTGGTAAGTGAGTGGCAGTGCATGATGTAGCTTTGCGATTTCTGTGTTGCCCGCCAGGGCCACTGCTTCGACCAAAATCGAATGAGACATCTTTTAACAAGCAGTCAATATCAAGTGCCGCTGGATGCGCTCCATTGATCATAGAGTGTGATGTTTTTTTAAAAGCGGAAATCGGAGGAAGTAATTCATTTGAACGACTTGCCTTCTTTTTGTTTAATTGTTTCATTTGGCTTTTTGAGAAGAATTATGAGGCAAGGCCTCTTGGTGATGCTGTGATATTAAGTGAATCGTAATGTCCGTTCTTGTAAAGGAAGTGGCCTAGGCCTGCAATCATTGCTGCATTATCTACACAATAAGATGGTTCAGGAAGATGCGCAGTGATATTGAACTCATTTGCAATTGTGACAAGTTGTTTGCGTAGAAGAGAATTTGCAAGAACTCCACCGCCTGCAATAATGCATTCTACAGTATTGCAACCTAGTGCGGTGCGAATGCCCTGAGTGATAGAATCAACTGCAGCATGTTGAAATGAACTGGCCCAGTCATTTATTTCTGTAGTAGTCAATAACGATGCATCTTTTGGAAAAAGAGTCTTGCCATTAATCTTCTTTGGATTTCCTCTAACTCCATACAGAAGAGCAGTTTTTAAGCCGCTGAATGAAAAATCAGGTCGATCACCTTTTGTTTTTGGTCGAGGAAGTTTGTACCTTGGTGTTCCATAGGCAGCAGCGTCGTCGATGCGTTGTCCTCCAGGCCAGCCTAATCCTAGAATAGAAGAGGCTTTATCGAAAGCCTCGCCAGCGGCATCATCTATTGTTTTTCCTAGGCACTCTGCTGAGGTAGGATTTTTAAGTAGTAGCAAAGAAGTGTGTCCGCCTGAAGCTACAACGCCGAGTGCAGGATATGCAATCGTCTGTTTTGATAATTGTGGAGCCCATAGGTGTGCAACGACATGATCGATTGAAATAAGTGGAATGTCAAGAGACCAAGCAAGCGCTTTTGCTGCAGATACTCCAACCATCAAGGATCCGATTAACCCAGGGCGATTGCCTACTGCAATAGCGTCAATGTCTTCAAGGGTAATCTCTGCTTCATTCAGTGACTCTTCAATAATTGGAAGTATTCGTTCAAGGTGTGCTCGACTTGCTATTTCAGGTACTACACCACCATATTTAACATGAAGTTCATCTTGTGATGCAATGATGTTGGACAGAACGATGTCACCGTTTTTAACAACAGAAGCAGCAGTTTCATCACAACTTGATTCAATTCCTAATAATAAAGACATGAAAAGTTTTTACTTTACTCTGCTGTTTGTTCTTCGGGTTCAAGTTGAAGTGAGTCTAGCGCAGCTTCGATATTACCTTTGGTTACTTTCCAAGTCCCGATGATTTTTCCATCAGTATCTGTTAGCGTAATACTCGCGTCAGCAAGATTTGCATCGACAGGAAGTAGCGATTCTTCTGCTTCATCTAGCTCTGTCTGCAAGGCTACAAGTTCTTTGTCTACATCAATGAGTTGTTTAAGAATTTCAATTCGTTGTTTGGCGAGTTCATTGACTTCTTCACGGACGCCTGCGGTAACAGGTTCTGTATCAGTTAGGATTGGCCAAACATCATTTTTAAGCTTTTCTCGAATCGCGACGAGAGCTTGCGAAAGTTGATAATCTCCAAAGGTGTTTTCAACCCATTCAAGATCGCCGCAGGTAAATTCTTCGGGCTCATCTTCAGTGATTATTGTGTAGGGCTCTCTTCCTTCAATTCTTTTTTGGAGTTCTTCTATTGATTCAGGAATAACCAATCCTGCTGTCGGATCAACGCCCCAGATGGTTTTATCTTCAGATAATTTTTTGTCAATCGTTCGGCCACCTGCTAGGTCGTATCTAGCAGTTGTAAATTTTAACATTCCTCCAGAGTTTAATTCAAGAACTTCTTGTACGGATCCTTTGCCGAATGTTCGTGAGCCAAGTATCGCAACTCTTTTGTTTGCTTGCAAACTTCCAGCAACAATTTCTGAAGCGGAGGCAGAATTGCCATTTACAAGAATGATTATTGGGATGTTTTGAAGCAGTTCATCTTTGTTTGCATTTACTGAACGTTCTGGGTCCGCTCTTCCAGTCACTGTTACGATTGTTCCATCATCAAGAAACATATCAGATATTGCAACGGCAGAAGAAAGTGATCCACCGGGATTATCGCGCAAATCAATCACTAGACCTTGGAGTGCTATTGCTTGGGTAGAATTCCTTAGGGCGAGTTGTAATTCATATGGGGTTGTCGCATTGAATTGACGAATCCTTATATATGCAATGCCATTTACATCATCAAGGCACCATGACCATTTTTGATTCCGTCTAATCAAGCCTGTGACACTTTGCGATTGAATATGCCCGCGAGTAATCGTAATCTCTTCCTTAGTCCCATCTTTATGTCGAACAAGAACAACAACATCAGTACCAGCGAGACCTGTGAGCCGTTCAATAAGTTCATTTATTGTTGCATCAGTAGCAGGCTCACCATCGATTAGTTCGATGACATCACCTGCCTTGATGCCCGAATTAAGAGCGGGGGAGTTTTCCATTGGACTTATTATGTTGAGTTCACCGTCGATCATTCGGACTTCTGCACCAATACCGGCGTAATCACCCTCTAAATCTTTGATGAATGCTTTTTCCTTATCATCTGGTACAAAGACAGCATATGGGTCGTCAAGCGATTCAATCATGGCTTCAAGCGCAGCTTGCTGCATTTCGGATTGGTCTGGTTCTTTGACATGCCTATCAATAAGAACACCTCTGACATCAATGAGTGGGTCAAACCATTCATAGCTTGGTGCAGAATTCGTTATTGCAATTGAAAATTGTACAATTGCTAAGATTGAGAGTAGTACTAATAAAAGTGGCATAAATCTGGAGCGATATGGCATCGGTTTTCCTTTTCCCCTTGAGCAGTAACATAATTATCTCTGTCTCTGTACTACAATACCAAAACCGGCATTAAGCCGCCTTACTATGGGACACGAGCAAAGAGAAGATTTAAATGTTGTAGCTGAAAGAGCCATTCTTGTGGCACTTACCTTGCGTGGAGAATTTGTCCCCCTGGATGAGCGGTTTGCAGAGCTAAGCGCTCTTACAGAATCAGCGGGAGGCATTGTGGTAGGCCATCTTACTCAGAAGCGACGTCTGCCCAGTGGTCGAACATTTGTCGGTAAAGGTAAAGTGAACGAACTTAAAGATCTTGCTGAATCTGTAGAAGCATCTATTATTATTTTTGACCATGATATGACGCCTGCTCAAATTCGAAACCTTGAACAGGCAACAGATCGCAAAATCATCGATCGTAGCGAACTCATTCTTGATATTTTTTCCAGCAGAGCTTCAACGGCAGAGGCTAAGCTTCAAGTAGAAATTGCTCAACTTGAATACACCTATCCGCGCCTTCGCGCAATGTGGGATCATCTTGGCCAGGTGACAGGCGGCGCACCCGTTGGCATTGGGACTCGAGGCCCTGGTGAACAGCAAATCGAAATTGATCGAAGGCTTGTTCAGCGTCGAAAAAAACAATTGCGCAAGGAGCTTGAAGATATTCAACAACGTTCTATTAGAGAAGTTGAACGCCGAAATAATGATTATTTCACAGTTGGTCTTGTTGGTTATACGAATGCTGGGAAGTCTACTCTTTTTAACAGGCTGACGGAAGGTGGAGCGTGGGCGCACGATCAACTCTTCGCGACTCTTTCTACTCGTGTCGAAAACTGGCCTTTAGGTGGCGGGACGAAAGCAATGCTTTCAGACACGGTTGGCTTTATTCGTCGATTGCCTCACCATCTCATTGCTAGCTTTCGATCAACTCTTGAAGAAACAATCCATTGTCAATTGCTGCTTGTTGTGCTTGATGCATCTGATGCAAATGCAATGAATCAGCTTGAAACTGTTGAGCAAACATTAAAAGATATTGAGGCAGAATATCAACCTCGTTTGCTTGTTTTAAATAAGATTGACATGGTGCAAGATGAAGCAGATCGATTAGTGTGGGTCTCTCGATTTCCAGAGGCGATTCAATTATCTTCAGTAACTGGCGAAGGCATTCAAGGCCTTGCAGAGGAAGTGCTATCGCATGTCGTTGGAGATATTCGAGAAGTTATGCTCTCGCTTCCAAGTGGATCCTCGAAGGCAATTGACTTTATTGAGAAACGTTCAGAAGTTATAAGTAGGGATTGGATTGATGACCAGTCACTTTATACAGTTAAAATCGGCAAAAACCAAATCGAGCAGCTTCTTTCAAGAGAGAGGACATTGCAAATCAATGGAAAATCAGCATCGAAAGTTATTGATTTGATTTGGACAAAAGATTTTCGTTCAGGCGAGAGATGTGAACTTCCCCCGCATAGATTTCAAGAGTAGACTACTGCGTAATGAATCGTATTGACAGCGGAGGACGCCTTGACTCCTAGTGAACTTGGTCTCGATAAATTTGCGCACGACTTAAACCCAGCTATTGTCGGCATGATTCGTTCGTGGCAAGGTGATGTAGAACTTGATTCCTTGTATCAAAGATTGCAAGCCCGAAAAACACGGCGAGGGTTTCTTGATTCCTTTGCAGAAGCGCTCGTTGCGTTGCAAGCACGACGTAATGGGTGCTCTCTTCAGATTGAAGTGCCAACGCCATCGGGAAAAACTTGCGACTTATTACTAGAACTGAATGGTATAAAAATTTATGTGCATATCAAACGACTTGGTGGTAGGCAACCTAGAAATAGACGGCTGCGTATTTCGTCAAGATTGCGCATTCTTGAACAAATAGAAAAACCGTGGGTCGTCAAAATTCGTTGGCAAGAAGAATTGTCTGAAGATTTGATGCAGTATTATGTTACGGAGGTGGCATCGTTTATTGAACAGGCACGCCTAGGCGATGAACATGTTGTAAGAACATCCGATGGGCAAGAACTAGGTGGTGCTAAAATTGTTGCACCAAATGATGACCAGCGTGTTTCACTTGTCATTGGGTTGTCTAGTGGCTTTGTAGACGAATCGCCTCGAATTGATCGGCTTCTCCATCGCGCAAAAAAACAATTTATGCCAAAAGAAGTGAATCTAATTTTGGTTTGTACGCCACATCCGGAAGGAATCGCTGATGTTGAAAGCGCTCTTCTAGGTTCTCATATTGAGCGATGGGATGAACGTCCCGAAAAAGGTTCAAGGGTTGCGCATGGTCGAAGTAAAGATGGTTTTTGGAAACCTGGAATGATGCGGGAGTCTCAACTTGCGGGTTGGTTTTGGTTGGCTCCAATGTGCGATGATTATCAAGGTAAAATGTGGATTAGAGAGAAGTGTGATGTGCCTGACGATACTATTTCTCTTCTCGAACATATCTTTTCAAAATAATGATTTGCAGTTAACATATGCCATTAGATTTTGAAAGGATTTATCTATGAACGACCCGCGCTGTACAAAACTAGCAAACTTACTCATCAACTATTCGACTTGCTTGCAGCCTGGGGAGCATATTTTAATTGAAGCCTTTGATATGCCTCGAGAGATGGTAATGGAACTTGTTAAGGAGGCGCAACGAGTTGGCGCTAGCCCACATGTGGCACTGCGTGATGGTCAAGTAATGCGTGCGCTACACGATAATCCTTCGGATGCTCAATACGAAATTTGGTCAGAATATGATTTGGAACGAATGAAACGCATGGACGCTTATTTAGGTATGCGTGGTTCTCATAATGTCAGTGAGTTAAGTGGCCTTAATCCTCAGCTTCAAAAGGCCTGGGGGAGAATCTACGGAAAACCTGTGCACATGGAGCAGCGGTTGAACCATACACGTTGGTGCGTCTTGCGATGGCCAACTCCTGGGATGGCTCAACTTGCAGGGATGAGTACTCAAGAATTTGAAAACTTTTACTTTGATGTGTGCACTCTGGATTATGGTCTTATGGCAGACGCAGCAGATAAACTAGTAAACGTAATGAACAAAGCCGACCAAGTGCATATTCAGGGGCCTGGTGATACTGATTTAACATTTTCTATAAAAGATATTCCAGCTATACCTTGTTGCGGTAAACTTAACATACCTGATGGCGAAGTATTTAGCGCGCCTGTTAAAGATTCTGTAAACGGCGTTATTCACTACAACACTCCTTCTATATACCGTGGTCATTCTTTTGAGAATATCCGACTTGAGTTTAAGGATGGAGAAATTATTAGTTGCACTGCTGATCAGGGCGGAGAATTTCTAAATGACATCTTTGATACTGATGAAGGCGCTCGTTTTGTTGGCGAGTTTGCCATCGGGTTTAATCCATATATAAAAGAAGCGATGAAGGACATCCTTTTTGATGAGAAGATTGCAGGTTCTCTCCACTTTACACCCGGCAATTCGTATGACGATGCATGTAATACAAATAAATCGGAAGTACACTGGGATCTTGTGCTTATCCAAAGGCCTGAATATGGTGGAGGCACGATTTCATTTGATAATGAGGTGATTCGTAAAGATGGGATATTTATCAAGGAAGAACTTTGTGGTTTAAATCCTGAAAACCTCATCGCTTAGAACTGTTCATTACAAACTGCGCCCTATAACTACACTTAAACGTCACAAACTGTACGGATTAACGTACGTAAAGGTCCTTCTTTAAGAGCATTGTTCAGGCGATGGTCTCCTTAGCCGATGCGTTTGCTATGGATGAATCAAATGCATGTAAGAACGGTCGGACACTCCTTCTAGGAGAAGTACTTGTTGAGCAAGGGTTGCTTTCCGAATCAGATGTTTTCGAAATACTCGAAGAACAGTTAGCGAGTGGTAGGCCTTTTGGAGAAATTGCTGAACGGCTATTTAAGATTTCAACTGAGGCAATAGAAGAAGCGTGGGCGTACCAATATTCTTTTAATGCTCCGACGATCGACCCTGTGACATTTGTACCTAGATCTGAAGCCAAGGATCTAGTTTCTGCAAGGCAGGCCTGGCAATTTCGTTGTTTGCCGATGAACCTTGAAGGTGATACGCTAGTGTTAGCAACATCGCCTAAGTATTTGCATCGAGCGTTAAAATTTGCAACGAGAGTACTCGACCGACCTGCGTATTTCATGATGACCACAGAGGCTAGGCTTGCCGCAGCTCTATCAGAACATTATCCGCTCGGAGGGATGAGTGCTGCTGGCGCATCGAATGATTCGATGAAGCGCCTTATTCATAAAATGCGAATTGAACGGATGCGTGAGGCTGGTTAGTCAAAAAGACTCTGCAGGGTATTGTCGTTTTAATGGCGAGACCCGGACTTGAACCGGGGACACCGGCATTTTCAATGCCGTGCTCTACCAACTGAGCTACCTCGCCTACCTTAAGAGGCAAAGGGTATCCGACCTTGGTCATTCTTTCAAGTTGAAATATGGCGAACATCTATGTTGCCAAGTAATTTTGAATCAAGGTCTTGTAGTGCTTTGAACTGTTGTCGCCACTCGATTGATGCGCTCTGGTTAAACTCGGCACTGAGGCATTCGGCATCATATTCAGATGCTTGGGCCATTAGGAAGCCTTCTTCAGTAATTGCAGCGGAGCAGCCTCCCCAATTAGCTACGTCATCTTTACCTATGCGATTGCAACCGATGACCTGGGCTTGATTTTCAATTGCTCGTGCGATGAGCAGGGAACTCCAACTGTAAATCCTCGCTTTTGGCCAGTTAGCTGAATTTGTAAAAATATCCGCACCTGCCTGAGTCGCAAGTCTCCATAATTCTGGAAATCTCAGGTCATAGCAAATTAGAGGGCAAATTTTTTGGCCTTCAATTTCGACAATGATGAGTTCTGTTCCTTTATCAATAATTTGATTTTCGCCAAATGGATTACAAGTAAAAACCTTCTCATATGTTGCAATCACTTCGCCGTTTGGGTCGCAAATGCTTACACAGTTTTTTGCCCGGCCATCTATTCGATTTGCCCAGCCTACCTGAAGCCAAATTTGTTTTTCTTTTGCGAAGGACTTTCCCCAAGCTAGGCTATTTCCATTGCTTACTGTATTAATATTCAATGAAAAACCAGTAAGAGACATTTCAGGCAGAACGACAAAATCACCCGTTTTAACGGCTGCCTGATTGATGAGTAACTCGACATTGGTCGAAGTTGCGTAGGGGTCATTTGGAACAACATCATGTTGAATCGCGTGGAAGCGCATGTCTTAATTGTAACTTGTGGTATAGCTATTCGGTGAATACATTTCCAAAGTCAATAAATGGAGTTTTGTTGCGTTAAGCGTGAAACGAGCTTGGTGAATAATAAAATGAGTGTGGAATACCAAGCTCTTAAGGGCGACCGACGGGACTCGAACCCGCGACATCCAGGATCACAACCCGGTGCTCTACCAACTGAGCTACGATCGCCATGGGGATAGACAGAGTATCGCCGGGCGTGGATTTGGTCAATATGGGTAATAGGTTGAAACACCATTTCTAGGCCAGAAAAATGACCAATATTGTCGAGAGTGGAGTAGAATGCTCTGTTTCACACAAATTCTTGCAAACCACAGATTAATACAAGAGATATATGATGAAAACCGCTACTAAATGCCTAGATTTTCCTGGTGTAACAATTCACTCCAATTTGACAGCAGCTCAACTTGTTGAAGAAGCACTCCTTCGTGGCGAAGGGGTATTAGCAGCAAATGGTGCGCTGTGCTGTGACACAGGTGATCGTACTGGACGTTCGCCGAACGATAAGTTTATTGAAGACACGCCAGCGATTCATGACACCATTGATTGGACGACGGTGAACCGCCCGATCAGTGCAGCAAATTTCGCCAAAGTGGAAGCCCTCGCTCATGCATATTTGAAAACAAAAGAAGAGCTTTATCGTTTCGATGGATATGCAGGTGCTGATGAGCGGTATCGATTGAATGTTTCTGTAATTTCTGAAGAGGCGTGGCAGAGTTTATTTGTTTCGACAATGTTTATTCGTGGCGCAGAGTTGACGGATTTTGATCCAGACTGGACAATCGTTAACGCGTGCAATTTCATTATTGAGGATTATGAAAACTATGGATTGAATAGTGGTGTGTGTGTTCTTCAGTCAATGGAACAAAAGAAAGTCGTTATTTGTGGCACTCGCTATGCCGGCGAGAATAAAAAATCGATCTTTTATGCAATGAATTATGATATGACTGAAGTTGATGTATTTCCAATGCACTGCTCAGCAAATGTGGATAAAGATGATAAAACTAATGTTGCGCTCTTCTTTGGCCTTAGCGGAACTGGAAAAACTACCTTGTCTGCTGATCCGAGCCGTCCATTAATCGGTGATGATGAGCACGGTTGGAGTAATGATGGGGTCTTCAACTTTGAAGGCGGTTGTTACGCAAAAACAATTAAACTTTCAAAAGAAGGCGAGCCACAAATTTGGGAAGCAATCAAATTTGGTTCTGTTCTTGAGAATGTCGTATTAGATGAAGTAACACGTATTCCAAATTATGATGACGGATCTAAGACTGAAAATACAAGGGCAGCATATCCTGTCAGCTATATTCCAGATGCAGTAATTCCGAGTGTGTGCTGTCATCCTAAAAATGTAATTTTCTTGGCTGCTGATGCATACGGTGTTTTGCCGCCGGTGAGTAGATTGAACTCAGAGCAAGCGATGTATTATTTTATTAATGGATACACTTCTAAACTTGCAGGTACAGAAGCAGGTATTACGGAGCCGCAGCCAAACTTCTCACCATGTTTTGGTGGGCCTTTTTTGCCAAGGCCTCCAATGGAATATGCTAATTGGTTAGCGCAACGAGTTGACCAGCAAAATGCACATGTTTGGTTGCTGAATACAGGTTGGACGGGAGGGCCGTACGGGACTGGGGAACGATTCAAGCTCACTTGGACTCGTGCATGCGTTACAGCAATACTCGATGGGACTCTTGCTCAGGCAGAATTTACAGAGCATGATATTTTTGGTCTTCACATTCCAACAGAAGTGGAGGGAGTTCCATCCGAGGTACTCAATCCATGCCAGACCTGGTCGGATATGGAGGCATATGTTTTGAAAGCAAAAGAACTTGCTCGTAAATTTAGAGCAAATGATCAGAAATATGCTATGGATGCTGCCGTGCGTGCAGCGGGTCCAAAGGACTAAGGGTTACCCAAATTAACTTGATTTGACGTTATCGGTCGCCTGGAGTTGAAAAACTAGGCGGCCGAACGTTTTTTAATGCTAATAATTGCTCTTAGAGTAAATGCTATGGATTGCAATGTCGACACCTCAGTTGTCGTAATTCTGCGTATAGACGCGGCACTAACTGAACTCTAACTGAAAGTGAACGAGTCAATGATGAATCCGTTCGATAAAGATGTACTAACAACTGGTGAAGTGGCAAAGATTTGTAATGTCGCTGCGCGTACAGTAAGCAAGTGGTTTGATTCAGGTCAAATTGAGGGGTATCGAATTCCTGGTTCTAAGGATCGTCGAATTCCAGTCCAATCACTCCTAAATTTTATGCAGGAGCACGGTATTCCATTTGATGGCCTTATGTCTGGCAATACTAGAGTCCTTGTAGTAGATAATGATAAAGAAGTTTGTGAAACTCTAGAGCGTGTCTTTGCAGAACAAACGGATTATGTAGTGCAGACAAGTAATGATCCTTTTGCAGCAGGTGTTGAATGCGAGCGCTTCCGCCCACATGTAATACTGTTCGATCTTTCATTATGTGGCGACAATTATTCTGCTTTTACGAATTCAATTCGCAATAACGAAGATATGCAAGCTACCAAAATTATTGCGATGAGCGGCCGCCTGACCGAAGGTCAGATTACAAGCTTGACTTGCAGTGGATTTGATAGCGTATTAAGAAAGCCATTTACTGTGCGTCAAGTTATCGATTCAATCGAACACGCCGTATCAGTCGTTTATTGACCTTTAACTCCTTTCCTACTTGGTTTCTCCGACCAATGTGTGATCTGCGAGCCCGCCTTTTTGCGGGCTCGCGTTGCATTGTTACTATATGCATCTATGCTGCAAATAGGACTCGTCCAATTTAACCCAACTGTAGGTGATGTTCATGGTAATGTGGCGCGAATTGCAGATGCTGTTAATGCGATGACTGATGATCTGGACATAATTGTGACGCCTGAACTTTCTATTTGTGGGTATCCGCCGCGTGACTTATTATTGAGTCAGGAGTTTATTCGAAGTTGTGAAGGGGCAGTCTTTCAGCTTGCTAGTATTTGTTCGAACAAAACATTTACTGTTGGACATCCCCGCATAGATCCGAAAACGGGGCATGTTCGAAATAGTGTAACGGTTGTGCGTGAGGGTCAAATAATTGCTTGCGCCGACAAGCAATTATTGCCACATTACGACATCTTTGATGAGACGCGATATTTTGAATGTGGAGATAAGGTTACAACTTTCCGCCTCGGTGTCGAAAAAATAGGAATTGCAATTTGTGAAGACTTTTGGGAAGGGAATGATGTGCATATCACTCAGCAATATGATTCAAGTCCTCTGGATGAATTAATCGCTGCAAAGTGTGATTATATACTTGCACCCAGTGCTTCTCCTTTTGTTCGGGGCAAGCATAAAAAACGTGTCCATTATGCTAAAGAGATGGCACGAAAACATGGCGTTACGATTGCCTTGTGTAATCAAGTTGGTGCAAATGACGATCTTATTTTTGATGGCGGCTCGTTCGTCGCCTCTCCAATAGGTGTATTAGATTCATTGCCTCAGTTCGAATCTGGTGAGTGCGCTGTTAAAGAACGCCAAAGCGTTCCACTTGCGCCAACGTTTCTTTCATTAGAAGAAGAATTGTGGTCTGCTCTTGTATTAGGGACTCGTGATTATTTTTCTAAATCCGGTCATACGAAAGCAGTCTTAGGTATTTCAGGGGGAATAGATTCGGCACTTGTTGCGACCGTTGTTACTGCAGCGCTCGGTCCTACTCATGTGCGTGGCGTATTGATGCCCTCTCGATATTCATCACTAAGTTCAATCGAAGATGCTGAAAAACTTGCATCTAACCTTGGTATTTTTGTGGAGACATTACCTATAGAACATCTTCATAGTGCTTTTGAAGAAACCATGGCCGAAAATAACATGCAGCCGAGTGGGCTTGCAGAAGAAAATGTTCAAGCTCGAATTCGTGGTTTGCTATTAATGGCTATCGCAAATCAAACAGGGGCGTTGTTGATGGCCACAGGTAATAAAAGTGAATTCGCGGTTGGCTACAGTACTCTTTATGGAGATATGAACGGAGCAGTTTCAGTTATTGGGGATCTGTATAAAACGGATGTTTGGCTTATTTCAAATTGGATTAATGCTAATTTTGAAAAGTTGGATTTTGCAAAATGCCCAATACCATCGTCATCCATAACAAAGCCGCCATCAGCCGAGCTTAAGCCTAATCAGTGCGATCAAGATTCTTTGCCAGAGTATGACGAACTCGATGCCATATTAAAACTTCACCTTGATGATGAATTGAGTGTATCTGGGATTATTGAGACGAATCAATTTGATTGTGAACTTGTTGATAAAGTCATTCGAATGGTAGATCTTGCTCAGTTTAAAAGAGAGCAAGCTCCTGTTATTTTAAAAACAACTCCGCGTTCATTTGGAAGAGGGAGAAGGATGCCAGTCGTGATGAAGCGCTCTTGGAAAGCCGCAGAGGGAACGATATGACCATTCGGAAGTTGCCTCCAGTTTTAATCAACCAAATTGCCGCTGGAGAGGTGGTAGATAGACCTGCAAGTATTGTCAAAGAACTCGTAGAGAATGCAATTGATGCGGGTAGTACACGGGTAGAAATTGCCTTAGAAAATGGTGGCATTGATTCAATCCGTGTAAGTGATAATGGTTCTGGAATTGCCCCAGAGGAAATTGAACTTGCTGTAACACCACATGCAACAAGTAAAATAGCAGCAGAAGAAGATCTTGCAGCGATTGCTTCGCTAGGATTTCGAGGTGAAGCACTGGCATCCATTGGTTCAATTAGCCATCTTATTTTAACAACGAGAAGATTTGCGGATGAATCGAGTGTTCAAATTGAAGTTGATGGTGGATCTATGTCCCACCCGAAACCAGTTGCCGGTAATGCGGGCACAAAAGTAGAGATAAAGCGACTCTTTTTTAATACTCCTGCTCGAAGAAAATTTTTAAAATCTTCCAGAGCTGAAACTG
>Ga0163179_10001277_pt1 | contig 17863 bp, 11 predicted proteins | sample AtlANTMetagenome_FD_109643 | JGI IMG/M metagenome (GOLD analysis project Ga0163179, IMG submission 109643) | Marine eukaryotic phytoplankton communities from the Atlantic Ocean - Atlantic ANT 2 Metagenome | ecosystem: Environmental > Aquatic > Marine > Oceanic | place: North Atlantic Ocean... | reverse complement strand
TTTACCACACAAAATACTGATGGTACTACTACTTATGCATGGACTAATGATACACCAAGTATAGGCCTAACTACTCCAGGCTCTGGAGATATTTCTTCTTTTGTAGCTATTAATACAGGTACAACCCCAGTTATAGCTACTATAGAGGTTACTCCTAGTTTTGAGGGATGCGAGGGTCCATCGGAGACATTCACTATTACAATTAATCCAACTTCTCAAGTAGATGATCCTACAGACCAGGTGGTTTGTAATGGAGATGTAACTCAGGATATTATCTTTACCACCCAGAATACTGATGGTACTACTACTTATGCATGGACTAATGATACTACGAGTATAGGATTAGCAGCAAGTGGAACAGGAGATATTTCTTCTTTTGTAGCTATTAATACAGGTACATCACCAGTTGTAGCTACTATAGAGGTTACCCCATTATTTGCTAATGATGGAGTGCCTTGTGAGGGTCCATCGGAGACATTTACTATTACAGTTAATCCTGGTGCGCAGGTAGATTCAATTCAACCTCAAGAATTATGTAATGGTGATCAATTAATTGTAGATTTTACTACTCAAAATACTTCTTCTAATACAACGTATGAATGGACATCTAATATAGATATTGGAGGAGGTTTGTCAGGATCAGGAAATATTGATTTTCAGGTAGTAAATAATGGATTAAATGCAGTAATAGCTACTATAGAGGTAACACCTACTTTAGAAAATCAAGCTATTAGCTGTTCTGGATCTTCTGAAATTTTTACTGTTAGAGTAAATGGAAATGTAGACCCTCAAGAATTGATATCAGATTATAATGGCTTTGAAATAAGCTGTTTTGGAGCTAATAATGGTTCTATTGATATTAATCCAATAGGCGGAACTCCTTTTAATTCTGGTAATAATTATACAATTAATTGGACTGGATTTGAGCTTGATGGAATTACGCCAAATGGATTTACATCTACAACTTTAAATATTTCCAATTTATTACCTGGAATTTATGAATTGAACATAACTGATGCATCAAATTGCTCATTTATTTTTGAATATGTTATTGAAGAGCCTGATCCATTAGAGATTAGTACAGATTTATCAACGGTACTTGATATTCCTTGTAATGGAGATCTAACAAACATATTTATAACCCCTATAGGAGGAGCACCTCCTTATTCATATTTATGGACTTTAGATGGTCAAGTATTTTCTACTGATGAAGATTTATTTGATGTAGGCCCTGGAACTTATGTACTTATTTTAGAAGATAGTAATATAGGAACTGCTAATGAATGTCAGCCGGTAACTGAAGTTTTTGTAGTCGAAGAGCCTGAGCCAATTACATCTACACTTGATTCGCAAGTAGATATATTATGTAATGGAGATGCAACTGGCTCTATTGAAGTAACCATCTCAGGAGGTACACCAACTGTTTTAAATGATGGTTCTGTTGAATATAATTATTCATGGGCTGGTCCAAATAGTTTTACTTCTAATTCTGAAGATATTTTTAACTTATTTGCAGGAACATACGTTTTAACCGTAACAGATCAACTTAATTGTAGTGAATCATTTACATATGATATAGATGAACCTGATGATTTAATTTTATCTTGGATAACTACTGATAATACATGTTTTGAGTCTAATGATGGAACAATTATACTTACTATAGCTGGAGGAGTTGGTCCTTATCAAATACTATGGAGTAATTCTGCAAATGGAACTACACTAACTAATCTATCAGCAGGAATATATGATGTTGAGGTTACTGATTTTAATGGGTGTATTGAAAATGCTAGCATTCAAATTTTTGAAGCACCAGTATTTGAAACTAATGAGGTCGTTACTCAGATATCTTGTTTTGGTGAATCTGATGGATCAATAGACTTAAACATCGTTGGAGGAGTGCCTCCATATAATATTCTATGGGATGATGATCCATCAGCTGGGGATCAACGAAATAATTTATCTGCAGGGACATATAGTGTTACCATAACTGACTCTTCTGGAAATAATTGTACTATCCAAGAATCATGGATTATAATTGAGCCACAAGAAATTGTCTTAAATGGTGTGACCACCCAACCATTAGATTGTAATAATGTAAACAGTGGTGCAATTGACCTACAAGTTGTGGGAGGTACACCTCCTTATAGTTTCTTATGGAGTAATGGAGATACAACTGAAGATTTAACAGGAATTCCCGCAGGCAATTATACTGTGACAGTTACTGATTCAAGAGGCTGTCAAGAGTTGTCAGGACCATTTATTTTAACTAGACCATCAGATATTGAAACATCTTTAGATATAAGTTTTGATCCTGATTGTGACAATCATTCTGTTAATCAAATTACAACTATTGATGTTTCAGGAGGAGTTCCCCCATATACTATAAATTGGTCAAGTGGAGTAGTTTCAGGAAGTAACAATCAAACAATGACAACATCTCAAGAGGGAGCAGTAATAGTTGATATTACAGATTCAATTGGATGTACTACTCAAGAAGTATTTAACGTAGAGTTATTTGAACTAGGATTTCCTGAATTTGAATACACATCTCTTGGATTAAATGAATGTCAGACCTTAGCAATTGGTGATGAAATACAGTTTGTTAATACTTCTACAGGAGATTATATTAGTATAAATTGGAACTTTGGAGATAACAGCTTTGATGTTCAAGGTGAAAATGTAACTCATACATATAATGAAGCAGGAACATATGTCGTAACTCAGACTGTGGAGTATCCATATGGATGTGTTTATGAATATACTGAAATTATTGAGGTTACTACTGGGTATGGAATAGTCCTTCCAAATGCATTTACTCCAAATGGAGATGGTATTAATGACACAATTAGACCTTGGTATAACTGTATGTCAAGTATTGAGTTAAGTATTTATGATACCTTTGGGTCACTTCTTTATGTAGAGTCAAGTACAGACACAATATATGGTTGGGATGGGACCATAAATGGAAAGGAAGCGGAAAATGGGAATTACGTAATTGTAGTTAGAGCAGTTACATTATTTGGTAAACAAATTGAATTAAATGGGCCTGTAGCTCTAATTAGATAAGAAATTATGAGAAAATTAATTTTTATTATCATATTATTAAATTTTAAATTGAGTTTTGCACAAGACCCAATTTTTACTCAATTTTTTGTAATACCTGAAACTGTTAATACAGGGTTTACAGGGGCATATGGGAATACTAAAGCAGGAATTATTCATAGAGTTCAATGGCCTAAATTAAACTTTAGCATTAATACTCAGTTTGCTTATGTAGATAATTGGTTTGAAGAACTTAACAGTGGATTAGGTATAAGTATTTTGAATCATAAAGAAACACACACAAGATATAACTTAACACAATTTAATCTTAATTATGCCTATGAAGTCCAGATTACCGATAGATTCTACTTTATGCCAAGTATATCTATTGGAATGGGTGGTAAAGATTTTGGTTTTCAAAATATTTTATTAGAAGATCAGATTAATCCATTTAGTGGCCTAATTTCTAATACAACTATTGACCCTTCAATTGTTCAAGATAATATTACATATTTTGATTTTAGTTCATCCCTATTATTTATGTATGATAGATCATGGTTTGGGTTAACAATTAAGCATCTAAATAGACCTAATATATCTTTACTATATCAAGGAAATGTTCCTTTAGATATGTTTATGTCGTTACATGGTTCTTTAGAATTGCCAATATTTAACTCTAATGATAATAAAGGCTTATTTGTTGTTTTTAATGGTATGAGGCAATCAGAATATAATAGATTAGATTTTGGGGCTCATTATCAACAAGACTGGTTTACTTTTGGTTTATTAGCTGCTACTAATCCAATAAAAAACAATCCTGAAAGTCATTTTTTAACTTCAATTAATGCTATAGCTGGAATAGCTTGGGAAAATTTTAGATTTGGTTATTCCTACAGTTTTAATATGTCTGACATAGGGAGAGATGGAGGTGTTTATGAATTATCTGTTTCATGGCAAGGTGGAGATAAATCAAATTGTTTTGGATGCCCTAAATATCCAAAATAAACTCTATATAAATTTATTTTATTATGAGAATTATTCCTTTAATATTTTTTACTCTTTTTTCATTTTCCCAAGAAAAAATAGCACTACAAGGAAGTATATTTGATACAGATAATTATGAGGTTCCATATGCTGCTGTAGGTATTGTAAAAAAACATATTGGTACTTCTTCTACTGATGAAGGAACTTTTTATTTTGTAATTACAGAGAGAGAATTACAGGATACACTTCAAATTTCATGTATAGGATATAAAACTTTTAAAATTAAGGTTAAGGATTTTATAGCAAGAGAAAATAAAAGAATAATTCTTGAGCAGAAAATTACAGAATTATCAGACGTATATGTTCTTACTCCTGATGATTATGTAAAGCTTGCTATTAAAAGCTTAAAAAAAAATACAATTAGCAAGAACCATCAACTAAAAATGCTTTATAGGAGATGGTCTGTAGAGGATAACATATGTAGATTTTATATTGAACATTATATAAATGCCATTGATAGAGGTCCTTCTTCTTATATGGTTGATTTTGCAATAGAGCAAATTAGAACATCATCTGAATATAGATTTGTTAAGAATGAACAAAAAATTCATGCATTAAGATATATGGAAATGAATAATCCTCTTAGAAAAGGATTGCCAATTCGTTCTTATAAATGGAAAAAGATTGGTGATTCTAGTTATGATGGAGAGGATATTATTATTGTTGAAGGAACAATAAATAAAGCTGATTATATAAGATTGTTTATAGGTTTTGACAGTTATAGTATTTATAAAATTGAAATGTATAAGGATCCTCAAATTGGCAAATCTCTTGAGGCTACATATATTTATAAAAAGAATGATAAAGGAAAACTTTATTTAAGTTATCATAATAGAGAATGGAAGGGAAGTTCAAAATTAACAGAACGTATAAAACAGATTATGGAGAATAATGGTCAATATGTACGAAATTATATCCCTATAGCCTATAGACATGAGGTCTTTGTTTTAGAAGTAGAGGAAGATAAAAAGAAATTTAATATAGCTGGAGTAAAAGGAGACATGGATATGACTCTTTTTAAAGTGCCATTTGATTCTAATTTTTGGAATAACATTAGTTTGCCACCTGAAACTACCTTTTTCAAAAAAAATATAAGGGAATTAGAATCTTTATATGATGTTCCAATTGAGACTCAATTCAAGTATTCTAATAATTAATCATTTATAAAATCCTTATAGGATTTTAGATTTAATTCATTAAGATTAATCTTTTTCTTTAGCTTACTAAATTTAGTTTTAGCTTTATTAAATTCAGATTCAATTAAACTTAGATTATCCATTTCATTTTGTGAAGGCTTATCATAACTAGAAGCAATTTTACTATATAAATCAGCCATCTTTTCTCTTAGTTGTCTTTTAGCCATTCCTACATAGTTGTCGCCAGTAGTTATGACAAGGGTTTCTTTTAATTCATTTAATTTTGAGATAGTTTTCTTGCTAGTATTTTTATCCTCCATAATAGCATCTAATTCATAAACTATATATGCTAGTTCCTGAACCATGTTATACATTTTCATAACAATTTGAAATTGCATCCTTCTTTCATCAGTATTTAGGCCAGTATTTTTATCATATGACACATTAAAAACTTTTTCATATGTATCTCTACCTTTCTTAATTACTGCTTTATATTTCCCAGCAGCAACTCTAGGAGATGTAAACCCTCCAAAACTAAATGTTTTCCCCTTCGCAATTTTTGGTTGTTTAATCGTATAATTCCAGTTTACAATATTAACTCCTTTTGATTTGCCAGCACCAAGTTTGGCAAGCAAATTACCATCTATATCATGGATTTCAAATGACATTTTTCCAAATGTATGCCTTTTAGGTAGAAGATATTTTATTTCACAATCAAAAGAAGGATTTTCTCCTACAAATTGTGTTTCCCTTCCAAAACTATCTGAAAATCCACTGTAATCAGACATTGTAAAAGAATCTTTATTGAAAAAATATAGTTTACTTGATAAAGTTTCATTTGTTATTTCCCTTAGAGGAGATATATCATCAATTATAATAACGCCTCTTCCATGCGTACCCATTACAAGGTCATTTGTATGTTTTTGCAGATCTATAAAATGTACCGCTACTGAGGGCATATTATTAGTAAATTTTGACCAATTTTTACCTCCATTAACTGAGATGTATAAACCGAATTCAGTTCCTAGAAAAAGTAAATCAGGATTAACATAATCTTCCTGAATATTTCTTACAAATCCATAAACATCATTAGATGGAATAATATTTGTCCATGTCTTACCAAGATCTGTTGTTTTATAGGCATATGGATTCATATCACCTGAAGTGTGGCCATCAAAAACTGCATATGCAGTTTTAGAATCGTGAGAACTTGCTTCAATATGATAAACCCATGTATTTTTAGGAACACCTGTTATATTAGAAATAGTATTTCCCCATGTTTTACCTCCGTCAGTTGTTACTTGTATATTTCCATCATCAGTTCCAACCCATATAGTATTTTCATCTAGAGGAGATTCAGCTATTGTGAAAATAGTTGTATGGTTTTCAGCACCAGAATTATCCATTGATAATCCTCCTGAATCTTCTTGATTTTGTTTATTAGGGTCATTTGTTGTTAAGTCAGGTGAAATAATCTCCCAGTCATCCCCCATATCTTCTGATCGGTGTAAATATTGACTTCCTATATATAGTCTGTCAGGTTTAATTGAGCTAGTAGCTATAGGAGGATTCCAGTTAAATCTATAATCCTCATAACCACTGACTGCTAGTGGCTGAATAGTTTTTACTAGATTATTATCAACATCATATCTCCATACATTTTCAGCTCCTTGCATTTCAGAATAAATTATATTTTTTGTTGGATGTCTCAAAACTCTGAACCCATCGCCTTGTCCTACGGGGTGCCAGTTTTTTGCAGTTATTCCACCAGGAGCAAATGACGGACCATACCACGACCCATTATCCTGTAATCCTCCATAAACATTATATGGAGTATCATCATCAACACTAATGTGATAAAATTGTGATAGAGGAAGATTTTCAACTATTTCCATTGTTACAGCTTTGTTCCACGATCTATAAACACCACCATCTGTTCCAACATAGATAATATCTGAGTTATTAATATCAAATACTGCATCATGAATATCTGCATGCATAGATCCCATCTGTTTAAATGTTTCTCCACCATCTTTTGAAATAGAGCCGAATAGACCTCCTTTAATTATTATGTTTTCATCTTTAGGATCAACAACTATTCTAGAGAAATAAAAAGGTCTTACAGTAATACCAAAATCATTATTCATTTGTTTCCAACTATCACCTGCATCAACACTTTTGTAAAGTCCTTTTTGTTCATTTTTTTCAGCTTCAATAACAGTATATATTACCTCAGGATTTGATTCAGCTACAGCAATTGCGAGTCTTCCTAATTTGCCTTTAGGAAATCCATTATGAATTTTTTTCCATGTTTCTCCACCGTCAATTGATTTATATAATGCACTATTTTCTCCTCCAGAATTAAATGACCACGCAGTTCTTCTGAATTCCCACATGGAAGCATAAATTATATTTGGATCATTTGGATTAATTGCAAGATCTGCACATCCAGTAGATTGATTTATATATAAAATCTTATTCCATGTTAAACCACCATCAGAGGATTTGTAAACTCCTCTTTCTTCACTATCAGACCAAAGAGCCCCCAGAATACCAACAATAATCTCATTTGAATTATTAGGATTGACAATAATATTTGCAATTCTTTCAGATTTTTCAAATCCAATTTTTTTCCAACTATTTCCTCCATCATTAGATTTATATAATCCATCTCCAACAGAAACACTATTTCTTGGCCATGTTTCACCTGTCCCAACGTAAATAGTATTATTTGGATCATTAGGATCAATTTCTATAGCTCCAATTGATTGACAAAATTCATCAAATATTGGATTAAATGTAGTTCCTGCATCATTAGATTTCCATACACCTCCACCTGCAGCACCAGCATAAATTATTTTGGAATCAGTAGGATGATTCTCCATATCATTTATTCTGCCACTCATTACCGCTGGACCAATATGTCTAGCTCTTAAGTCACCAAATAAGTTTTCTAATTTGATATTTGACTGAGAATAAGATGTATTTTGAAATAATAAAACAGCAATGCTAACTAAAAATATTTTTTTCATAGTTTTATTGAATTGATCGATAATGTATTTATTTAACTAGTTTTCTTCTGGAGCTTCTTCAGGAAATGCAAATTCATTATCATCTACCGATGGATTAATTTCAATACTATCCATTGTTATTGGAGCACCTGGCTGACCTTTTACTCCCTGTGTCATTGAATAAGGCATATATATGTTACCTGCCTCTTGATAATCACTCATTTTAATTTCAGAAACCATTCCTTTTCCAGGCCCTTCCATAATTTCTTCTTGTACTTGAATAGGAACAAAATTTTCGGTTTCAAAGAAGTAGTATGAAATACTAGGAACTTCCTTTCCTTCAATAATATTTGGCTTAGTAGTTAGTTTAATTTTAAATGTTTCTTCACCATCAACTGTTTCAGTTCCAATTAGTTCAGCTGTAAAGCCTTTTTCTTTATAGTTTAAAAATGGATCTGGAAATTGGTCTATTTCATTTTTAACCATATTTGTTGTCTCTTCATCACTTTTTTCAGCTTTCTGAGTCATGAAATTTGTACTCCAAAGAACTTCTCCATCAAATACTCCTTGTTTTATGGATTGACCTTGAAAATTAATTGTCGTCATCATTTTTCCATTTTTTAATTGTATGATTTCGATAGGAATTTCCATTCCACCCTGGTTAACTTTTGCACTCATCTTAATACCTTCAATTTTCTCCCAATTTTCAACTCCACCAGTATTTTCAAAATAGTTATTAATTATTTCATCAACCGTTTGTGCATTTATTGAGTAAGAAACAACTATGAAAAATAATACTAATATGTTTTTAAGCATTTTCATTTTTATTTATTTAAAATTTATAATTGCCAATTTACAGATTACATTATAATATATAAAGAATTAAAAGTTAAATTTGTTATAAATATAACAGTCAATTTATTATGAAAGATGAGGTTAGAGTTTTTTCACCAGGAACAGTATCTAATGTTGCTTGTGGATTTGATATTCTTGGATTCCCTTTGGAGTCTGTTGGAGATGAAATGGTTGTTAGAAAAACAAATGAAAAGGGTATAAAAATCAACAACCTTTCAGAGCATAAACTTCCTTTAGATATTTCTAAAAATGTGGCATCAGTCTCTGCATTGGCACTAATAGATAGTTTAAAACCAGACTGCGGTTTTGAAATTGATATTATAAAAAAAATAAAACCAGGTAGTGGAATTGGAAGTAGTGGGTCAAGTGCAGCAGGATGTGTTTTTGCTATAAATAAATTAATGGACGAGCCATTTACTATTTCAGATCTTATAAAGTTTGCAATGAAAGGAGAGCTTATATCAAGTGTGTCAGAACATGCAGATAATATTGCACCTGCACTATTGGGGGGGTTTGTATTAGTTAAAAGTATTTCTCCTCTAGAAATAATAAAGATACCATCTCCAGATGACTTGTACTGTACTGTTGTTCATCCTCAAATTGAATTAAAAACGTCATATTCAAGAAGTATTTTACCAAATGATATAAGTCTAATTGATGCTACAAAACAAATAGCCAATTTCGGAAGTCTTATACATAGTCTTCACGTTAGTGATTATGATTTAATTAAAACTTCTCTTAATGATCACTTGATTGAAAAACATCGAAGTAAGCTTATACCTAATTTTCACGAGGTTAAATCAGCAGCATTGAATTCTAGAGCATTAGGCTGTTCTATATCTGGTTCAGGCCCATCAATATTCGCATTAAGTCAAGGAATTGATATAGCAGAAGCAGTGGGAGAATCTATGAAAAAGGTATATAATGAAACTGAAATAGAATTTTCAACATATGTTTCTAAAATCAATGACAAAGGAGTTAAGATAATTTAAAAAAATGCATTTTGTTTTACTATAGTTTAAAAAACAAATTTCATAAAGTTTCATTTAGAGAAGCCGTTATGAAAGGGATTGCTAATAATGGTGGACTGTTTTTCCCTAATAAAATAAATAAATTAGAAAATAGGATCATAACAAATATTAATGATATTTCTAATGAAAAAATTGCATATGAGTGTCTAAAGCAATTTGTTAGACCAGATTTACCAGATGATATTTTAAAAGAAATAATTGAAGGAGTATATAAAATTCCTATTTCTTTGGTGACTCTTTCAAATAGTATATCTGTTTTAGAACTATTTAATGGTCCAACAATGGCATTTAAGGATTTTGGAGCAGCTTTTATGGCAAGATGTATGCAGTATTTTATATCAATAGAAGATGATAAAGAGCTGACAATATTAGTTGCAACTTCTGGAGATACAGGGGCTGCAGTTGCAAATGCATTTCATAAAATTAAAGGGATTAATATTATTATATTATATCCATCAAAAAAAGTTTCATTCATACAAGAGAAACAAATTTCAACTTTAAATGAAAATATTACTGCAATAGAATATGATGGTACTTTTGATGATTGCCAGTCTACAGTTAAAAAGGCATTATTAGATAAGGATCTATGTAAAAAATTCAATTTTACAACTTCTAATTCAATTAATATTGGAAGGTGGTTGCCCCAAATAGTATATTATTTTATTGGCTATAAATTGCTTAATAAAAGATCTAACAATTTAGCATTTTCTGTCCCATCTGGAAATTATGGAAATCTTTTTGCAGGAATGATTTCAAAAAGAATGGGACTTCCTATAGATAAGTTTATTTCATCTAATAATTCAAATAATGTGGTTGATGTTTATATGAAAACTAAAAAATATATACCTAAAGCTTCGATTGAAACTATTTCAAATGCAATGGATGTTGGCGACCCAAGCAATTTTATAAGAATTCAAGAACTGTATAAGACTTATAGCAATTTAAAAGATGACATGTATACTTGTAGCTATTCTGATGAAGAAACTGTTAATACAATATTAGAATTATATAGGGATTATAATTATTTATCAGATCCTCATGGCGCTGTAGGGTTTTTAGGAGCAAAAGAATTTGTTAAATCTAATGATAATTTTAATTGTATATTTCTAGGTACAGCACATCCATCTAAATTTATTGATATTGTTGAAAATAGTATTAATAAAAAAATAGAATTACCTAGTCAGATAAAAGAATATTTAAATAAAACTAAAAAGTCAGTATTTGTTAAATCTTATAAAGAATTTAAGAGCTTCCTTCTTGATTAAAATTAAGAACTATTATATTATTATTTAGCATTCAAAAGATAATTGATACTTTTGGTCTGATGCATAAGTCTGGATTTGTAAATATTATAGGTAATCCTAATGTTGGAAAGTCAACATTAATGAATTCTTTAGTTGGTGAAAAGCTTTCAATTATTACATCAAAAGCTCAAACAACTAGGCATAGAATTCTAGGAATAGTTAATGGAGAGGATTTTCAATTAGTTTTATCTGACACACCTGGTGTTATTAAGCCTAGCTATGACTTACAATCCTCAATGATGGATTTTGTAAAAAGCGCTGTTGATGATGCTGATATTATTATTTATATGATAGAAATTGGAGAATCAAATTTGAAAGATGAAGACTTATATAATAAGATTAAATCTTCAACTATTCCTTTATTATTAATAATTAATAAAATTGATTTGTCAAATCAAAATCAATTAGAAGAACAAGTTGAAAAATGGAAAAATAAACTTCCAAATGCTGAAATATTTCCAATTTCAGCTCTTGAAAAATTCCAAACAGAAAGTCTTCTTGACAGAATAATTGAATTATTACCAGAGTCACCAGCTTATTTTCCAAAAGATCAATTAACGGATAAGCCCGAAAGATTTTTTGTTAATGAAATTATTCGTGAGAAAATTCTATTAAATTATAAAAAAGAAATTCCTTATTCTGTTGAAATTCTTACAGAAGAATTTAAAGAAGATGATAAAATAATACGAATTAGATCTATAATAATCGTTGAAAGAGATAGTCAGAAAGGAATTATAATTGGGCATAAGGGTAGTGCACTAAAGAAAATAGGAATTGAAGCTAGAAAGGATTTAGAAACTTTTTTTGGAAAGCAAATTCATATAGAATTATATGTAAAGGTCAACAAGAATTGGAGAAATAATCAACGTCAATTAAAAAGATTTGGTTATAAATAGGATTTAAAAAAAAAGAGCAGCTTAAAATTAAGCTGCTCTTTTTTTTTACTTTAATTTTACCATTACATTTGCACACATTTTAATAATATGGGTAATATAATAGCAATAGTAGGTAGACCTAATGTAGGAAAATCAACTTTGTTCAACAGAATTGTTAAGCAAAGAGAAGCTATTGTTGATTCAGTTAGTGGAGTTACTAGAGATAGACACTATGGAAAAGGGGATTGGAATGGAAAGGAGTTTTCATTAATTGATACTGGAGGCTATGTTGTAGGAAGTGATGATATATTTGAATTAGAAATAGATAAGCAGGTAGAATTAGCAATAGATGAAGCTGAAGTTATCATATTTATGGTTGATGTGGAAACTGGCGTAACATCTATGGATTCAGACATTGCTAATATGCTTAGAAAGATTGATAAACCAGTTTATTTAGTAATTAATAAAGTAGATAACTCTAGTAGAATTAATGATGCTAGTGAATTTTTTGAATTAGGGTTTGACAAATATTATCCTATTGCCAGTATTAATGGTTTTGGAACAGGTGATTTGCTTGATGCAGTTGTTAAAGATTTCTCTGAAGATCTTGATCTCTCTGATAATTTGCCAAAATTTGCTGTTGTTGGCAGGCCTAATGCTGGAAAATCATCATTTATTAATGCTTTAATAGGTGAAGATAGAAATATTGTGACTGAAATTCCTGGAACAACTAGAGATTCAATTCATACAAGATATAATAGATTTGGATTTGAATTTAACTTGATAGATACTGCAGGGATTAGAAGAAAATCTAAGGTAAAAGAAAATCTCGAATTTTACTCTGTAATGCGCAGTGTTAGAGCAATAGAATATTCTGATGTTTGCTTGATAATTTATGATGTAAGTAGGGGATTTGACTCACAGGTAAAAAATATTTTTTGGCTTTGTGAAAGAAATAAAAAGGGAATTGTTGTAATTGCCAACAAGTGGGATTTAGTTGAAAAGGATGACAAATCAACAAAGAATTATGAATCTCAAATTAGAAAGGAAATGGAACCATTTGTTGATGTTCCGATTATTTTCACTTCAATAATTAATAAGCAAAGAATATTTAAAGCAATTGAATCAGCTGTTACAGTATATAGTAATAGGTCAAAAAAAATAAAGACTAAGGAATTAAATGATGTTCTATTACCAATAATTGCAAAATATCCGCCTCCATCTAATAAGGGAAAGTATGTTAAAATAAAGTACATTACTCAATTACCAACTAATCATCCTCAATTTGCATTTTTTTGCAATTTACCTCAATATGTAAAAGAGCCTTATAAAAGGTTTTTAGAAAATAAAATAAGAGAAAAATTTGATTTTAATGGAGCTCAGATTGATATATATATGAGAAAGAAATAGACTATAGTTGTTCTTTGATTTTAATTAATCTAGATCTAATTTCTCTTAATCTATTGATAATTCCTAAAGAGTCTAAAGATTTTTTTTTATGCTCTCTTATATAAGTCTTTGCCCCTTCAATAGTATATCCTTTTTCCTTAACTAAAAAATAGACATGTTTTAAATTCTCAATGTCTTGTGTTGTAAATTTTCTATTACCCTTCGAATTTTTTTTTGGACTTAAAATGGAAAATTCTGTTTCCCAGAATCTAATTAATGAAGGGTTTACGTCAAATGCATCTGCAACTTCTCCAATAGAATAGTATCTTTTTTTTGGAAGATCAACTTTCATTAGTCAAGAGATTGATTTACAACAGAAGCTTGCTTTAAAAGCTCATCAAATTCTCTAGCAGTTAAATTACCATAATAGAAATTAACAGGATTAATCCTTACGTTATCTTTAAAAATCTCATAATGAAGGTGAGGAGCATTAGATCTACCTGAGCTTCCAACATAACCTATTAAATCACCTCTCTTTACTTTTTGATATCTTTTTACGTTGTATTTATATAAATGTGCATATAAACTGGTATATCCGTAACCATGATCAATTCTGATGTGTTTCCCATATCCAGAAGATCTACTATCTACTCTTTTTACAATACCATCACCGGTTGCATAAACAGGTGTTCCTCTAGGGGCTGTAAAATCCATTCCATAATGGAATTTTAGAACCTTTGTAAATGGGTCTGTTCTTTTGCCATAACCTGAAGCTACCCTAGTTAAGTCATTATTGTTTATTGGTTGTATTGCAGGAATTGACTTTAATAACTTTTCTTTTTTTGTTGCAAGATTGGTTATTTCATCTAGAGATTTAGATTGGATAATCATTCTTTTTTGTAAAATATCAATTCTTTTTGCGCTTTCTTTTATTAAATTAGAGTAATCATACCCATCATATTTTTTATACCTATTCACACCACCTATACCAGCTTTCCTTTTATCCTCGCTAATTGGATTAGCCTCAAAATATATTCTGTAGATAGTATTATCCCTTTCTTCAATATTTGATAATACGTTTTCTGCATTTTCAATTGTTTTATCTAATGCTTCAAATTGCATTTGTAAATTTTGAAGCTCCCTTGCTAGATATTTTTCTTTTGGAGACTCAAAATATTGACTTGCAATTAGAATAAATAAAAACCCAAATAATACAGATCCCAAAAGGTATACTGAAATGTATTTTAAAACACTTTTTTTTGTTGTCTTAATTTTTTTATACGAAAGTGTTTCAGAATCGTAATAATATTTAACTTTAGGCATAATTTAAAATTGTACTTTTGCATATCCTTATGATTGCAAAAATATTTAATGCAAATATAATAATAGTTTTAAATTATGTATAATTTAACCCAACGCATATCTGAAAAATGAATTCTCAAACAATAAGAAATAAGTTTTTAGATTTTTTTATCAGTAAAAATCACAAAATATATCCTTCTGCTCCCATTATTTCAAAGAATGACCCTAGTTTAATGTTTATTAATTCAGGAATGGCCCCGTTTAAGGAGTTTTTTTTAGGTGAATCTATATCTAAAAATAGTAGAATTGCTAATAGCCAAAAATGCCTTAGAGTATCTGGTAAACATAATGACTTAGAAGAAGTAGGAATAGATACATATCACCATACATTTTTTGAGATGCTAGGTAATTGGAGTTTTGGAGACTATTTTAAGCAAGAAGCAATTGAGTGGTCTTGGGAGCTCTTAACAAAAGTATATGAAATTGATACTGAGAATCTATATGTAACAATCTTTTCTGGATCCAATAAAGATGATGTGCCATTAGATGCTGAAGCATTTGAAATATGGAAAAAGATAATACCAGTAGAGAGAATATTAAATTTTGGAAAGAAAGATAATTTTTGGGAAATGGGGGAACAAGGTCCTTGTGGTCCATGCAGTGAAATTCATATTGACTTAAGGAGTGAAAAAGAAAAGAAAAAAGTGCCTGGAAGAGATTTAGTCAATAAGAATCATCCTAAGGTTGTTGAGCTTTGGAATTTAGTCTTTATTCAATACAACAGAAAGGCTAATGGTAAATTAGAGAATTTGCCTAAAAAACATATAGATACAGGAATGGGATTCGAGAGATTATGTATGGTTGTGCAAGGGGTGGATTCAAATTATTCAACCGATGTTTTTACTCCTATAATAAGAGAAATTGAGACAATTACTGGATTTGATTATGGGAAAGATAAAAATATAGATATAGCTATGAGAGTAATATCTGACCATTTAAGAGCAGTCTCTTTCTCAATTTCTGATGGTCAGCTTCCAAGTAATACTGGAGCTGGATATGTTATAAGACGCATTTTAAGAAGAGCTATTAGATATGCTTTTACTTTTTTAGAGAAAAAAGAACCTTTTATATACAGGTTAGTTGGAGTTTTAGTTAAAAAAATGGGAGATTCATATCCAGAAATTAAATCTCAAAGGAAATTAATAGAGAATGTAATTAAAGAGGAGGAGAGTTCGTTCTTAAAGACATTAGACCAAGGATTGGTGCTTTTAGATGAAATAATTAATTCAAGTAAGAAAAAGATGATTTCTGGTGAAAAAGCATTTGAATTATATGACACATTTGGGTTCCCTGTTGACTTGACTTCTTTAATATTAAATGAAAAAGGATTTAAGCTTGATATAAAAGGATTTGAGAAGGAATTAGAAAACCAAAAAAATAGATCAAGAGCTGCCAGTGAAAAATCTGTTGATGATTGGGTAGTTTTAATTGATGATCCAGTTCAAGAATTTATAGGATATGATTCATTAGATTCTAAAGTTAAATTAGTAAAATATAGAAAAGTAGTTTCTTCAAAGGATGGAGAATTGTATCAGTTAGTTTTTAATTTAACACCTTTCTATGCTGAATCTGGAGGTCAAGTTGGGGACAAAGGCTATTTAGAGTCTCCTAATGGCGATATTATATATATAACTGACACTATCAAAGAAGGAAATTTGTCTGTACATATTGTGAAAAATCTTCCAAAAAATATGTCAGAGACATTTAACGCTGTAGTTGATAAAAAGCAAAGATTTAGAACACAATGCAACCATACTGCAACCCATCTACTTCATCAAGCTTTGAGAGAAGTCCTTGGAGAACATGTACAACAAAAGGGTAGTAGGGTAAGCTCTGATCATTTGCGTTTTGATTTTTCACATTTCTCTAAAGTTAACATAGATCAATTAAGTGAGATTGAAAATTTTGTAAATTCAAGAATTGATGGTAAACTTGATTTGGAAGAACAGAGAAATGTCCCAATTGACAAAGCTGTTTCTAATGGAGCTATTGCCTTATTTGATGAAAAATATGGTGATACCGTAAGAACTGTTAAATTTGGAAACTCTTATGAACTTTGTGGTGGAACACATGTAAGAAACACTTCAGACATATGGCAATTTAAAATAAAATCTGAGGGAGCAATTGCTTCAGGTATAAGAAGAATTGAAGCCATTACATTTGATTCAGTTAAAGAATATTATGCTGATAAAGAAACTGATTATAATAAGACTAAAAAATTATTAAATAATTCAGGAGATATTGTTAAATCTATTTCAGATTTAATTGATGAAAATAATAGATTAAGAAAAGAAAGAGAGAAGTTTATAAAAGAGAAAACAAATTTTATAAAAGATGAAATTAAATCTGAGATAAAGGGAAAAAAGGGAATTAAATTTATTTCAAAAAATGTTTCTTTAGATCCTTCAGCAATGAAAGATTTAATTTTTAGTCTAGGCAATGAATTAGATAATTTATTTGCTATTCTAATTTCTGAGTATAATTCTAAAGTATATATAAGTTGTTATATTTCAAAAGAACTTTCAGAAAGCAAAAACTATGATGCTCGTGAAGTAATTAATGAGTTATCTATACACGTAAAGGCAAATGGCGGAGGACAAGCATTTTATGCTACTGCTGGAGGAGATTACTTAAAAGGAGTCGATAAGCTTTCTAAAGCATCCTCAAATTATCATAAAAATATTTAACAACTAATTTTATGGAATTTTCTAAGGATTTACTGTTAGAAATTCACGATAATATTAAACCCTTTATTAATAAAACTCCTGTATTGGAATTTGATTTTATTAATGAGCTATGTAATTGTAATGT
>Ga0163179_10001274_pt1 | contig 17876 bp, 26 predicted proteins | sample AtlANTMetagenome_FD_109643 | JGI IMG/M metagenome (GOLD analysis project Ga0163179, IMG submission 109643) | Marine eukaryotic phytoplankton communities from the Atlantic Ocean - Atlantic ANT 2 Metagenome | ecosystem: Environmental > Aquatic > Marine > Oceanic | place: North Atlantic Ocean... | reverse complement strand
GCTCAGTATCAGTACAACAAGCATGTTGTTAAAATGATACTTGAGTCAGCTCAAATGTTATGTACAGCTCACCATCATTACGCTGAGCTAAATAATTATAGTGTTGATTATATACCCTATAAAAAAGCACATTATAATCACCCATCAACAGTATGGGTAAGACAAAATTCAAGAAATTATTATTGGCTATACCATCATATGTTGGCTTTAGGCAATGAATATAAAAAGAGATACGGTAAAAAGCATTTATCAATTAGTAAATGTAAATTACCATTACAGTATGTACCAACAGGTATGCCACTCGGTGGACCAATAACACAACCACCACAAGCAATGCCTGATGAGTATAAACACAAAGATAGTATAATAGCCTATTGGCAGTATTATATACATGGCAAATGTCACATAGCTCACAAAAATGAAGAGAGATATTTGACAATGCCAACAAACTGATGTTTAACAAAATACAATAGTATGATTAAGAGCATTATTTTAGCAGCTACATTTGTAACTGCAACCATATACCACGCAGTACCAGAACAAACCGATAGTTCTCCTTTTGTAACTGCCTCGTTAGCTAATATAAACCCAAGTGATCCTGGAGGTCACAGATGGATAGCTGTATCGAGGGATTTAGAAGAACTAGGATTTACATTTGATGTAAAAGTATGTGTGGAAGGAGCTGGAGATTTAAATGGAGATTGGTGCGTAAATGACAGAATGAATGAGAGATGGGAGATGCGTATTGATTTTTTAGTTGATGAATCCAGAAGAGGTGGAAAATGGGAAAATGTAAAATTAAGTATTATAACTGAATAGTCACATTTATATGTGACAATAGGGTTATATAATACTATTAGTAACAGGCTTATGTCACACAGAAGATTAGAATACTTACATCGAAATAAAATAATATATCGGAGACATCCGATCTCAGATGAACCAACCCAGGTTTTTGACTGGGGAGAGTTCTATGAGAACGGTACTCACGAGTGTTATGAATTATTTAGAAGTAAAGCTAAGATAACAACATATAAATCGTTAAAATGGCATTTATTAGTATTGTCATACTTAAATGATTTAGATGATGATGAATTTTCAGATTTAACATTGTTTATCTGTGATAAAGATAATGGCTTTATAACGTTTAATATACCACCAGATCTTTTAGATAGGGTGATTAATGAAGTTTTAAATATAAATGCTATACACGCACCAAAAAACAAAATACGTAAAGTAATTTTTAAAGATGGTTGTGGGTTAGGTATAAATGAGAAACTTCGAATTGTAGGTAGTTTAATTGGTAGAACAAAAATAAGTAAACAGTTAATATACGATGCTATGTTAGAAATTAATCATAATGGTGAATTGATAACTGTATCTAAATTAGCTAAAGTTTGTGGTTGTTCTACTAGAACTATCCACAGAAATATGGATAAACCATTGAAAAACGAAAAAGAATACATGAACAAATACCTACATGAGAAAATATGATGTAGAAAATTACATGCGGTATGAGGCAGATCTGAAAAGAACATTAGGATCTAAATTATACGAAAGAACTGACTACGAGAATTTATCTCGCGATCAGATAATTATTAAATTTTTACCATTAGTTTTAAATTTAGCTAGAAAATTCTCAACTGCTCAAGTAGCATCAGGAGTTTTACAGTTTCCAGATTTAGTACAATATGGTAACATTGGTTTAATTTATGCTGTTGATAAACTTAAGCAAGATAAGCTTGATGAATCAGAGGATAAAAATAAAACAATAAAATCTTTTTTATCAAAAAGAATTAATGGAGCTATACGTAGAGGCATCGATACTAATCGAGGTAGTCTTCGTATACCTGAACATAAACTCAACGAGATAAGAAAAGACTTTGGTAAAGATAAACATATGGTATCAATGTTTTTTAATTCTATATTTTTAAGTATAGATGATAAGCCAAACAATGATAGTAATATGATATATCAAATACCAGATAATACTTCAAAGTATAATCCTGAATTATTAAGTTCTTATTTAAAAACATTACTTAAGAAATACCTTAATAAAAAGGAATATGAAGTTTTACGATTAAGCTATGGACTTGACTGCGCGAAGCATTCAGCTAAGGATATAGCTTTAATATTAGGCATAAAAGGTAGTAGCTCTTATGTAAGAGTTTCACAGCTTAAAAAACAAGCTGTACAAAGACTGATTGATAATGTTGATCACTCACAAGTGGTTGACTATCTGCCAGTTGAATAGTGCCACTAATGTAAATGGTGCACACTTTTGTGTAATTATATATATAAGCAATTTAATTTAATTTTATGAAACTTAACGAAAAACTAGCAACAATTCAGACTAAGTTTAAATCTAAAAAATCTAGATTTAACAGCTTCGGTAAATATTATTTCAGAAGTGCCGAAGACATTCTTGAAGCAATCAAACCATTTTTATTGGAACATGGAATTACTGTTACTATTAATGAAGAATTAATAAACGATAATTTTGTGATAAAAACTACAGCAACGATCAGTGATGGCATGGATGCTATACACGCGACTGCTATAGTTGGAGTAGATGCTGAACAAAAGGGTATGCAAATGCCCCAAAGGTTTGGTAGTGCTTCTTCATATGGTAAGAAATATGCTTTGGGTAATTTATTCTTAATCGATGATACACAAGATAGTGATGCTACTAATGATCACGGTCAATCTGCGGTTAATGCAAAACAATGGCTTAATAAAGATACTACACAGTATCAAAAAGCCGTTGATTATGTAAAAGCTGGAGGTAAAGTAAGTTCGATTAGAGAAAAATACTCAATGAGTAAAGAAGTTGAAGCTGAATTGAGCAAAATATAATGAATAAGAAAAATATACTTAAAAAGTTACAAGATGACAATCATTACTATGGGAAGTTTGGAAAGACATTCCTTAGTAATAGTGACATTGGAACTTTATTAAGTAATCCATTAGCGTTGGGAAGTGAGGTTAAATCCTCACCTGCAATTTTAATTGGGAGATACTTCCATACAGCATTGCTCGAACCAGATAAACTAAAAGACTTTAAAGTCATTGCTGCCGCAACGAGAAACACAAAAGTCTACAAAGATAAATCTGAGGGAGAGCTATGCTTATTGCAGAGTGAAGTAGAAATGGTAAAATCAATGACAAGTAAAATTCTTAATACACAAATGTGTAAAGATTTAATTAACAAAAAGGATTGTGAGTATGAGGTACCTATGATAACAGAGTTGTATGGGAATAAGTGGAAAGGTAAAGCAGATGTTGTTAATAATGAAGAAGAATTAGTTATTGATTTGAAAACAACAGCCGATATAAGTAAATTTCGAACATCGGCTTTTAGATATAATTACGATTCTCAAGCATATATTTATAGTAAATTGTTTGGGTATGATTTTATATTTATAGTAATAGATAAAAACACTAATCAGGTAGGGCTGTTTGAATGCTCAGAAGAGTTTTTAAGGTCCGGTGAAAGGAAAGTTGAGAAAGCATCTGAGGTATATAATCTATTTTTTAAAGACAAGGATTTTGATCCTAGTCAATATTTTATTAATGAAACACTTTAAATTTAATTTTATGGGAAGAACTAGAAAACAAACATGCTCTGTAACGGGTATGAACACAAGTGTAAATAATTTTTACACAAACCAAAACCACGTGAAAGCCGTGGATAATTTAAGAAGATTAACTGGTGCTACAAAGTCTCAGTTATCTAGAATGTTTAACCAATTAAGTACATATTAATATGGCAGGAATTGTAAAAACGAGTATAAACCTTTCAATGATACCTAAAGATAAGATTATCATAGGTAAGAAAGGTAAATATCTTCCGATTGCGATTACAGTAAATGACGAACCTGATCAATTTGGAAATCAAGGTCCAGTTATTGTTGATCAATCAAAGGAAGAGCGTGAAGCTAAAGCACCAAAAACTTACTTAGGTAATTGTAAGGTGGTTTGGACAAATGGTAAGTTTCCTGACGTGATACCTTTTGAGAAATCTCAAGGTCAAGCTCAGAATGTTCAACCAATTCAACCGGCGAACGAAGACGTACCATTCTAACATGCAAGTAGAAAACACAGAGATCAATGGATTTTTGATTGATAATTTCAATCAATACGGTCTTAAAGAAGGTGATACGCAGGGGATTTGTCCCCTGTGTTCTTCTGAAAGAAAACCTAAGAATCGTAAGAAGCAATGTGCTTCATATGATTGGGAACGGGGTCTCGGTACTTGTCACAACTGCAATACATCATTTCAAATGCATACCTATAAAAGAAAAGGCAATGCAGATAAAGAATATATTAAACCAGAGTTTAATCATAAAAAGAATAAACCACCTGGAACTAAGATATTAAAATGGTTTGCAGATCGTGGTATATCTCAAGAAACTTTAGATTACTTAGATGTGTCTGAAGGCCCTGAGTTTATGCCACAAACTGGCAAGGAAGAGAATACGATCAAGTTTAATTATTATATGGGTAATGACCTTGTTAATGTTAAATATAGAGATGGTCGTAAAAACTTCAAGTTATACAAAGGAGCTGAAAAGATCTTTTATAATATCAATAGTATTATAGGTCATGACAGTTGTATAATTGTAGAAGGTGAAATGGACGTGTTAGCGCTTGTAGAAGCTGGTATTAAAAATGTTGTGTCTGTACCTAACGGAGCAACACTTAACCAAAACAACTTAGATTATCTCGATAATTGTATAGATTATTTTGAGAATAAAGAAAAAATAATACTAGCAGTAGATCAAGACGAGGCGGGAGTAGCATTACAACAAGAGTTTATTCGTAGACTTGGTGCTGAAAATTGTTATTTAGTAGATTTTAAAGATTGTAAAGATGCTAATGAGTATTTACTCAAATATAGTATTGAAGATCTTAGAAATGTTATAGCAATAGCAAAACCAGTACCTCTTGAGAATGTATCTACATTAAAAGATGTTGAAGAAGATTTAAAAGATTTTGTTAAACATGGTTTTAAACCTGGGTTTCAGGTGGGTCTTGAAAACTTTGATAAAATATTCAGTACATACACTGGACAATTTATTACAGTAACAGGTATACCATCGTCTGGTAAATCAGATTTTGTTGATCAGATGGTAGTTGGGTATAATAAAAACTACGGTTGGAAGACAGCGTTTGCATCACCAGAAAATGCACCTACATATTTACATGCACACAAGCTTATGCGTAAGGTTTGGCAAGATATGCCATTACCAAGCGATATAGGTGGTAATACGTGGAATAATGTAGCAGATCATGTTAATGATAACTTCTTCTTTATTGATATGGATAAATATAGTTTAGAATCAATCTTGGCCAAAGGAGCTGAGTTGGTTAAACGTAAGGGTATTAAATGCCTTGTAATTGATCCATATAATAAGGTTAGAGACACAAACGCAGTATCAGATGATGTAAATCGTTATACGATGGATTATTTGTCTAAGATTGAACAATTTTGTAAGAAGTATGATGTATTAACGTTTATCGTAGCGCATCCAACTAAGATGTATAAAGGACAAGATGGTAAAATGGAAGAACCTACAATGTATAACATTAAAGGTGGTGGCGAATGGTATGATGCGAGTTATCATGGTTTATTAGTACATAGGAATTATGACGCTAAAAATACTAAAGTTAAGGTATTAAAAGTTAAATTTCAAAACTTAGGTGAGAACGGAGCTGAAGCATTTTTTACTTGGGAACCAAAATCAGGTTGTTATATACCTGAGGTTAATGAACAACAACAAAAAGAGGAATTACCATGGGAAGCTTAAAACAAAACTTTTATAACGCAAATCACGCATTTAATTTTCTTTGGGATTATATAAAAGATAATGGTGTAGATTTTGATAATACAAAAACTATATTCAATTGTGGATTTTATATGCATCACCCAGAAGAAAACACTATAGACGTAGATTTTAGAGGATGGAGTAAAGAATATGCAGAGGCTGAATGGCAATGGTATTTATCAGGTGATCCTAGTATAGATAAGTTAGGTAAAATCTATGGTAAAATACCTCCAATATGGGAACGTATGGCTGATGCAAAACGAGAAGTTAGATCTAATTATGGATGGCAATGGAATCGTGAAGATCAGTTAGATCAAGTTGTTCAAAAACTAAAAGAAAAACCCAACACACGTCATGCTGTGATTAGTATTTATGACGGTAAGGAAATAGATCAATACACGTATGACACGCCATGTACTTGTGCTATACACATGCAAATAGTAGATGGTAAGTTATGTATGAGCGTTATAATGCGTAGTAATGATCTTTGGTATGGATTTTGTAATGATCAATATTGTTTCAGTGAATTACAAAAATTAGTTGCTAAAAGATTAAAATTACCATTAGGTTGGTATTATCATTTAGCTACAAACATGCATATTTATAACGATAAACTAGATAAACGATAATGAAATATTATTTATACCATATACCTGGTAAAAAGATTGGGGTTACCTGTGATCTTAATAACCGGGTCACTATGCAACAAGGCTATACTCCAGAAGAATATGAACTGCTGGATGAATCTACAGATATAGATTATATATCTAAAAAGGAAATAGAATTACAAAAAGAATACGGTTACAGAGTTGATCGTAAACCATATAAATATTTAAAACCAAAAACCAATATGAGAATAAACGTAACAGAACAAACAACTACATTTCCATGTCCTAAATCAGATTTAAAAAGAAATCTGCTCAGAAACAGTGGCTTAGTTTGGGAAACTGAACATGGTGAATTTCAAGTCAACGAACACACAATATCTTGGATATTAGAAAATGCTAAAACATCTATGTATAACGATCAAAGATGTTATATATACAACAAAGCATTTGCTTATAATTTTCCTAAGGATTATATTGTTAAAGATAAAGATAATAAAAAATCTAAGTCTATATTTAGTGATATAAGAAAATGGGCAAGGGTAAGAGGTATCTACGATAGTGGAGATCAAAAAACTCAATATATAAAACTTCAAGAAGAAGCAGGAGAATTAGCTAAAGCTATATTAGATAAAGATAAAGCTGAAATAGAAGATGCTATAGGCGACATGGTAGTTGTATTAACTAACCTAGCTGAGTTATCTGAGCTTAGGATTGAAGATTGTATTGATTCAGCTTATAATGAAATAAGTAACAGAAAGGGTAAAATGATAAACGGTACATTTGTAAAAACAGATGGTTTATCAGAAGCAGAAATAACACTATTAATGGACGAACCAAATGGAAATTAAAACAAAAGATTCAATAGTTAGAAAGGTCCTAAAGAAAATGGACAAACGTAGCTTAATAGGTCAACGTAAATACGGTGACACTATGGAATCAGAAATAAAAAGAAGAGAAAAAAGTCTTTATCACTTTATGGAAGATGTGCAAGAGGAATTAATGGATGCTTTATTATATTTAGAATCTGCAAAATATTGTTTGCGAGATGAAATACAATACATGGCAAAAATGATGGATAAAGGTGAGAAGAAGAATTAGAAGAAAACGAGGTCCTGTTGTCAGTAAAAAAGTTACTGTCGACGGGATTAAGTTTGCTAGTGGTTTAGAAGCTTATATGTATAAAGCATTAAAGAGAGCTAAAATAAAAGCAGACTATGAAAAAACAACGTTTGAGATCTTCAAGGGATTTGAATTTAAAAACGAATCTTATGAAAGGCAAGCAAACGGTAAGGGTAGTATGGTTGATAGAGGAAACAAAAAGGTTTTATCTATTAAATATACACCAGATTTTGAGGGTAAGGATTTTATAATTGAATGTAAAGGTAGACCAAATGATACGTTTCCTTTACGTTGGAAAATGTTTAAGAAATATGTTTCTAAATATTTAAAAGGTTATAAACTATATAAACCCCAAAGACAGAGTGAATGTGATGATGTAGTAAATTTAATTAAATATGGCAGCTAAAAGAAAAACATTTGGGGTTAACGTATACTTTTTTAGACCAAAAAAGAAACGCCCAGGAATTCACTCAAAATGTAGACATACTAACCAAAAAAATGGTAAGTATTATTGTGGAACTAAATATAGAGGACAAGGAAGATGAGATTAATTAGATGGGAATTTAGCTTTGGTTTATTTACCGGTTTAGTATTTGGTTATAGACAATACGTTGAAGAAGAATTATTAAAAGTAGATCATGTAGTTTATTTAGGACTATTTGATTGTTGTTTAACATTATTTTATGAAGAAAATGGGACTATTTGATGAAAGAATACCTTACAAACCTTTTGAATATCCAGAATATTATACAGAAGGTTGGTTACCTCAAGCTCAAGCATTTTGGTTACATACTGAAATACCAATGAGTGGTGATGTTAAAGACTGGAATGAAAAATTAAAACCAGCTGAAAAAAATCTAGTAGGAAATATCCTATTAGGTTTTGCTCAGACGGAATGTGCGGTGTCAGATTATTGGACACAACGGGTTGTCTCATGGTTTCCAAAACATGAGATACAACAAATGGCCATGATGTTTGGTTCGCAAGAAACAATACATGCGGTCGCTTATAGTTATTTAAATGAAACATTAGGATTAGAAGATTTTGAAGCTTTCCTACATGAACCTGCTACTGCAGAAAGATTTGATAATTTAGTTAGTTATGAAGGTAATGATCCAGTTAAAATTGGTAAATCATTAGCTGTATTCTCAGCATTTGCTGAAGGGGTAAGTTTATATTCTGCTTTTGCAGTATTATATAGCTTTCAACTAAGAAATTTATTAAAGGGTGTAGGACAACAAATGAAATGGAGTGTTAGAGATGAATCCCTACATAGTAAAATGGGATGTAGATTGTTTAGACATATGTGTGATGAAATAAAAGATCTAAAAGATAAATGCAAAGATGATGTATTAGAGGCGGCTAAAACAATGGTCGAGTTAGAGGAAAAATATATAGACAAAATGTTTGAGATGGGTGATTTGGAAAACCTAACTCAATACGATCTAAAACAATTTATACGAAAGAGAACTAATGAAAAACTTAAAGAACTCGGATATAAAGAGATCTTCAAGTATGATAACAAAGGTGCTAAGAATCTTGACTGGTTCTATCATCTCACTGGGGGTCATACTCATACTGACTTCTTTGCGATCAGGCCTACCGACTACAGCAAAGCAAATGAGGGAGAAGATTTCGAGAATATCTGGTAACAATTAAAATTTATTATTATGAAATATATATTATTATTAACGCTGTTCATGACAACCTTTAAAACAGACGAAAAAAGAGACTGGTTTAGAGTGTTTCATGAAGAAGTAGAGTATTATACTTGGGTTAGTGAATCTGGTAATGTTTATCATTTTACAGGTGAAACACTAGACAGTCTTAGAGGTTCATATGAAATATGGGGTGATACAGTACATTTAAAAGCGATAGTGTTAAAAGATGTGGAGTAACAGATGGAAAAAAGGTCAGGATTACCCAGAGTGGGCAGATGCTGATGTATATAAAAAAACCATAACTGGAGGATACCTTTATAACGGTGAAACACCTAAAGAAGCGTACGAAAGAGTAGCTAAGGCTGCAGCAAAAAGACTAAACAAACCTGAACTAGAAGAAAAATTCTTTGAATATATTTGGAAAGGATGGTTATGTTTAGCTTCTCCAGTATTATCTAATATGGGAACTGATAGAGGTTTTCCTATTAGTTGTTTTGGTATCGATGTCGCGGATTCAATCTATGACATTGGTAACAAAAATTTAGAAATGATGTTGTTAGCTAAACATGGTGGTGGAGTTGGTATTGGTGTAAATCAAATAAGACCAGCTGGATCTACAATTACAAACAATGGAACATCAGATGGTGTTGTACCTTTTTGTAAAGTATATGATTCAACTATATTAGCTACAAATCAAGGAAGTGTTAGACGAGGAGCTGCATCAGTTAATTTAAATATAGATCACCCTGATTGGGAAGACTGGTTAGAAATCAGAGAGCCTAAAGGTGATGTAAATAGACAATCATTAAACATGCATCAATGTACTGTTGTGAGTGATAAGTTTATGAGAAAGTTAGCTGCTGGAGATAAAGTTGCAAGACGTAAATGGAGTAAGTTATTACAAAAACGTAAAGCAACTGGAGAACCTTATATAATGTTCAAGGGTAACGTTAATAAACAAAATCCTAGCATGTATAAAGATAACGCGTTAAAAGTCTTTATGACTAATATATGCTCAGAGATTGTGTTACACACTGATGAATCACATAGTTTTGTGTGTTGTTTATCTAGTTTAAATCTAGCTAAATATCATGAGTGGAAAGATAGTAATTTAATCTATGATAGTATATGGTTTTTAGATGGCGTATTAGAAGAATTTATACAAAGAGCTAAAAATGTAAGGGGATTTGAAAATGCTATAAGATCTGCTGAAAAAGGTAGAGCTTTAGGATTAGGAGTTCTTGGTTGGCACACATATTTACAACAGAAAGGTTTTCCTTTCGAAGGATTATTAGCACAATATGAAACTAGAAGAATATTTAGTCAGATTAAAATTGAAAGCGAAAGAGCCTCAATGGCGCTTGCTGAGGAGTTTGGTGAACCTCTTTGGTGTGTTGGTACTGGCATGCGGAACACTCATCTTCGTGCCATTGCTCCTACTGTTAGTAATAGCAAGCTCAGTGGGAATATTAGCCCTGGTATTGAGCCTTGGGCCGCTAACGTTTTTACTGATCAGTCTGCTAAGGGTACTTTCATACGTAGGAACCCTACGCTTGAAAATGTATTAAAAGATTTAAATCTTAATACAGGTAAAATATGGGATCAGATATTAGCAGATGGAGGATCCGTTCAAGGTATTAAAGAACTTGATAAAGTTATGGTAGGTCCAGAAAAAGACATACCAATAAAAGAAGTATATAAAACTTTTAAAGAGATTAATCAACTAGATTTAGTTAATCAAGCAGGTATAAGACAACAATATATAGATCAAGCTGTAAGCTTAAATCTAGCGTTTCCTGCTCAAGCTGATCCTAAATTTATTAATAAAGTACATTTAGAAGCTTGGAAAAAAGGTATTAAAACTTTGTATTATATGAGAACAGAATCAGTTCTCAGAGGAGATATAGCTGAACAGGCTCTTGATGAGACTTGTTTAAGTTGTGATGGTTAGTTAAAGGGAGTTTCGGCTCCCTTTTTTTTAAACTGTTGGGTGTTGTATAACTATTTCTTTTGTAGTTTTAATTACAGCTGCGGCAACGGAATAAGGATCTGCATTAGAAGCAGGTCTTCTATCTTCTAATCTACCAACCCATCCATCTTCAACAGTTCCAATAGGTATTCTAATTGATGCTCCCCTATCAGAAACACCATAACTAAATTCATCTATAGATTGTGTCTCATGCTTACCAGTTAATCTTTGATCGTTATCAGATCCATATACAGACATATGCCTATCAATATTTTCACCAAATGCTATACATATTTTATCAAATACAGCTTTGTTACCTGATGTCCTCATTTTTTCATTAGAAAAATTAACGTGCATACCAGAACCATTCCAATCTCCTTTAATAGGTTTAGGATGCCAGTTAATAGATAAACCATCTTGCTCAGCATTTCTTTCAGCTAAATATCTAGCTATCCACATTTGATCCCCTGCATTTTTAGCACCTTTAGCAAATACTTGAAATTCCCATTGTCCAACAGCAACTTCTGCATTTATACCTTCAACATTAATACCGGCTTCAAGACACTGATCAAGATGCTCTTCTACAATATCTCTTCCAAAAGTATTATTAGCACCAACGCTACAATAGTATTGTCCTTGTCCAGTATCTAATCTTGGAAAACCAAAAGAAACTTCTTCCTCATCATCCCATAAAAAATATTCTTGTTCAAAACCAAACCAAAAATCATCATCATCATCAATAGTAGCTCTAGTATTACTTTCATGAGGCAAACCCTCGGCTGTTAAAACTTCATTCATGACTAACCAACCATTCTCCCTACAGGGATCTGGATATATAGCTACAGGTTTTAATAAACAATCTGAGCTATTACCTTCAGCTTGCTCTGTTGAACTTCCATCAAAAGACCACATTGGACAGTCTTCTAATTTACCACTAAAATTATTGATTATTTGGGTTTTGCTGCGTAGGCTTTGCGTTGGCTTAAACCCATCAAGCCAGATGTATTCTAATTTTGCTTTCATAATATTTAATTTAATTTAATTTACTTCTTTATTTTTTCAAAAGAACTTATACCAAAGCAACCTAATGTAACCCATACAAAAGAGTTATATACTACTTCGTTTATAATTAAGTCTTTATCTGCTATAAGACTTGTTAATAAGTCTGCTACAGCAAAACATACCATTACTATAAATGATATGAAACCTACTAGGTTTTTTTCGTTAATATCGTTTTTTTCTTTAAATAGTGACCACATTTGTTTACCATTTTACTTTATTAGCCCAATACGCCGCTGACATTTTGCCTTTAGCTATATTTTTAGCGTGTCTAGCTTTAAAACTTTTTCTTCTTGATTTAGATTTTGTGTCTGTTTTTTTACCAGCAGTACTAATACCTTGCTGACCAAACCTAATTAATTTAATTTTATCACCCACCTTAGCAACAACAACGTGTGATTTTCTTGGATGACCAGGTGTTTTTTTAGGCTTGTTGTATCCAGAAACACCAGCTCTAGCTAATCGCCTGTCTCCTTTTTTATTTGTAGCAGGCATTATTTATTTCTTTATTTTTTTTACCTTACCATTATGTGTACGAGCAAACTTATGTGTTTTAGTCTCTCTTATTAATGTACCGGAGTATCTTTTATTACCCCATTTCCAACTTACTTTTGTCATATTATATAATTTAGTTTATTAATTGTTTTTCTTTTTACCTCCACCAATTGTTACTGGATTTCTAGCAATAGGATTAATACCACCACCTGTGGTGTTACTACCATTGTTGTTAACAACTGGCGGTGTCCAAGATTTTACATTAGGTTGATACATTGGTTTTATTGAGTTAATATTAGTACCAGTGGCGTTGCCAAAATATCTATAATGATTATCATACATATGATATGGTCTCCATGGATCATAATAAGGGTTATTATATCCTCTTATAAAATCATAACCAATCACATTATATATTTGTGTTGGTTTAATATCTTTCATTGATACTTTAACGGTGTCTCCGTTTTCAGTTAAAGCTAAAACGTGTGTAACTTTAATTTGGTTGCTTTTATACATATAAGGTACGCATCCAGATAATGATGCTAATAAGATTATCGCCGCTAATACAGCGATTGAAATCACTTTTCCGTAGTCTCTTTGTTGTTGTGTCATGTTCAGTCGTCTTTTATTGTCCAGTATAATAGTCCTAATGTTATTATAATTCCTAATATTGGGATAATAGTTTCCATGTTTTATTTATTTTGATCGTGAAACGTTTTTAAAATAATATAAAAATACATTAATATTACAAATATAAAAATTCCAGTAAAATAAGGGTATTCAAAAAACATTAAATTACCTCGTAAGAGGTTTTACCATTTTTTTTCAATGCTTTTAAGCATCTATTCCTATTTGATCCAGGGTCTACATAACTTACATGTACCCAGTTAGGATTGGTGTCATCACCAAACTCCCATATCATTTGATCAAAATCTAAATTTTCTTTTATAAACTTGTACATATCAGCATTAGACATATGGCCGTATGTATCGTCAATATCCATTGCTTGTCCATGACAATGCTGTGATTTAGATGATCCACCAATTGCAGCGTTAAGTTCTGGTCCACGGTAAAATGAGTTTATCTTTATAGGACCTCCCACGTGAATTCTAAGGGGTTCAAATATCTTTTCCGATAATAGCTTCATATTTTGTAAATGAGTGTCAGAGGGATCATTATCTAAACCCAGTCTTAAAGCGGTTGTGCTATATACACCTTCTCTATAGCTAACGTGTTTACTTATTTTATCCATTATTTATTTTAAAATTTATCACCCACAAGCTCATCAATAACAGCTTGTATTTCTTTTATATCAACGTCTAACTTTAACATTAAACCTGGTAAAAATCTTTTTATTTCTTTTCCATTATGGTATATCACTACTGTTGGTACAGCCATAACATTATGCTTTGTCATAAGACCAGGATCTTGAGACATATCAACTCTATACTTTTTACAATCATATATTTTTTTTAAGTTAACTTCATTTACGGAATTAAAGCTAGCCCAAAATTCTACTAATACAATACCTTGTTTTGTTTTCTTGTCATAGTCATCAACATGTAAAAAGTCCTGTGATTTTGCACCCATCACTATCATAAATATAAAACCTAAAATAGCCGTGCATGTTTTAAATACCATTCCTTTTTTTATTTTCATCGGTCTCTCTTTTTTGCTAATTCAATTTTAATATCATCAATATCTTCTTCCATCTCTTCAACCTTTTTTATTAATTGATCTAGTGTCATTCTACTTATCTGATCTTTCATGTTAAATTCTACTCTTGTGGGCGGATACGTGTTTAAAGCTTGTGGGTCAGCTTGATCTATAATATACGTACCTGTACCAACCTTAGGTAACTCTTTAGCTAATTGTATTTCTTCCATTATTTGATAATAGAACATGGTTCCAGCTACAATCGCGGCTACAACCATACCAATTGCCCTTAAGTTAATCTTAAAATCTGGTTTACCATCACCATCAATATCAAGACCTACTTGTGTGTCTTCACCTATTTTTGTTATATCTTTTGCCATTATCTAAAGTTTACGTTAAATCCTACTTTTGCGTTGTAGATTTTCTTGTCCCATAATTTAGAATATTCACCTTCCGCAAATAAACCAAACCATTTTTTTATTTTTAATCCTATTACTAAACCAGCTTGATAATCTGTCCAGTTCTTACCACCATCTCTTTGAAAGTATTGTTCATACCCAAAATCTTTATCACCAGATATTTGCGCGTGAAAAGGCATTACACTTAAGTAATTATGAAACCAGAACTTATCAGTGTAGTGATAAAAATCATAACCTATAACAGCAGATAAATAACCCATTCTACCTATTTCAGAAAATATTTCTCTATTGTAATCGTTTACTAGATTTTTATAAATATGTCTTCTAAATTCACCGTCTGTTTCAGCAACTCTATTACCATCTTTATCTTCCCAATACCAATCAAAATCTCTTTCTTCATCACCATAAATCCAATATCCGTGATCAGAATATTCATAGTCACGTGCTAGATCCCACCAGTTAACACTATCTGGTCTTAGATACTCTTCTATAGGGTTAAGTCCAAAAACTTTGTCAGATGTTCTATAAATTGCACCCATGGATAAATTTAATTTCTCTCCTAGTTTAGCTCTAACCCTTACATCAGCGGCTGAGTAATTAAAATTAATCGCACCTTCTTCTCTTACTTCTCCTTTAACTATATACCAGGGGCCTAAATATCTTAAGAAATATCTTTGATTATTAAATTCACGACCCATACGTCTAGCCCAGTCATAATTAAATAACCACTCCCAATTGTCAACATTCCCTACTCCAGCTGATAATGTAACTTGTTTTTCACCCCCGTCATAAAAAGCGTTTTGTCTATTTTCATAATCAAATCTAGCAAGCTTTCTCCAACCTATTGAATATCTATAATCAAATTTTGGTTCTCTTGTGATGTCCCTTACTTCTCCCTCTTGTGTTACGTAAAATTCTTTTTTATCCTCTATTAAAGGCATAGAAATATTTCCCGATGTATACACCGTTGAATATTTAAATATTTTCTTAAAAAATTGTGCATTAGTATTTAAACTAATGAACATAAAAATTAGCGTTAGTAATTGTTTCATTGTGTTCCTTTTATAAAATCCCAAATATGTTTTCCGATTAAACTAAATATACCAAAACCCAAAGCGTTTCTCCACTTTGTGGTGTCTTTTCTAAAATTTGAATTTTCTTTTACCTCTGTCCATATTCCTTCTTTTGGATCAAAGAGATTATTCTTTATAAAACGAAGATCATCTTTCACTTCGTCATGGGCAGATCTATTATCTTGTTTGATTTTCTCAACCTCAGTAAATATCTGTTCTATTTGATATTCTACTATCCTTAATATCTCTTTAGTTGTTTGATTTTTATTTGCTGCCATAATATACTATCACTTGTTTTTTTGTTTATTTTAATTAACCTTTCTGAAAACTAGTGGTTTTTTTGATTTCTTTTTCTTTTTCTTTGTTTTAATATCTTTCATTGCAATATCAACTTGCCATTCAGGGTAACCTAATAATATTGCTATTTTTTGCCAAGCCTCTAATTGCTCGCTAGTAAGAGACTCAACGTCTTCTACCATTTGATAGAACTCATTAAAAGGAACGTTTGTAGCTGCTTCAGCTGCTAATAAACTAGGTTTAATAATACTACCATCGTTAAATTTTGCCTCAAGCATTGCACTATATAATTTTCTTACTTTTGATCCAACAGGGGGAGATACATTAAGCGCTTCTATTAACACTTTAGTTTCATCAGCCTTCCATCCTTTTTCTCTTTCTTCAGCATATTTTAATATAGTATTTTTTATTGTTGATAAACCAACACCAACATAACCACTACCACGTAAGAATATATCTAACATACCATTACCAATTTTTAAATGTTTTTTAGTTACATCATCTTCAGTTGCATCATCATCCCAGTAAGCAGCGAATAATGCTTGTTGCATACCTAAGAATATTATATTTTGTATTGCGCCATAATATGTTATTTTAGAGATATTTGTTTTCATATCACCTCTTTTATTTTTTAAATCTAATATTGCTCTTTTCATGTTTCTATTATTTTGTAATGATACATTTTGAAAAGCTAACACAAATCTACCAAGTGGACTTGCTTGTTGTTGTGATATAAGATCTGGTCTAGCAGATTGCTGTGTTGGTTCTGATGCTTCTTGAAAATCAATAAATGCTTTTTCTTTCGCTTGTTTTTCACTTAAACCTTGTTTTAAATATCTATTTAATCTATTTCTATAAAAACTAGAACCACCAAAAGCAATAGCAAAGTTATCTGCTAATTTAGTTAAAACAAAACCTTTATTTAACATGTAAGCTACTGCTGCTGACACCTTATCTTTTTTACCAGCAACGGTATTAATTATTTCCTCATAATTAACGTCCATACTTAATCCTTTTCTTCTTTGCTTTAACATTGGTGAATTCCATATCATAGAAAAATCTTTCCAAAACTGAGGTTGATTTGCGAATGCCTTACCAATTGCTATTGGATTATTTTCTCTCCAATTCATAAAGTTAAGCATAGATATAGTTTGCGTTAATGCTGATCTTCTATTTAAAAACATAATAGTACCTGTTGCGTTACCAATCCATTTTGTAAAATTATTTTCCGCGGTACTAGTGTTTCTTAATTTATTTTGGCCTGTTTCCATTCTATACAACATATCTTCTAAGGCTTCTCTATGTCTGCTACCGTATAATGCTTCTAATTTATTTAAATTTTCTGGAGTAAATATTTGATTTTTATTATCAATCCATTCTTTAAAAAATTGTTTTCTACCAACACTATTTGAAACGTCTATTAAATCATGTTGTATACTTTTTGCTAACCAACTTTCCCCTGGTTCAACATAACCTTTTTCTAACTTTGTTATTTGTGATATTTTTTCCGCAAAAGATTGTAACTCTGGGTTTGATTTTACTAATTTTACTAATCCAGCTATATCAGTTTTACTTAAGTCAGGAATTTTCATACCAGCTTTATTCCACAAGTAAACCCTTATTGCAGCGTCGTTTGTAAAACCACGATAACCAGAATCTTTATTTATATTTTTTCTAATTTCAGGGTATTGC
>Ga0163179_10001273_pt1 | contig 17877 bp, 10 predicted proteins | sample AtlANTMetagenome_FD_109643 | JGI IMG/M metagenome (GOLD analysis project Ga0163179, IMG submission 109643) | Marine eukaryotic phytoplankton communities from the Atlantic Ocean - Atlantic ANT 2 Metagenome | ecosystem: Environmental > Aquatic > Marine > Oceanic | place: North Atlantic Ocean... | reverse complement strand
AGCAACTAATTTTTTTCTGTCAGCAATATACTTTTCGTATTGCGCGAGATTTAAAGTCCCTCCATTAGTATGGTTGTAATAGTCAAGTCTTTTTTGTCTTAACACTTTTTGTCTTGCTTCTCTTTTTAACCTAACTCCCTCGTCATCTAAATACATACCTGTATTTTGTTTAAAAAACTTAAACATTGCGTCTTGATTGCCTTGAGCAAAATCATATCGCATTAAGTTTATTCCAGGAAGATAGTGAGTTATAAAGACGTTTGGGTTACGCATACCAAGTCCTGTTGGGCCTTGCTTGCTGTCTGTATACATGCCAAAGAAAAAGTCTTGTAACCTTTTCGAGGTTAATAGTTTAGATCGCTCGGCAAGAGCGTCTCCACTTACACCTTCGGACTGTAGTGTTCTACTTACAGCTTCTTGATACGATCCCATTCCATCCATAAATGCCTGTGCATCCATAAATAAAACATAACCTTTATTTTTATTAAACGCATCCAATAAGCCAGTTCTACGGGTTACATCTTCGAAAAGCGTACCTTCTGCTTTATTCAGTCCAAAGCTGAAACCAGACCCCATATAAGATCCAGAGCCTAACATTTCTCCTGATAAACTTTGTCTTATTCCAGAACCTACAACGCTTCCAAGTAGCTTTTTACTAGAATCAAATCCCGCTAAATGTTTATTAAACTCATCCGTTGTTTTAGCTTCACCAATGCCTGCGATTGAAGAAACCAAATCCATTAAATATCTATTATATTCGTTTTCAATAGCTATTGATTGACCCGCATTTCTTATTTTAAAACCAGTAAAGTTTTCTAATGTGTCTGCTCCAGGTAAAAATATCTTTGTTCTTCCCCCTAGTTTGTCTCGCATAGCTTTTAAGTGTTCTTGATTTTTTATAATATTTTCAAAATCAACTATTTGGCCGCTTTTATTTTGAGATAAAAAATCCACTAAACCTTTTTCTTCCCCTTGAGTAAAAGATAAAAGTTTTGTTAAGTCATCAGCACCTAATGAAGCTACATTACCTATTCCTGATAGCATCCTGTTCATGTCAATCTCATTCAAAGGGGAAAGAGACATCATGCTAAGATTCATTCCAAACAAGCTTCCAGCTTTACTCTCAATGCCTTTCTGTCTTACTAATAAAGAAGACATATATTTTTGGGCTTCTTCTTGAGAAAGCCCAAACGTGCTTCTTAATGAAGTGTAAGTATAGTTAAAAAATCGGGGTTCTATTCTAGCTAAATTTCTACCTAGTTCAGCATGCACACCACCAGTAGTGCCATATCCTGCTGCGATTACAAATTCAGATGTCAGTGCTTTAGAAAACGCACTTTCTGCTCCAGATCCTGCATCTCTTAATATTCCCTTTTGAAATTGCTCTAGTCTCCTTTGCATGATTCCGGCTTGCCCTTTTTCACCTTGATATTCATATCCAAATCGATGCCCATGCTCTTGTACACTTCCTAAAATATACCCAAGCTGGTTGTCGCTTAATGTACCTCGATTTTTCAAAGCTGTTTCTAATACAGCATCAAGATAAGCTCCTCTTCGATGTATAACTGAAGCATCAGCTAAATCTCCATAATTTGTTCCATAAAGAGTATTAATTCTTTGCTTATATTTAGTATCGTCCCCAACTAATCTTTTCATTTCTCTTTCTAACACATTCCCTGAAACACCACCCATTTCTAAAGCACCAAAAACTCCACTACTAATATTGTATACAGATTTTTTTAGCTGGTCTGTACTCGACAAAAGAGTATTGTTCATATTGGCTCCCATGCCAAAATAAGACTTGCTTACATTTACTCCAAGTGTAGTATTGATTGCATTTAATTTTTGAGTTAGTCCGCTATCACTTAGCTGTAAAGTACTGTCTTTTACTAACCAACTAAAAAGCTTAGAGTTTTGATTTAAATTATTCATCTGACCAACTAAAAAATATTTGTCTCTTCCAGAACCCTGGCCATGTTCAACTAGACTTAAAGTAAAACCTTCTAAACCGCCTCTTCTTTTTATACCACTAAAGTCACTATCAAGATGCCCTAGCAAAGCTATTCCATCTCTATTACCATATGCTTTAAAAAAGTCTTCTATGCTTATATTTATATAATTTCCTGCTTGTTTCCCTACATCAACTTCTCCAACTCTGATACCTTTTTTATCTTTTGATAACCGCATTAATTCTTGCATTAACTTTGTATCAGCAATTCCAGATTCTACTACAGTCTTTGGCATAGATGTGGAAGTAGTTATGTTGCCACCAAAATAAGACACACCTTCAGCAAGTCCTAATTTTGTAGCAGCAGAACCCTTAACAAATATTCCAGATAAGTTTAAACCAACAGTCCGCCCACTGCCTGTGGTATTTATCCCTAATAAACCGCCTTTATCAGACCTCCCTATAATATTCATATTATTTACGCCAAACACTCCTCCTCTTTTGTCTGAGCCTGTTACTTTTTCTATAGCTTCATATCGACCGAACATTTGTCCTTCACGAGCTGTTTGAGGAAGTAGAGCTCTATCTAATCTTCCATACTCTCTAATGGCATTAAAAGCGTTTATAGTTGTCCTGTTACCAACGCTTCTTACACCTATGTTACCAAACAGTCTTGTCTGGTCTCTATTGAAGGGATCTTCATATCTAGCGGTCATAGTTTGTGCAGCACTAACTCCTACCAATTCTGTAGAATAAAAATTTAATACATTTTTCACTACATTTTTTTGATCTCCATATCCAAAAGTTTCAACTCCCGCAACTACCGCATTGGAAGCTTGCATAGCTCTAGAAGTCAATAAGTTGTCATATAAGTTTTTAGAAACTCTACCTTGATAAATGGATGACATGCTTCTTGGAGCATCTAAACCAAAGTTTCTTTGGAATGCAGTTATTTGGTTTATCTCTCTTTGAGATAAACCAGCAATCCTACTTGGGTTCAAAGACATTATTTCATCAAATATATATTCATTAAATGAAACAATAGCTCTACCTGCTCTTGCTGCGTCTACGGATTTATAATTAGCGACTTGCATATTGGAGCTACTGAATATTCTATTGGCTCTCATGACTTCATCTGGAGCGACGTAACTACTTCCTCCAAGTTCTTCTGTTGCTCTCATTATTACGTTGCCTATTTCATTTGTTCCTAAATGTAAGGGCACATTCAATACTCTATTTCCATTTTTTAAATTGATTTGCGCATACAAAGAAGAGTTACCAGTAACTCCTTCATTTATTTCTTTTAAAGAAATATGATTGCTAAATCGCCCAAACCTATTTTGAATCTTTTGGAATCTTTCACTTACTATATCCTGATTTTGAACATTAGCATTTCTATCAAAAAAATCATGAAGATTATCTAATGTATTAATTTGCTTTTGTCCGGTAACAGATTGGAATGTATTAGATTTTCTACTTTCTGCAGCAAATAATTCTATATTGTTTATATATTTTTGATAATTCTTTCCAAATCTTTCTAACGTTATTTCATTTGTTGCAAATTGACTGCTAAAAAAAGTTTTTAATGTCTGTCGGTCTTGGTTTAATATATCAGCGTTTACTTTTGGACCTTGCTCACTGCTTACTGCGTCATACATTCTTCTTATAGCATCATCAATAGACTCTTGATTGTTAGCAAATATGACGTCTTCTTCTCTTACAGAATCGAACAATGCACTAAAGAAAGCTCTTGCTTCATCTTTACTTCTGATTCCATCACTAGCAGTGTCAAAGAAAGAATCTATTTGTGTTACAAACTTATCTTTTAAAGCATCAAGATTTACTCTTCTGCCTTGTTCCATTACATCTTTTAAGGTATCAACATTAGATCTTATTGTCTCCCCAACTTCTCTTAGTTCAGGTTTTGATTTTGCAAGTTTTTCTATGTCTTTTACACTGTCTTTTACATTCAACAAACCTTCTTTGCTTATATTTTTATAACCTAAGTATCCTAATAGTGATGCAGTCGTAAATCCTTTTAAGACTTCGTTTCTTTTCTTCTTGTTGCTCATTTTAACCTCTTATTTGAGAAGACATCATTTGCATCATTTCTCGTTCTCTTCGATCTGAGAAATTCAATTCAGCTCGACTTATGTCTCGATGTCCTTGAGAAGTATTAAAAATATAACTGCTTCCATCGAGTACATTCATAGAAGAGCTTCTTAAAACCTTGTTTCTTATGGACCTCCTGGAAGGTCCATATCCATTATACATAAACAGCTCTGAGCCTTCTAGGTATGGTTTTCGAGAAGTGTTTCTTACTTGTGATTTCCACATGTCATAATCATGCACATCCTCTCCTAACGAAGATACATACTTGACTTTGATGTCATTGATATCTACATCTTTGTGCCACCCGATCCAGTCTGCTCTGGGGGTAGGCCCTAAAGCTAAATCTTCTTGAGTTTCTTGGTACTTGTATTGCATGTACTCTTCATCAATTATTGGTTTCGAAGTAGAAAGCATACTTAGACTTTCTCCTGCATCCAGCCTTTCCCAAACTGCTTTATATAAATGCGTTTGGTCTTCCGGAATCATTTCTAAAATTCTTTCTCTATCACTGCCTTCTGCATGTGCAAACGCATCAAAAAATCTTTTTTCTTGCGTAGGCAATGACAAGTACATGGATAATGCATCGCCGCTTGGATTGACTCCTGTCCTAGTTCTTGCAGCTAGTCCTAAATATCTTTTTCTGTCATTTGGGTTCTCTGCAGATTCTGCAAGACGCATATATTTTACAAATTGTAATTTATCGAAATGAGCATCAAGATCTTCTCGTTTTTTAACATGAGCGGGCTTTCCATCCCAACCTAAGAATGCGGCTGCTGAATACATGGCTGGTCTAAACCAATCTCTTATTGGGGCATCCCAAAAAGAGTTTGCTGTATTGTATACTCTTTCAAACTCATAAGTCTCTATTGCATCTCTTGTATGCCCCAATAATTTAGCACTAGGTCTAAATCCACCGGGAATTAAATTTTCTAATCCAGCTGAACCTCTTCGAAGCAACTCAGTTGCTCCTAGATAACCACTTGCTATTGCATCTGAGATATACGGTATCTTAATAGCGTTTTCATGAAATATGTCATTTCTTGTAGCTGCTAATCTTTTTTGATGATACCCCGTTATATCTTCTAGCATCTTAGATTCATGTTCAGTTAAAGCTTCGCCTATTTTTCTTTCCATTAATTTTTGGCGCAACCGTATGGTCTCTCTAGACTGAGGAGCGATGTCAGCTAATATTTTATATTTATGTATATCTGGATAATCTTCAGGGTCCAATCCTTTTACATCTGGATTTAAAGCTTCATAACCTTTTCCAGGTAGTCTAGCGTAACCATTTGCAATCAACCTATATGGGTCTCCCCTTTTTAATCTTTCTGGAATATATGAAGGCATTGAATTCATAATAGGATTATATGTTTCAATTTCTGCTCTAGGTCTAGGAAGTAAACGCCTTATAGGTTCTGATGTGAATCCAAAACCACCCAAGTCTTTACTCCAATAAGACTCAATGCTAGAGTCCATTAAATTTGAATTTTCCATTACATATTGCCGCGTACCTAAAACTTCTCTCCCAGTAACTATTTTTTGTAGTACGTTTTTTGCATATCCAGTTAAACCTTCTATTTCTCTAAAAGTATATTGTATAGCTCCTAAACTATGAAAAGCCCCGTAAGGGCTTTCAGGAACACCAGGCCCCATCTCACCTAATCCTGGATTGGATCCGAATCCTTGTAGATATGCAATTTCTCTTTCTGCACCATCTCCACGATAAAGTTCTTCTTGATGCATTAATTTAGTAGGTTTTACTACCCTACCGATAGTCGCTCCTAACAATTTACCAATTACTGGCACGTCTTCAAAAGCAGCACCTGTAATTGGGTAAGGTCTATTATAATAATTTTTTTCTTCTAAATGGTATGTAAAATTTTTAAGTAGAAACCTAGTTAGTGGACTGTATTCTTCTACTTCGTCTCCCCAGACAGATTTGTCTCTCGCTTTAGTCATTAAACTATGGTAAGCATGCGGCCTAAAATAAGAAGTTTGTCCACCTTCATAAGGTGTACCACCAGCTTCCCACCATCTCCCCTTTTTAACTTCAACTAATTTTTCACCTGAGTACACTGCTTTCAATTCATCTGGGTCTTCCATCATTCCAAAGAAAGCACCAGTCATCATTTGGTGTAAAAATGTCACGCCTAAAGTTAAGGCTCCGAAACGTTTTACAATTGGAGAAGCCTTAAGACTTTTTGCAACTTCTTCATATGTTTGCAAAACAACTTCACCACCTACTTTTTTAGTAGTTTTTATACCGTCGATTTCTACATCGACAGTTCCGGTCATATTTGCTCCATAAAAAGAATGATATATTTCAGCTCCAAATATTTCCAATCTTCTTCCAATTGTAGAAAATATATCCTTGCCTACATATCGACTATTTATTTCTCCGATTCTTCTTAATAAAGATTCATTCGCTTTGTTTTGTACACGGCTTGCTTTGAAGTGTTCGTACCCTGCAAGTTTTTCTACTTTGTAATTAAAGTCAACCAAGTCATCTTTGAATTTTCCTATATCTAGATCATCCCCATAGAAGCTTTTTAACAACTCTTTGTTGTCGCCAAAAAAATTCTTTAAAGCTTTCATCTCTTTTCTTCCTAAGTCGTCTACAGATTTTCCTTTCAGGATTTTGTCTAGTCTTTTTTGATATTCAACGACTCTGGCGTCATCTGATCCTAGTTCAATTATTTTTTCTGCAAAAGGATTCATCTTCCTAAAGGTTTCACCTACATCTTGAAACTCAGGATAAAGACTTTCTACTAGAGGTTTTTTTAAGACATCCTTTGCTCTTCCTGGGAGGTCTATAATTTTCCCTCCTTCTTCGTCTATAAATCCAAAGCGATTTTTTAACAAGTCGTCTACATGCTTAAATATTCCTTGCCCAAAAGTGAGGCTGCCTTTTTCAGAAGCTTCTTGAAAACTTTTTCCATAACCACTGTAGGATAATGCAGCCACACCTAATCCCAAATATAAACCAGTAGTCATATTAGTAAACCCTGGCAATGCTCCTTCAATCCCTCGTCGGATATAAGACAATCCTGTATACTTTCCGACATAGGATCTTCCTATGTCCAAGTTTACACCAGTGGTAGCAATGCCTTCAATTATACCTTGGTCAAAGCCCGGCATCAGCATTTGTATTCCCATTGCGGCTATACCTACTTTAGCGCTTCCTGCTAAAGTCGCTTTTTTAACAATATTTTCATATGCTTTCATTGCTCCAAAAGAAACTACACTTGAAGCCGCTAAGTTCCCCATGACCCCAAATTTTTCTCTATAGTGATCAAGAGTTCTCACTCCGAGATATAATGCGCCAATTTTACTCGCTTTTAATCCTAAACTAAAATATTGCTTATAAAAAGCGTCAGGCGTTGTCTTTAAGCTAAACCCAGTCTTATCCATTACCTTTTCTAAAGTTCTGCCTAAGATAGGTATTTGGTTATAAGTAGCAGTTATTAATTTATTAAATCTATTTATCCCCATAGACAAATAACTTAACGGTACAGCGCTCCTTCTTTTGAAATCGCTTAACGTGGTAAGCTTACCCTCTATGCTTGGCACTAACCCTACTTTTGCTTGCTCACCAGTTACACTGGATCTATAAAGTGCATTAGGGTCTTCTATTGGACCTGCTACATTTTGTGCAGCTCCACTAAAAACAGGATTCGTAACACTCCTTGTATCTTCTCCACCTACTATGTCTAGGACTTCGGCTCCTGTTCCTAAGTGCATTCCAGCCACATCTCTACTTACCAATCTGACAGTTTTGTCTTTTGGGACCAGCTTTCTTTCTAACTTGTCTTCTCCCTTTGGGACAATTTTCTCTTCAAGCTCTTCTATGTAAAGCTGACCCCTTCCAGTTTGCCCTGCTTCCATTTCAAACACAAACTGGAATTTTCCTTTATCCATAGTGCCTTTTACTTTTGCAAATTCTTCTTCAGAAATTGTTTGTTTAAACAATCTTAGTGTTTCATCATTGAAATACTCTTGACCAAAAACTTGTCTTCTTACTTTTGTCACTCCATCAGACACAGATGTCGCTTCTTCTAAACCTAAAGCTGCACCTGTCATTTTGTACGAGCCTAATTCAGCTAAACGAAAAGTATTTAAAAACCCCATAGGGAATTTATTTAAAACGTTTCTTGCTTTCTTCAACCCTATATCAAAATAAGTAAATTCAGAATTAGGGTATCTTTGTGAAGCGAAGTGGCTTACTCCATAAGCTCCAGCTGCATAAGGCGCTAAAGAAGCGCCCATTTCTATCAATGGGTGCATCTCAGGTTCTGCTGCTACAGCGCTATAAAAAACTCCACCAGGACCTTGAGATGTATACATTGCTAACCTTTTCTTTCGTCAAGCTTTTTTAAATATTCAGCCTTTAGCCTCTGTCTTTCTTCTTGTAAGAACTTTTGCTCTGCTTCTTGAACTTCCCAGTATCCTATTTCTTGTTCCATTTTTTCTACATTATGGATTACTTCTTTTTCTTCTGAAGGTTTTTTAGTTGAATAAAGTTCATCATATATTGCTTTTAGGTCTAACCTTTGGAACGCTTCATTAAGTTTTGATAGTTTATTTTCTGCACTTACAAAGTTTTCTATAAAATCTTTTTCAGTCATAGTTTTAATATCTTTAGGCGTATAACTACTAAATGCGGTTAAGATTATTATTTTCATATGCTCATAAATAGAATCTGATTTTAACTCTTCTCTTTTTTGAGCAATTTCAATTAAAAAATCTTTTCCATCTTTATTGCCACTTAATTCATAAATTAAATTTCCAATAGAGACTGCATGCCCTGCAACAACATTTGAGTTTATATACTCATATTTGTAATCACTACATAAATTAAAGATTTCTTCATAAAGAAAAAATGGCGCCATAATATTATTATGCAATAGCTTGTTGAATCTATCAAATTCTCCTAAACTTAATAGACGAAACACATAGCTTATGTGCTCGAAATTTATTACATATAACTCTTTTTCAGAGTTTATTATGTCTTTTAGTTGCATAGTCTTAAAGCTGTGTAGTCAATAGCATCGCTTGCTGAGGAGTCAAAAATCCAGAATTCAATAATATCATTTGATAAAGAGAATCTAGGACTCCTGCCTTGCAGTATTCAAGCCATTCTTGATCTACGCTGGGGTATAAAGTGCAATAGAGAACTACTTTTTCTTTAAGTTTTTCCTCTACTTCTTCGCTGTCACTCCCAGAATCTTTTAGTCTGCCCATAATGTCTTTTATTTTTTTCCATTCACCCCTAGTTAAATGGTGATAAATATAAATGTCATCTTCTCCAAATGCCATTACATGTACACCATTTTTGCCATATTTACTTTTCCAAGCATTTATTGCTTCTTCAGAAGGTGCGTTAGGATCGTTTTCCAACAATTCTAAAATCTGATCTTTCATTTGAGGGGTTTCTATCTCTTTCAAAGATTCAGTTAGTTTTTCTTCTTCTTTAGCAACTACTTCTTGCTCAAGCATTTCTAATTCTTTTTCAAGATCCATTTGGTTTTCCTTAATTTTATTTTGTTGTTCTAAGAATTTTTGTTTTTTCTTTTGTTTTCGTAAAGCTTTTAAATCTACTTCTTCTTCGACTTCTTTAACTTCAACCTTTTCCTTAACTTTTATTTCTTCTATTGGAATAAAAGCAGATTTAGGTAAAGATTTAATAATACTGTCTGCTGACGGAGATCTTCTTTTAAAAGCTTTCAAAGCCTTTTCGCTTAAAGGCTTTCCAAACATAACAGTATTTTCGTCAATTTTTCGTCCTTCGAATGACATATGTTTCCTTTATTTAAGTACATAAGGCACTACATGCCTTCCAATAAAACCATATTCTTGTAATATGACTTGTTCGTTAACTTGTATTGTTTGTCCTGAAGAGATCAGGGCACAATGTTTTATAGTTTGACTGTTTTTATAACTCTTTCCAAACATAATATCAATATCAAATAATGGGAAAGCATAAACTCCTATTTCTACAGGCGATTCAAGATACTGATCTGCACCTGTATGCGTACCTGTATTTAATCTTTTTTCTACATAAAAGGGCTCAATGTAATTCACTACAAAAGTTCCTTGTACTATTACTCTGCCTGGAAGCATCGCATCATAAAGATGCGATGCGTATCCATAAACAGGCTGCTGACTACTAGATGTAGAATATGATATTCCTGCACATTCAAGCAATCTTTTACTTCTATCACTACCTTCGCTTGTTTTTATATTTATATAAGCATTTGCACCTGAGAAATACTCGTAATTATAATTATTGGTCTGCATCTTCACCTCCCCTTTTTATCTTGCTTTGTAAAAGTGATTCATGTGGTCCAGTTTCTTGTGCTTTGACAGCAGTCGTTGTTGTTTGCCAATTATTGACTTTTTCAATATTAAAAACATCTTGAGCTACAAACTGAATAGTAACTTCAGTTACCATATCGTTTACAGAAGTAACCATTCCCTCACTTATTATATCGATTCCAGATATTACTAAATGTGCTCCATCATCGCCTGTTCTAATGTATCCACTTTTTCTCATATTAAAACTAGACTCGTCTTTACTTGAATACCCAAACTGAACTTCTGTTTTATAAAATAATCCAATATTAAAAGGCTCTAGTATTGTTGAAATAAAATTAGTATAACCTGGATCCTCTTTCCCTTTTTTCACAGTTCGGAAACTGTGCCCTTTACGATGTAAATCGCTAGACCAGTTTTTACTTTTTCTTTCAAGTTCAATTAGTCTAGCTAAAGGGTGGTCTTCTATTACTAAAAAAATCATAGATCCGGCAATAGTTCTTATGCCTCTAGTATAACCGTTGACACCTCTTTCTCCTAATCTCCTTACGGGAGATTTAGCTTCATGAATTGAATAAGATATTGTAGCTAAAGAATCTAAAGGTATTATAGAAGAAGCTTTTTTAGCACGTTCTTGAACTTTTTTTTCAGCCAATTTTCTTTGTCTTTGCCCTGCAAGAAATGATTTTATTTCAGCAGCACTAGCATCGGTCCCATCAAATTTTTCTTCATCTTGAAACCCCCAGTCAAAATAATCATTTCCTGATCTTGGTAGTTTCGTCGGAGTCTTAAATATTTCTTTCAATTGATTGCTGGAAAGACTTGTTGGTTCTTCTTGACCTGTTGCGGTATATACGAAAAAATCTTTTATATCTTTTACGTAATATGCATAGTCATCTACATTACTGTAAAAAGCTACTGCCTTACAGTCTGATCCAGAATAAGAATATTTTATAGGTAGCGCCATTTACAGCCCCCTTCTACAGGTATAAAGCTTTTATATTTATACCATTGTAGAGGGAGCCTTGTAAACCTACCTTTTAATTATCTATTTGCTCGTCTTGCATCTCGAGCTGCCGTATAAGTTTTACTTTCTCTATTGCTGGTAGCTCCTTGTGTAGCACTAGAGAGTTCTCCTACATTCTTTAATTCAAAACTTCTCCAAGGAAGGATAGTTCTACAAACATAAGTCATTTGATTTTCAATCACTATGTCATCAATTGAAAATCCAGAACCTTCATTTAGGATTTCGCAACCATACAATCTCATTTGAGCAGATTGACCATATTCGTTTGCTGCCATAATAGCAATATCAAAAGGTAAAATTTGATCAACATAGTAAACTGGAGCCAACTCATAGTTAGACCCTAATTCTTCTACATTATATTGAGTTCTCGAGTTTTCTACTCTATAGCCTCCTCCTGGAACAGAAGTCACCTGCGGATTTAGCGCTGAATTACTGCTTTGTAAGCTTACTGTGGGGTTCCCACTTCCATCTCCAGAAGCATTGTCTAAGTCCGCAGCTGCACCTCGTTGTCCAGCTCCTTGCCCTACTGCACCTGCAAAAATTTCATCTTTGTCCGCCAAGTATCTTTCTCCTTGAAAAGAAGGACTCATCAAAAAGTGATGGTCCATCATCAATGAAATCATAGTGCCTGCGATACCACGTTTACCACGTGAGTAAGAGACAGGATCTACTGAACCCATGACATAGATAGGAGCTTTTTCTCTTTGAATAGCATAAGATAATGCTTGCATAGAGCCTGCAGGTTTTCCGTTAATAATAACCTTAATATCAACACCTGAATAAGAGGTGTATGTTCTAGATAAATCTAATGAAGTAGCCATTTTTTAAATCCTTTGTATTAATTAATTAAATGCCAGCTGTTGGAGCTTCAAGAGTAATTTCTACATTAATCGCCTCTAATGATAAAGGTGGGATAAATGTTACAGAAGCACGTAGCACACCATTGATTCTATCGAATCTCGATGCAGTCAAGCTCACTTCAATTCTTTGAGCATAATTTTCAGAAACCATGCCTTTCATTACACCATCAATAGTTTGGCTTAGAGAAGCAATTTCTTGATCTGTATATGCTCTACCAATGTAAGGCGCGCAAACACTTCTCAATCTTCCTAGAATTGCATTTGCTGACATAGTTGAACTTATCTTACGATAATCAGAAGTTGGATGCGCAGAACTGTAAATTGAAGAAATTACTCCAAGTCCATCAACCATGCAAATTCTCATAAATGCCAAATCATTCAACCTGCCTCTATCTGAATTATATCTAGGAGTGAATCCAGGAACAACTCCGTTTACAGGGCCAATAGGCTCATTTCCCGGAGGCATTGAATTCAAAACTCCGCATATTCTTGGGCCTGCATTTACATGTATAGAGTCTGAAACTCCAGTTCTTCCAGCGCTCTCCATAAGTTGAGGATTCGCAACAAACCCCCATGCTCCTACGACAATACAATGCTTTCCTAAGTCAATTGGTTGCCCAAAAGCATCTCTTGCCTCATCTTTATCATCGATTCCATAGGGAATTTTATTAGGAAGCTTAGCACCGTTAGTCAATATGATTCCACCAAAAGCCTTGCCGTCTCTATAGCTTGTGCTACCACAAAGCAACTTGGTGCCAAGTACGCCTGTGCCATCAGTTTTTACAGCAAGCTCTCCTGTTAAGTCGATTTCATACTCAGGGGCTATCCCTGCCCACTCGTTTAATCCATCATCACTAGCATCAGGGCTACTTGTTGGGACTATAGCAAGTGTTTGAGAATAGTTAGTAGACGCTTGGAAAGCAGCCTGTGCTGCTTGATGCAAGAAAGAAATTTCTCGAACTTCGTCACTGTTAGCTCTTAGCACACCAGCGTTATTTGCTTGTGCAGTATGCGTTTCTATAGTTTCTTTAAAACTAAGTAATTTTGCAGTTACTGCTTCAGGAATAAATTGGCCTGTTAGGTCATAGTGTGTCATCACGAATGGATCGTTTCCGTTGTTCCAGTCTTTATTAGTATTCTGATAGTCAGAATCTCTTAAGTAAACAGACAGGACATCACTTGATTCGTCAGTGCCGTCATTATCAATATCAATATTTAAAGCGGTTTCATCGGTAGCGGGACTCCTGGTAAGCGATGGACGTAATCTTACAGGTGATGCTTCCTCTTCCCACAAGTCAGTATTGGCTCCGTCTGTTACAAGATGGAAGAAATCAGTGTAAACATTTGCTGAAGCTACAGGTAGTGTAATGTGACATTCGATCATACCTTTTTTATTTACAAACGTTTCTACATCCTTAGCCTCGTCTCCAGCAGTGGGATCTAGAGCACCGGACGCATCAACTGGTTGATGAAAGTGTACTTCTACCAAGTTAAGCAAATCACCAAGCTTTTTCTGATCCTCGCTAAAATTAAACGTAAGCGTTTTGCTATTACTAGTAGTGGTATAAGTTGTTACAACATTTTTTGCATTGAAAGGATCTTTGCGAGCGAACATATAAAGGTAATCTCTTCCCTTAATGTTGTACTTCCAAAGGTTTCCTAAGTATTTGTTGAACCAATTATGCATCGTAGCCAAGTCGTTAGGTAGAGCATCAATATCTACACTCTCAACATCAGCGTAACAACCTTCACAATAAATGTATCCTGGATTTTGGTACTCTAGCTTTTTATAAGCTAATTCAACGCCAGCATATCTTCTAGAAAGGTTAGATACTATGCCGTTAGCTTTTCCATTTATCCTTTCAACGTTTCCACTAAACTCTTTAACTACATCAGCAATAACTGTTTCGTACATGTTAATAGAATTTACATCAGTCATAGCTAATGTACTTAAAGATTCTGCTTCGTCCCAATTAAAATCAACCAAATCGTTAAGCGCACTTAACGCAATGATTTTTTCATTAATGGTTGTTTGACGTGCATTGTCGTTATCATATTCAAAGCTGTTCGTGTTTCCAGCATCATTAAATGTTAACTTATCGTCTGACTTCAAAGCATCATTGGTTATTAAGACTTCTCCTACTGGAACTTCAATGGAAACATCAAAAATAGCTCCACCATTAGTAACAATTCTTCTTTCTGAATCGAAAAGAACTGTTACGTCTCCGCTATTTCTAGTTGCTCCTAGAATAACTCTTTGTCTTACTAAAGAATCTTCTACAAAAGGAAGAAAAATAGCTTTAATGCTTTTTAAACTATTTTCACGACCTTTACTAGCATCGTCTTCTTGCACAAAGAGTGGTACGATTTGAATCAAATCATCTTTCTCTTTAGCACCATTAGCGATTGGCCTTTGCAAAGAGAAGCTATAATTTTTAGCTCCAATTCTAGAAACAATAATAGGTAGCGCATTGTCTCCTTCTTTTGCACTTTGCACCATTTGAGCGATTTCTGAATCCGCTCCAAACTCTTGAAAAGTTCTTGATCTGGTAGTGTGATCAAAGAATTCATGAGATATTCCGCTAGGAGCAGTTCCTATAAATGCTGCAGTAGCTCCAGATCTTGGATCTGGTGGTGTCAATGAACGAAAAGTTCCATCATTAAAAATTGCAGTAATTTCTCCTGCAATATTTCTTAAAGTTAAATTCTGATATGACATTCTTTATCTCCTATAGAAGATGTTGTTTTAAAAGTTTGGTAAAATTTTAGCATCAATCAATACTTGTTTAATAATACTAACTGCTTTTGCGTCAAATTCTCTATACCTTAAGAAAAATCTTAGAGGCCTACTAAAGAATCTTTGACCGTTAACTGTTAAATAATTGTCTGCGAGCCTTTCTTTAAAATAGAAACGTTCCGCACCTTTTACTTCAAAAACAAAAGCAGAGTTTATAAAAAGTTTTTCTAACCAAATTGCTCTTTGGTTTGCTATCTTGTTTGATAACCCCCAACAGTTAAATTCAATTATATGATCAAGTGGTCTTGATTCAACAGTTATAACTTTATTTGCTAAACTAGGAACCACTTCCTCATGAGAAAAAGTTGCTTTTCTTTGAGGTCTCCCAGTTCCCTTCTTGTTCATCATTCCTGGTCTGCGTTCTATAACTCTAAAAGTTATAACTTCGTTCCCATACTTTGATATAGATTCAGGTGGGTATTCTTCGACAAGTCTTATTGCAGATTCGTCTTCAATACCTTCAGACTTTTGAGAAGACTTTATTAATTCATGTGCAATTTCAAAAAAAGAAGTTAAACTTAAAGGTTCTGTATTAGGTAAAAATACAGAGTTTATATTTATATTATAAGGATTATTTATAATAAAATCTTCTTTTTCTATTTCTGTTGCAACAAAACCATCGTTATCTAATACTTTTATAACTATTGGGTCTTGATCACTATCTATATTCATATTTTTGATTTCCTTATAGATGGTTCTTCTCTACAGTATACTGCGATATATTCTAGCCGACCATTGTCGGCTCGATACTCTTGTATTGTTTCAGGTCTGTATATTTTTTCTCTTTTGTATGGTATTACTACTTTTCCTTCCAAATCAAGACTCAGTTCAATAATTTTATCATTATATGAAATTATTTCATCATATCTTAAATAAAAGACTTTATAATCAGATTTCAGTTCTCCTGGAATTATTCTTTTATTTCGATTTGCTTTACCACCATCAGCTCCTACTAAAGTAGAATAACAGTAAGCAAACCTTTCATCCCAAATGTATCCTTCTCCTAAACAAAATCTACATTCATTTTCTTGGTCAGGCTCGTCAGTTAGCCTGTCTACGCAACGACAACTTATATAATTATCATGTTTGTCTTTACGTAAATTTCTAATTAAGATTTTTATCTTATGTGGTATATGACCGTTTTTTCCAAAAACAATTTCATCGAACTGTTTTCTTAAATCAATTTCATTTTTAACTCTTTTCAGCATGATTATTTTCTCCTACCAATACCGTTTTTCATGCTAGTATAGTAGTGCTCATTCCATCCAGTGAATCCATGCCTATATTTACTTTGACCTTGCTTTCTGTATTGAGAATTCTGAGTCGGTTGTATGTAATGCTCACTCCAAGGATCGTGCCATTCTCTGCTTTTTCTAATGGAATTAGCACCGCCTTTCAACGCACTACTAGGCCCTAAGCCTTGTCCAAGTACTATACTTCCTCTAGCATTTACTACGCGCCACCATTCATTTCTCTCCTCTTTCAATTCAGCTATTAAGTCTTTTAGATTATAGTCTAGGCTTGATCCATCCTCAATCAATAGATCTCCCAGCTGCTTGCTTTTACCAGTACCATTTAACGAAATCGGCATACTAAAAAGTTTAATGGCTGCGTCATACATTACAAAGCGAGTTCTAGCATAAAAGTATTCTTCAGATACTTTTCCTCTAGAAGTTATATTGTTGGCTTCTATTGAAGCCCAATGAATTGCTAAAGCTAAAGTATCGTCTGGAACTAAATCTACCCAAGAGCCCATTTCCATTCTCAGCATTTCTACACTGCAATAAAATGGATTATATTCAGTAGAGAAAGTAAATATTTTATTATCTTTTAATGTTTGTTTTCCATCAAGTGATTTGATTCCTTGAACTATTTCTACGCTTATAATTTCATTAAATTCCAATCCAAAGCGTAAGTTCTCAAAAGATACTCCATCTTTTACTGTAATTTTTGAACTGTATTTTTTTACTTCATTATTTATAGTTGCTTGCCATTCAATGGTATACATTCCAATTTGATCTACTGTGTATTCAAAATAATAAAACCCTTTTTCTACTTTAGTGCTGTTGTTTATAACTTCATTTGTAGAGTCAGGCTTCGTAATTAAGATTTCAATTAAAGTAGGATCAATTGGTTGCCCACAGTCTTTGAACAACATCTTGAACTTGTAGCTGTTATTTATTGAATAACATTCATTTGCATAATTTCCCTTTACAGGAATGCTTCTATTATTGTTACAATGCATTTTTCACCTACAGTTCTATAATGATTTTATTGTCTTCGACAGAAATAATTTTGTATAGTTTTTGCTCCCTTTTCATTGAGCCGCTTCTATAATCAAAGCTCCCACTTACTGGATGGCTTATCAATTCAATTGAATCTTGTGTTATTGAATTTGCATCTAAATCTTTATTAAAATAAATTATTATATTTTTTAAATTTAATTTATTATTTATAGAATTGTCATAAGGTTCAATTTTGATTATTTCAAGTTCATCTGATTCCTCTTGCTCACCATTCAACCCAGGTATAATATTTGCACCTAAGCCTATTGGACTCGAAGATACATTTTCTGGATATGTGAATACTGAATCTGTAGAAGTTTTAAATGTTATTAAATAGCTTTTTTCTAATTCTTCTGGAGTATAACAATTTACTTTAAAAGTCTCGTTTAGTTGAAAAATCCCACCAGTGAACTTAAGCATTATGCCTCTATCAACAGATCGCCACCTTTGCATGCATCTGTTTGTTCTTTCAGAATAAAGTGGGTTCGCTGGATTTGGCTCATTCTCATCATCGAACCACCAAATGAAATTAGCTT
>Ga0163179_10001272_pt1 | contig 17880 bp, 14 predicted proteins | sample AtlANTMetagenome_FD_109643 | JGI IMG/M metagenome (GOLD analysis project Ga0163179, IMG submission 109643) | Marine eukaryotic phytoplankton communities from the Atlantic Ocean - Atlantic ANT 2 Metagenome | ecosystem: Environmental > Aquatic > Marine > Oceanic | place: North Atlantic Ocean... | reverse complement strand
CGTCGATGATGCCGAGTACGTTGAGTTTGCCGCCTGCGCATTATGAAGCCCTAATGGTCGGTGTTGTTGGTCGATGGTTGGGGAGCAATAAAATTAAACGAACAGTCGTCTGTTCGCGTTGCTTTCCACTTTTGCGAATAGAATTCGCCCAGTTCGCAAAGGGTCCGTATTCTACTTGAGATACCTAAGCTTTTCCGCAAAATTCCCCATGTAGTTTTTTGGGAATTGTCGGGCCTTCGACGGCTGCTCTGAGCCAGGTTGTCCGTCTGTATCCCATCAAAAATAAGATTTGGCGACACGGCAGGTGGGGATTCCGACACCCCGGACCTCGTTTGGGCATCTAAATGGGAGATAGAGCACGCCCGTTCACTTCGTAGATGTCACTTTTTCCTGCGGTTTTCTGCCACAAAATAAATCGGCGCCCCGCCTCGAAAGGCTGTTTCAGGGGCCTGACCCATCCTGGTTTCCCGTGACGAACCGTCATCGGGTTCAAATCGGGTTCAAATCGCGCGATCGATCCAAACCTGAAACGCACACGGTCCTTTGGGAGATCGATTCTTGCGTCAAGATCGCGAATCCTTAGCTAGTTGCCACCTTTGTTGGCGTTGGGACGATCGTCAACCCAGCTTGGCGATTGCTGTTGAATTGGCGGAACCAAGGGACCATTTGTTGAAGGAGGGGGCGCCGATTGTGTATAGTCGTGTCGGAGGTGGAACTCCTGATTTTGAAGGATCGGCGGGTTCCGACCCACTCCCGATGTGTCTACCGACGCTGCGTTGATTCGCGTCGCATGCGCTGACGGCGAAAATGGCGAACAAGTCACACTCCAAATGAAAGTCCTATGAGCACACGTCTTTCCACCGGGATAGCGTTATTTCTGACACTGTTGATCTGCAATTTGGGGATGGCGGAAGATGCGGCCAAGTCGGACGCGGCCAAGTCGGATGCGACGGTCAGTTACTGGAATGACATTCGGCCCATCTTTCAGGTGCATTGCCAGGGCTGTCATCAGCCGGCCAAACCGGGTGGCGAATATGTGATGACGAATTTTGGATCCCTGAAATCTGGAGGTGAGACAGGAGATCCAGCAATCATCGCTGGGGATCCCGAAGCAAGTCTCTTAATCGATTACATCACGCCGACGGATGGTTCGGCGATGATGCCCAAGGACAAGCCGCCGCTCGCCGACGCTGACTTGGAAAAAATTGAACTCTGGATTGAGCAGGGTGCCGAAGACGATACGCCGGAGTCCGCTCGACAAAAATACGACCAGGACAACCCTCCCGTTTACTCCGCGGCACCGGTGCTAACCGCGATTCAGTTCTCACCAGATGGCCGTTACCTCGCTGTCGGTGGCTATCATGAGGTGCTCGTCCATCAAGTGGAACGGTTGCTCGCTGGTGAGCCATCTTTGACCGCGAGACTGGTTGGAATGTCGGAGCGGATTGAATCCGTTGCCTTTTCACCGGACGGTGCTCGGTTGGCCGTTGCAGGGGGGTCGCCTGGACGATTGGGCGAAGTTCAGGTCTGGAAGATCGACGACTTTAGCTTGGATTTTTCCGTTCCTGTGACCTATGACACGATCTATGGCATCAGCTGGTCTCCTGATGGGAAGCTGATTGGTTTTGGCTGCCCCGACAATACGGTTCGTGCCCTGAAAGCTGAAGATGGCGAACAGGTACTCTTCAGCGGCGCCCATAATGATTGGGTCCTGGACACAGTCTTTTCCGCCAAATCGACGCACATTGTGACGGTCAGTCGTGATCGATCCATGAAGTTAATCGAAGTCGGCACCGAGCGCTTCATCGATAACATTACGAGCATCACGCCTGGTGCACTCAAGGGTGGACTCAACGGAGTTGATCGACACCCGACTGAGGACCAACTTTTGATTGGCGGGGCTGATGGAGTTCCCAAGATCTATCGTATGTTTCGTGAAAAAGCGCGGAAGATCGGGGACGATTTTAATCTCATCCGCAAATTTCCCGCTTTGCCGGGCCGTGTTTTTGATGTCGAGTTTTCGAAAAATGCTGAACGGATCGTGGCTGGTAGCAGCTTTAACGGTACCGGTTATGTGAGTGTATCGAACGTCAGTGATGGAAAATTGATTGCTGAGATGAAGGAGATCCCTTCTGCTATCTTCGCAGTGGCGTTCAGTGCCGACGGAAAATGGGTGGCCAGCGGAGGTTTCAGCGGAGACGTTTTTCTGCACGATGCTGAGACCGGTGAATTGCAACGCCAATTCGTTCCGTTCACTCAAGGAGATAAGGTGGTTGCGGACGCTTCTAAGTCTGCGACAAATCCCTAAGGATATTGAAAAGGTTGAGCTGAGCTTCAACTTGAAAGTTTGAGGAATAATATGTCAAACACGACATCGACACGACGTTGGACGAAAACCATGCTGCGACTGGCGCTGTTTGCAGTTGTCGTAGGTCAGGCATTCAGCGGTCATGCCGCTGAGAAGATACCTGCAGGATTGACGCTTGAGTCGCTGGAGATCAATCCGGCTCGTGTCGAACTGCAGCAAAAGTCCGATGTTGCTCAGCTGCTCATTACGGGATGGCTCGAAAGTGGTGAACAAATCGACGTGACGAGAATGGTCAAGCTGGTTGATCAGCCTGCCTTTGTCAAAGTTACCGAACAACGTGCCATCCGACCTCTCGCTGACGGTCAACAAAAGCTTCGTTTCGAGATCAATGGGTTGAGTGCTGAGGTGGATGTTGAGGTGAAGGGCATGGACACGGAGCGTGAAATTAGCTTCGTTCAGGATGTGGCTCCCGTCTTGTCCAAAATGGGATGCAATCAAGGCACTTGTCACGGATCGAAAGACGGACAAAACGGATTCAAACTGTCGTTGCGCGGATATGACTTTCTCTACGACCATCGCGCGCTCACGGATGATGTTCGAGCTCGGCGATTTAACCGTGCGAATCCCGATCAGAGTCTCATGTTGCTGAAAGCGTCGGGCGGAGTTGCCCACGTGGGTGGCGTCCTGACGCGTCCCGGTGACCGAGAATACGAGCTATTGCGACAATGGATTCTCGATGGTGCAAAACTGGATCTGGAAAAGCCCCGTGTCACGAGCATCGAGCTGCTCCCCAAAAATCCCATTCTGCCGCGCGCCAACTTATTGCAACAGATGCTCGTCGTTGCCACCTACAGTGATGGAACGGTTCGCGACGTCACCTCTGACGCCTTTATTGAAAGCGGAAACATCGAGGTGTTGTCGGCGGAGCCTTCTGGGATCGTGACGACATTACGGCGTGGTGAATCGCCGATTCTGGCCCGCTTCGAAGGTGCCTACACTGCGACGACCATCACGGTCATGGGTGATCGCAGCGGATTCGTTTGGGAACAACCACCGACATATAACTACGTCGACGAACTTGTTTATTCAAAACTCGAACGAATGAGGATTCTTCCCAGTGGTGTTTGTACCGATGCCGATTTTGTCCGTCGTGTTTATCTCGATCTTACCGGGCTCCCACCGCGGGCGTCCGAGGTGCGTGAATTCCTCAACGATCCGACGGAATCTCGACAAAAACGCGCCGCACTGATCGACAAGTTGATCGGCAGCAAGGAATACTTGGAACACTGGACCAATAAATGGGCTGATCTGCTACAGGTGAATCGTAAGCATCTCGGTGAAGTCGGAGCAGCTGCGTTGAGGGATTGGATCAAGGAATCGATTGCCTCAAACCAGCCTTATAATGAGTTCGCGTACGACGTCATTACTGCGACGGGGTCGAATCTTGATAATCCCGCTGCCGCCTACTGGAAAATTCTGCGTGATCCAGAGCTCGCGATGGAAAACACCACTCACCTGTTCCTCGCCGTGCGTTTCAATTGCAACAAATGTCACGACCATCCCTTCGAACGATGGACTCAGGATCAGTATTACAACCTCACTGCTTATTTTGCTCAGGTAGGTCGTAAAGAAGATCCACTCTTTAAAGGGCAAAAAATCGGAGGCTCTGCTGTTGAGTCTGCCGCGCCGTTGGTCGAGGTTGTCTTTGACAGTGGAAATGGCGAAACCAAACATAATCGAACAGGTGAGATCGTGGCTCCGTCCTTCCCCTACACCCATGAATTTTCGAAAGAAGGCGAAGATCCAAGGCGTGTTCAGCTTGGTCGTTGGATCACTTCAGAGAACAATCGATATTTCGCCAAGAGTTATGTCAATCGACTGTGGGGTTATCTGTTAGGCACGGGCCTGATCGAACCCATTGATGACATTCGAGCTGGTAATCCTCCCACCAACCCCGAATTGCTTGATCAAATGACCCAGGAGTTTATCGACTCAGGCTTTGATACTCAGCACATTCTCCGCACAATTTGTAATTCGCGAACCTATCAGCATTCCGTCGCAGCCAACCGCTGGAATGAAGACGACACGATCAATTATTCTCATGCTACACCGCGGCGGCTTCCGGCTGAGGTGCTCTACGATGCGATTCATGTTGCCGCCGGCAGGGTGACTAGTATTCCCGGTGTTCCTAAGGGGTTTCGAGCTGCTGAATTACCGGATGCTGGCGTTAAGCTTCCATTTCTCGATGACTTTGGAAGGCCCGCACGCGAAAGTTCTTGCGAGTGTGAGCGGTCCAGTGGTGTCGTACTTGGACCGATCATGAAACTTGTGAATGGACCCACAGTCAATGACGCTATTAGCTCCAGCGAGAGCGAGCTCGCGCAACTTGTAGCGAATGAGCCTGACGATCATCAACTCATCGAAGAAGTCTTTATCCGCTTCCTGGCGCGAAAGCCGACGGAACAGGAACTTGCGCTGGGTGTGGAAGCGTTGTCAGCAGCCAAAGATGATGGCCAGCAATACCAGGATAAGTTCGACCAATATCGAGCTGATTTGTTGGCGAAACAGGACGACTGGGAGAAAGGTCTCGCTGTCGCTCCACAATGGACGGTGGTAACGCCGGAGAATATCGAATCAACGGCGAAGGCGACCTTTGAAATCCTGGAGGATCAGTCCATCCTCGTTTCCGGTAATCTTGCCAAGGATACCTACCAGCTGAAGTTGTTGAGCCCTCTCAACAAACTAACCGGTCTCAAGATTGAGTTGTTACCCGATCAATCGCTGGGTTCAGGTGGTCCGGGGCGGGCCATGAATGGAAATCTCGTCCTAAGCGAATTAAAGCTGGGGCTTTGGAACGAAGAATCGCAGAAGTCTAAACCCATCGCCTTGCAGAATGCCACGGCTAGTTTCAGCCAGTCGAGTTGGAATGTGACCGGCGCCATTGATGGTAATCCCGGAACGGGTTGGGGCATTATGCCTGAGGTGAACAAAGCGAATGAAGGAACTTTTGAAACGGCTGAGGACATCGAGATTGGAGCCGATCAACGGCTTCAGCTCGAAATCGATCAGCAATACAACGATGGCAAGCACAATCTGGGGCGTTTTCGAGTCTCCTTCACCGATTCGCGCCGTCCCTTCACACCTCAGCAATTACCCGAGGAAATCGCACCGATTGTTGCAACGCCGAAGAGCGAACGTAGTCCGGAACAGCTCCAAAAGCTGCAAGCGTACTACCTGAGCCTCGACAAGCCTTTGCAGGAGCTTCAGGCGTCACTGCAGCAGGCACAACAGCAAGCTCTGCAGCACCGTCTCACTGGAGTGCAAGATCTTGCCTGGGCACTGATCAACAACCCATCCTTCTTGTTCAATCGCTAGGCCCTGAACCAATTAATCGTGGTTTGGAAACCACAATTCACCGCCGTGCAAGGCAGGATCGGTCTGGCCTGCGACAAGATGACGTTAATCAAGGATGGGAATTGCGGTCTTAGCAGTTCTCGCCGCTTTCGGCAACAAAAGGCTCCTGCCTCGGATCCGGTGAGAGAATTTGAGGGCAGTTGCTTCCGTATTCCCGGTTCCGCGAATTCAGATTTCAGGTAGCTACGGTGATTGTTTCCACTCACGGTTTGACAAAACGGTACGGGACCTTTACCGCGCTGGATAACTGCAATACCGAGGTTGCGAGTCAGGAAGTCTTCGGACTCCTGGGCCCGAACGGGGCTGGAAAGACAACTCTCTTGCGTTTGTTGTTGGGGTTTCTACAACCCACGGATGGACGCGCACAAATTGGTGGTTTTGACTGCTCAAGCCACTCTATTCAGGTTCGCCAGCGAGTGGCCTATCTGCCGGGCGAGGCAAGATTATATCGTCGTATGAAGGGGGCCGATGTCCTGCAGTTTTTTGCGCAGATGCGGCCCGGTGGGAATCTTGCCAAGTCGAGACGCCTGGCTCAACATTTGGATCTCGACCTGCGAAGACGCGTTGCATCCATGTCGACCGGGATGCGACAGAAACTTGCTATCACGATCACTCTCGCGCATGAGGCCGAAGTCTACATCCTGGATGAACCGACTGCGAATCTCGATCCCAACGTTCGACGTTCTGTCATGGAAATGGTCCGCGAGAAACGGCAGGAAGGGCGATCCGTATTGATCAGTTCACACGTGCTGTCTGAAATGGAAGAATCTTGTGATCGGGTGGTCATTCTTCGTCATGGAAAACTGGTCCACACGCAAGTCATGTCTCAATTACGGCAACGGCACCAGATCCATGCGACGGTCAACGGACAATTGGCACCGGTGCCTCAGGATCTTGTGGATCGGATTCAGCTCACCGTGCAAGGTCAACAGGTTCAGATTGATACTCAGGGAGATCTCGCCGATCTGATGGGCTGGATTGCGGGTCAACCCTTGACCGAACTGTCCGTCCAACGGTGTGGTCTCTCGACGATTTATGAACAATACCATTCGGCTGAGGCGGCATTGTGAGAGGCGCACCGTGACTTGGATGCTTGTTAGGAAGATCTTCAATGATGCTCGCTGGTTGTTGCTTGCGTGCGTAGCGACACTCTTTGCATTTGCCTGGATTCGCGTTGCAATCGTATCGAGTATGCAAACTCATCAACTGCAACGCATCGTTCGAAATCTACCCGAGATGGTCAAGCGACTTTCGCCTGTTCCAATCGAGGAATTGATCTACTATCCAGGGTTGATCGGGTTCACTTTCGAAGAACCGATTGTCTATCTGATCATGGCGGTATGGGCCATTTCACGAGCTTCGGATAGCGTCAGCGGTGAACTCAACCGAGGTACCATGGAGATGTTGTTGTCCCAACCTCTGGGACGCACTCGTTACCTGTCGATTCACACCGGTATCACCTTGTTCGGCGTTTTCGTATTGGCATCAGCTGCCTACGCGGGTACTTGCTTCGGCATTATGAGTACCGATGTTGAGGTCAAAGTTGCCACATCCCGCTGGCAGGCTCCCTTTGGATTCTCAATGCCAGGACAAGAGGTCGAGGAAAATGTTAAACGCGTTCCGATGACGGATTACGTCGAGCCCAAGGTGTTTTTGCCCGCAGCCCTGAACTACGCGAGTCTCGGCTTCTTTCTCGTCGGAGTCACGTCGTGCCTCTCAGCGTGTGACCGTTATCGCTGGCGCACGATCGCAATTGTCGTTGGATTTTACGTCTTTCAAACCATCTTGGAGCTGACTGGAATGGCGGTCGATAGCTTGAGGTGGTTATTGCGGTTTACCTTCTTTTCCGTTTATGAGCCCGTGGCTTTTTCGACCTTGGCGTCGAAGGATACGAGCGACGGATGGCGCTGGCTGGCAACTGAAAGTAAAGGATACATTCCTGATTTGGGGCCACTTGGATACGACGCCGTGCTGGTTGGCCTGGGAAGTCTCGGAATTGTTGCGGCGCTGGTGATTTTCCGCCGACGAGATCTACCGGCCCCGCTCTAAGGATCCGTCACGGAAATCCTTGGTACGAGCATCGCTCGCAGCGGTCGAAGGGACTGGGTTGGAAGAGTTGAGGAGCGTGAGTGGAGGTCTGGAATGAAGAAATTAGGTATCAGTGTGTTGATTGTCATCTTGGTTTTGGGAGGTGGGTTTGCCATCATGTTGGGCATCATGAGCTATTCTGCGGAACCACCAAAGAGTTTAGGTGTCACGGACGGTCGACTCCAAGCCTGTCCAAATTCGCCCAATTGCGTATCGACCCAGAGTCAGGACGACCAACATAAAATGGATCCGATCCAATGGAATGGGTCCAGCCAAGAGGCGATCACGCGGCTTGCAGAGATCATCGCGGCCATGCCGCGGACAGTCATTGTCGCCGAGACCGACGATTATCTGCGTGCTGAATTCACGAGCGGCCTTTTTCGATTCGTTGACGATGTCGAATTCTATGTCGATTCTGTTGGGCACGAGATCCAGTTTCGTTCGGCTTCGCGAACGGGATACTCCGACCTGGGAGTGAACCGAAAACGAATGACGGAAATCGTCAACCGATTTGAGGCTCAGGCGACGCCCTGATTAAAGGCCTTCGTAGATCTTGCTTCGTTGTCGTTGACCGTAATATTTCCAGCCGGGAATAAAGAAGCAAGCAGCGGCTACGGTTCCGAAGATGAAGTGAGCGTAGTCCGGCCATCGTGCCATCAAAAGAGCGGTCGCATAGAGAGCAGCGGACTGAATGTAGAAGACGCCGGATAGAATTCCGGCCTTGATCAAGAAGGCCATGCCACTGGTCAACGCAATGACTGGCGACAGGGTCAGCACAGGCATTCCGAGGATGTTTTCCACGGGGAACAACATGGCGATGCTGATCATGCTGGCGGCCCAGATATGCGCGATTTGCCGTTCGACAAAGGTGACCGCACCCAGTCGTTGTCGCAAAGCCCAGAAGACGGCGGCCCATGCTCCAAGGACCACGGTCCAAAGAACAAAATAATGCCACCGGTCGCGGTCGCCTGCCAAATAGAGCGCGTTGGTCAGGAAACAAACGATGATTAGAACCAGGCTGTGCCACATCCAGAGAAGGCCCCAGTTCTCGAGCACATTCGCGTGATGCGTTTCACGGAACATGCGGCCCATGATCTGTGAAATCTTGGCGGAGTGCGCCGAGAGTGGTTCATCTTGCAGAAACGCATCCAGATCCGTTGCCAAGTCGGCGGCCGATGCATAGCGCAAGTCCGGCGGCTTTTGTAAGCAACGCATCGTGACAATTTCAAGATCACGGTGCGCCTTTTCATTAATTGAACGCGCCAGGGGTGGGTCTTGCTCCAAGACCTTCAGGACGACCTCCATCGGCGTCTTTGCCTCGAAGGGAGGCTTGCCAGTCACCGAATGAAACAGGATGGTCCCTAAAGAGTAAACGTCGCTTGCGGCGCTCACGTTACCCCGACTTCCCGAAGCTTGCTCGGGGGACATGTAGGCAGGGGTTCCCAGTACCGCTCCCGTTTTTGTAAGGTTCTCGTCATCGGTGACCTGTTTGGCCAGGCCAAAGTCCATTACATGCGGTTCGCCCTGTTCATCGATGAGAATGTTTGAGGGCTTCAGGTCTCGATGAAGCACTCCCTGGCAATGAGCGAATTCGATCGCCTTGGCAATTTTGGAGGTCATTTCCGCTGCCTGCAAAGAGCTCAGCGGACCCTTTTTGAGCCGATCTGCGAGCGTGCGACCGGCGACGTACTTCATGCTAAAGAAGTTCTTGCCTTCGAAGATGCCAACCTCATACACCGGAACGATATTCGGATGATGGATCCGCGCGGCAGCCTCGGCTTCTGCCTGAAAACGTGCTTGATCGGCCGACGATGCGAATTGTCCTCGCAGTAACATCTTTACTGCGACGTCACGGTCCAGACTTTTTTGCTTCGCTCGATAGACAACACCCATGCCGCCTCGCCCGACTTCTTCCAGCAAAATATAGTCGCCGAACTCAAAGGGCAGTTCTAGCGAAATGACGGGAGCTGGATTCGTTTTGGAGGATGTATTGGAAAAAGTGTTCTTGCTTAAATCATGGCCAAGTGCATCGGCCAGCATCACTGCGCCCCAGAGTTCTTTCAGCTCTTCTCCCAAAGAACCGTATTCCTTGGCCTCGGTTTCGATGTCAACATCTTCGCCGTTGGCGACTCGGTCCGAAAGTTCGGCGAGGATTTGAGCAAGCGTTTCATCCGTGTCATTCGGCGGATCGTGCCGACGGTCAGGAGAGGCCGATTCAGGAGCATTCACGCAAAGTCGCCCTCATCGGATGGTTCGGATAATAGTTTACGCAACCTTCTCATCGCACGGAGATAACGCATGCTGGCTGCCGGTTCGGATAGCTTCAGTGATTGAGCAACATCTTGATTCGAAAGTTGCTCGAAGTGCCGCATCAATACGATTTCACGATCATGGTCGTCCATCGTTTCGATCGCAGCTTGAAAACGTCGTTGCAGCTCCTGCATCGTCGCTGCTGCGGCAGGTGTGAGTTCGGGGTCACAGAGCTGAGCGGCGAGCTCAATGGTCGAACGGTCCATCGCCGCAGGCGCCACCATCCCCTGCTCACGATCCACGCTTCGCTTGCCGCTCGCGCGATGTCGGCGATGAGCGTCGATAATGCGGTCCTTCGCCATCTGGCGTAACCAGAGATGGAATGGCATCACCGGATCGTCGAGGTATTTTCGTAAGCGTCGATTCGCTTCAATCATCACTTCCTGCACGATATCGCTCGCGTCAACTCGCTGTTGGATGCGCCGGTCCAAACGCATCTCGACCATTCGGCGCAATGCATCTCGATGTCGATCGAGCAATTGCCCCGCAGCATAGTCGTCGCCTTCTTTGGCGTTGTTGAGCAGTTCTTGTGTATGATCGCCTTCAGGCCACATAGGTAATCCTTCGTCGACGGCTGACGCCATCCGCCCATCGCATTCGATGGAGGTTACAACGGCGTCCAGTATTGATTATCGTCCATGATCACCTTTGTCAGCAAGTCAGGCCGGATGCTCAGGCTTTCTCTCGGTCGTTTTGCGGATTAGGATGCTTCATATCGAAGCGGTTGCGAGGATAAATTCGGCTAGGAATCGTAAGAATGCAGCATACCGATGTTCAAAATCGTTTGCTTGCAATGGACGCGACTAGCGAATCCTATGCGACCGATTTCGTGCGTGAATTGCTCATTTCCGCTCAGCATCGGCAGGTCAGTGATCTCCATTTGCAACCCATTAGCGAGGGGCTCAAGGTCCAGTGGCGGGTTGATGGTGTGTTGCAAACACTGGGACTTTTTCCTTTAGGGACCGTCACCAGCGTTGTCGCTCGCCTTAAAGTCCTCGCCGAATTGTTGACCTATCGAACCGAGGTTCCTCAGGAAGGTCGTGTCCGCGAGGGCAGCGTATCGATAAACGGTGAATCGACCATTGAAATGCGAGTCAGCACGTTACCGACCCTGTACGGAGAACGTGCCGTCGTTCGCTTTTTCGCTTCCCAGTCAGAATACCAGTACCTCGATCAACTCGGGCTGCCGACCTCGATGGCTGCGGATCTCGGAAAGTTTCTTGAAGAGACCACAGGTGCAATTCTCATTGCGGGACCCGCCGGTAGTGGTAAAACAACGACCGCTTACGCCTGTCTTCGAGAAGTCGTACGCAAGACGGGAGGAGGCCGTAGTCTCGTTTCACTCGAAGATCCAATCGAAGTTCCGGTCGCCGGCGTCGCTCAATCTCAAATCAATTCATCAGCCGGTTTTGAACTCGCATCCGGACTCAAATCACTGTTGCGACAGGATCCCGAAGTTATCTTGGTTGGCGAGATTCGAGATCATGAAACAGCCAGTGTTGCGATGCAGGCATCCCTCACTGGACAACTTGTTTTGACGACCTTTCATGCGGGGAGTGCTGCGGAGGCGATCCGACGACTGATTGATATGGATGTCGAGCCGTATGTTCTACGAAGTGGTATCCTCGCTATCCTCGGTCAACGTCTTGTGAGATGCCTCTGTAAGTGTGCGTCGCCTATTGAAAGTTCTGAAGAGTTGCTCGGGCTCAAAGTCGAACGTGCACTTCATCCGGTAGGCTGTGAAGAATGTCAGCATTCTGGCTATCGAGGTCGGCGCGTGCTCGTAGAACTTTTGAAGATGTCGACGGCAGAGATCGGGCAGGCAATTCTGCAACGACACGAAGTTCAACAGATACAGACGTTAATGCAAAATGCTGGAATGGTCTCTTTGCATGCCCGAGCTCTGAATGCGATCAACGAGGGCTGGACGAGTCCTGCTGAGGTACGTCGAGTTTTGGGCTTCCGATTTGAATCTGATGAGGAATCGATATAATCCCCTCAATGAATCGATCTGACCATCAAAAACCGGTTACCCTTGACCAACTGATTGCGTTGTGTGACGAAATGCGTGCTCTTGCTCGCACCGGCGTTCCGATGGAAAAGAACATGCTCCAAATGGCGGCGGAGTTGCCACCAGAGCTTGGTTGTATCGCCGCTGAAATTGGCGAACGCGGGAACGCAGGAGAGTCACTGGAACAGATCATCGAAAGTGATCAATTGCAGCTGCCGCCAGTCTTCAAGGCCGTCGTCGCAGCCGGTATTCGATCCGGTCATCTGAGTGTCGCTCTGGAAGGCATGGCGGCCACCGCTCGTCGGATGGCTGAATTGCGTCGGTCCATCATTCAAGCCTCAATCTATCCCCTGATCGTCCTGGTCTTGATCAGCGGCTTGTGCTTGTTCGTGCTCTCCCGACTCAGTGAGGCGTATGCCGATGCCACAGTCGCTCAGAACGTCGATTCGATACCCGTGGGGATGGACTTGATGTCCATTTGGGGGAACTGGTCATGGCTCGTAACTCTGTCTGCTTTACTTTTGTTTTTTATTTGGTTCGTGGTCTCTGCACGGGCCAATTTCCTGCAGTCACGGGGGCTCGCCAGCTGGATGCTGTGCTTGCCTTGGACTCGCAAGTTGTTGCGTTTGGGGCGGTTGGCCATCTTCACCGATGTGTTGTCGCTGCTCCTGAAGCAGGAGATACCACTTCCTGAATCTCTGCGCCTCGCAGGCGAGGCGAGTGGTGACGAGTCGCTACATGGTGAAGCAGTTCTCATTGCGGAATCCCTCGAAAGAGGTGAGGAAGGTAACTCGATCGATGAGTCGCAGACGGTGATACCGACGCTATTGCGTTGGCAACTCATGGCGCAGAAGCCAACCCCCCAACTCGTCAAGTCTCTACGTGCGACATCGCATTCCCAGCAACGAAGAGCCAATCAATTGGCTGATTTGTTGGCTCAACAGCTGCCCGTTATATTGACGATTGGAGTGGGGGGCAGTGCGACGCTTCTTTACGCGATGGCGGTGATGGGACCCTGGTACAGCCTTTTGACACATATTGCCGAGCAGAATCTTGTTCGGTGAGATTTGGCATGGTGTCACTTTTCCTTGGGTGCAGATCAATTGACGAAACGCAAAGGCAGCGAATTTCTCTCGACCGAGGAGGTGACGGAGCTCACCGAAGAAATCGTTCGTATCACCGAATCGAATCTTCCGCTTTCCCGCGGTCTGCGCGCAGCTGCCGGTGATGTTTCGAATCCGAGAGTGCGAACGGGTCTTTCTCAGTTGGCGGATTGCATCGAACATGGCAAAACGCTGGATGAAGGATTGGCGTCGAGTGGTCTTCGGATTCCGACCTATCTGTCTGGATTAATACAAGCTGGAGCACGTGCTGGAAAGCTTCCTGAGGTTCTGCTTCAACTCACGGACCATTATCGATCGAGTCAGGATCAGTCGCGGCAAATCTGGTCGGTCCTGTTTTATCCGCTCTGTCTGATCGGCCTGATGGGCATCGTGTTGGCGATCGTTTTCTTCGGGGTGGTTCCCGAATTGAATCGGATCTATTTGGAATTCGAAGTCGAATTATCTCAATCAACGCTGAGTCTGATTTGGTTTTCCGAAATCGGTTGGCAATATGTGGTCGGTGCCATGGTGAGTGCTTTACTGATTGCTGTCTTGATTCGAGTTTTGGGGGGAGCTGCGAGCTGGATGCAGGTGGTGGCGACCATTCCTGGTTTTGGCAGGATCATGCAATGGCAGGGGTTCGCTGAGTTTTCTGAGTTATTGCGATTGCTGTTGATGCAGGAAGTACCGTTAGGGGAGTCTCTCCGATTGACCGCCATTGCGGTACGTAATGCCAACGTTGCTGCAGTGACCCACGAACTTGCTACCCAAGTGGAGAACGGACGGTCTCTGGCGGATGCGATGGTGTCGTGTGATCAAGTACCTCCTCATATGATCCCAGTAATTCGCATGGGCGAACAGAATGACAGGCTTCCCGATTCGTTGCGTATTGTTTACGAATTGTTCGAGGAGCAGATTGATCTGAGGTCCCGATTACTCATGTCGATTTTTCCTCCGCTCATGTTTCTGTTGATCGCGGGTTTTGTAGTCGCATTGCTACTGGGTTTGTTTACCCCCTTGGTTTCCTTGATTCAATATTTGGTGTTTTAGTCCGATGTACGTTCACCTGATCGCCGTTCCCTTGTTCGCAGTAATCCTGCTTTGGAGTCTCCAGCAGTTTTACGGACGCCACATGCGCGGACGCGACGACTCCATGATGCTGGTGATCACGATCGGTGCTTGGGTGCTGTTCTACTTGAGCATCGGTGTTGTTTTCGGGCCGCTGCTGTTTTTTGTTTCGTTGATCATTGGCGGCATGGTTGTGGCGCGATATCGACAATCCGAAAGATGCACCTTGCTTTGGCTATTGGCGATTGCTGCGGAAAAGGGCATTCCACTTTCCCAGGCGGCGCGATCCTACGCGGCCGGCCGAACGGATGAAATGGGTCGCCGCGGCGCTGCGTTGGCGGACTATCTTGAGCAGGGAATGTCGCTGCCGAATGCTCTGAATCATTCCAGGAATACTTTGCCGTCAGAGGGGATTCTGGCAGCTCGTCTCGGATCTGCGACAGACACTTTGGCGATCACCCTGAAGGAAGCTGCACAGGATCGAAACCAGACTGTCGTGGCGGCAAATGCCGCTTACGGTGGACTGCTTTATTTCTTCTGTGTCCTCAACGGCATGATCCTCATCTTCTTCTTCACGTTGAATGGCATTCTGCCGACCTATGAGGCGATTATGGCCGATTTCGACATTCAAATGCCGGCTATTACCAGGATGATCATTCAGGTTGGACATGGGTTCGAGACTTTTTGGTTCTTATTCATGCCCATGGTTATGCTTTCCATGGCCTTTCTCGGCTACGCCTTGCTCGGATATCTGGGATTTCGATTGCCTGCCCTGCCACTGATCGGCCGCTTTTGGGGTCGCATGGATACCGCGATCATCTTGAGATCATTGGCCAGCGGGCTGGCTCAGAAACGACCCATCGATCAGACCATTGATCTGTTAGCCCATTGGTATCCAGTGCCTCAAGTCGGAGCTAAGTTGGCCGCCGCCGGAGAGCGAGTTCGACAAGGCGCAGATTGGTGTGACAGCCTGCTCACGGGTAGGCTCGTTTCAGCGACTGACGCGGCTGTCCTTAAGGCTGCGCAACGCGTTGACAATCTTGAATGGGCGTGCCGAGAACTGGCTGACGCGAAGTCGCGCCGCTTCAAATACCGAACGGCATCGTTGGCCCGTTTCGTTGGACCGCTATTTGCGATTGGGCTGGGAATCCCAATCGCATTTTTCGCGATCGGAATGCTGCTGCCAATTGCCAGTGTGATTGAGGCGTTAGCTCGATGAATAGCATCTGTTGTAAAAAACAGAAAAGGCACGGCTTCACCTTTGTTGAGTTATTGGTGGCGATCATCCTGGTCGGGGTGACCTTGGCCCTGGTCGCCAAGATGCTGTCGATCAGCCTGCAACAGAATCTCACGAGTCAACGTCGTCTGGCCAATGTTGAAATCGCCAACAGTGTCTTCGAAATTATCTCCGCCCTGCCCTACGACAATCTGGATGACTTTCTGTTGAATCGCCCAGAATTTTCGCAGATCATTGGGCCTGGCTTCGATAAATGGGTGTTGGAATTGAACGTGACGGAGGTCGCGGTGCCGGCACCCGGCAAAAGACTTGAGCTTTCCGTTTTGCCAGTCACCGAAAACAAGTCATTAAGGCCCTACCTGCTCGTCGGTTGGAGATTCGCGGAGCCATTGCCATGACACGACAACTGGAGCAATCTCGCCGTTCGGGAATCACGCTTCTTGAACTCGTTGGTGTCTTGGGAATCGGCGCCTTGATTCTTGCGATCTCGACCAACGTCATTGCGAATATGTTGAGGATGGAGAATCAGACACGAGAGCAGGTCGTCCAGATCGAGTCGGTTTCCCGCCTCACGGACCAGTTTCGTCAAGATATTCACGATGCTTGCGAAGTTCAGCTATCGGATTTAGAGTCAAATCGGCTGTTGATCAATCAAGTAACTGAACAACAAATCGAATATACCCTCGAAGGTCGGTCCATCGTGCGTACTGAAAAGCGAGGGGAGCAGAGGATAAGTCGAGAAGGTTTTCGCTTGCCGAGGGATACCAGAGTGATTTGGGAGCGAGTTGAAAACAACGGTCGGACCTATTTTCGAATGCGTTTTTCCCCGGAGCGACGGTTTGCCATGATTGTCGTTGCTGAGCAGGGGCTAACCCCGATCGTCGCAGTCACGGAAGGAGAAGCGGAGCCATGATCACAAACCGTTCCTCGAAACGACGATCGGGCCGTAGAAATGGCTTTGCATTGGCGATGGTCCTCATCGGCATGACGATTGCCACTTTATTGTTGGTCGTCATCGTGCAACGTGTCGTCGTGATCCATCAGCGGGTGATCCAGCGACAGCAGAAAGTACAATCTCAGCAAATTGCTGAGTCTGCGATTGAATTAGCCCGTCAACGTTTGGACTCCGATCCCGCCTATCAGGGTGAAAATTGGCTGATTTCGCCCGACAACCTTCCGGATAATCGGGCTGGACGAGCCGAGATCGTGGTTGAGTCGGAAGAGGATCAGCTTAAGTTAATTCGAGTGGTGGCGGTCTATCCAGATCGCGACCTAGGGATAAGAACCGAAAGGCGAGCGATTTACGCCGTGGAGACACCGAACGAATGAAACCAAGAAAAAATACAGGATTCACATTGGTTGAACTCCTGGTCGTGATTGCGATCATTTCCATTCTCGTGTTGATGATGTTACCAGCGATTAGCGCCATGCGAGAAAACGCAAGGCGGACTCAGTGCATGAATAAGGTATCGCAACTTGCACTTGGACTGCAGAGTTACAATCTCTCGAGAGGACATTTTCCCTCCGGGGTCATCGATCCCGTGCAAGCGCCGATCATTAGTCAACCACAAGGCTTTCACCATAGTTGGATCATTCAGGTACTGCCGTTCATCGAAGAGGGAATGATCTACCGAATGATCGACCTTGAGATGAGTGTCTACGCGAAAGAGAATCAACCGGTCCGTTACATTCACATGGAAGCGTTGAAATGTCCTTCGTCGCCTTATGGGTCATCGGGTGTCGGCACTACGGATTATGCGGGAGTCCATCACGATGCGGAGGCTCCCATCAATAGTGACAATCGCGGGATCCTTTTCTTGAATAGCCGGATTGCTCGAGACGAAATTACTGATGGGGCGCAATACACCTTGATCATCGGTGAAAAACACACGCCTGAGATTAATACGATGGGTTGGATGACGGGTGCGAGATCTTCGTTACGCAATACGGGGACTCTGCCGAATCAAACCGGACCTATGGCAACTGCTGTCCAGACACTCAGCCGAGAAACGATCGAGAATTTTGATCCGGACGGCTCGCAAGAATCTGAGCCGTGGGAGAACTCTGACGAATCGGATGCTGCGTTGGATAGCGAATTTGATGATGAAGAATTGTCTGATGATGGTGAATCGGAGACGAGCGAGTCCATAGAGGACGGCGAATTCTCGGGTGACGATGCCGACGCTCCGGGCGAATTTGTGAGCGCCGAAGTGGAAGATGAAGGACAGATTGAAAAGGTCGAGGTGACCGTCACTCAGGAGAAGATTTCTCCTGACGATCCCTGGGCGACTGCCAAAGCAGCGGGGCTTTACGTAGGTGGATTTGGAAGCCATCACCTGGG
>Ga0163179_10001271_pt1 | contig 17882 bp, 12 predicted proteins | sample AtlANTMetagenome_FD_109643 | JGI IMG/M metagenome (GOLD analysis project Ga0163179, IMG submission 109643) | Marine eukaryotic phytoplankton communities from the Atlantic Ocean - Atlantic ANT 2 Metagenome | ecosystem: Environmental > Aquatic > Marine > Oceanic | place: North Atlantic Ocean... | reverse complement strand
TGTCACTGTTCGAAACCTGGATGAGGTCCGATCCGATGAGTGCTGCGGGAATGTCGACGAGCACGTGGCTCCGGTCCGTGTAGGCGTCTACGCCGTCAGCTAAGCCACCTTCCAAGAGATTGATTGCTGTTCCATTACCAGCAAGTTTGACTGCGTCCGTGATCACTGCGCCGAAAGCGGAGCTACTGGACAACAGAGCGAGAGAAAGCATTGCAACACAAAGTTTGAATCTCATTGGATCACCCTTACATTTCCACGCAAAACCGGAAACGTCCAAAGCTGGCACAGTCCAGCTCAAGCACAACGGGATCGAACAATAAGAAACGGCACTGAGACAAGATTCGCATTGGAATCAAACGAAGACACAATCATCGACACTACAGACGAAGAACGCTCATAGAGCGCTGCGCGATATACATCGTTAGTTCTAGGTGGCTGTAATTACAGTCAACCGACCAACACGAATCGAGTCAGTAGCGTTCTCCTGTCGATGATTTCCGGTGACCTGCGTGAGGTCAGATTACTGTCATTGGCCTAAAAAATTCCAAACAAATGGTCAAAATCGCGAGCGGAAGGATCCGCTGCTAGATGCAGTTATAACTGCGAGTAACGGTAATCGCGAGAATAAAAGTAACAATAATTTTGATAATTACAGAAATTGTGGTAACTGGAGGGTTTGTCAGTTTTTTCGTGAAAATATTGTTGTCAGATGCTCCGCGCGGCTTGGGAAGACGCATGGACTCCGTGAAAGTGCAGGCAATGCCTTCGCCAGGAGACGCAATCTTGGGCCACTTTGATAACGATCTTGAACATCTTCTCGTCCTATTTCAGCTAAAGGGAGAGCGGCTGGGCTAGGGCGAGCAGATTTCTAGGGCGAGCAGATTATTAAGCCGGGACCACCGAGCTCTTGAGAGGACGGCGAGCGTCCAACGAACTTCGAGCTTCCTTCGGGATTTGTCGAGGCGTTGCTCCGCAATGAGAGTGTAGACACCGAGAAGGATTGTGCTCGAGAGTTACAGAGAATCCTTACGAGTCTCCCAGATGCAGTTCACTGGTCAGCTGACTTTGTCGAGGAGGACTGGTTCTGGGTTATGGATTATCATGATGTCTCACGATTCGGCTTTTGAATCCCCGAGCATTGTCTTCGGCAAGAGGTCGTCATGCCACCAACGCAAATGTCAAACCACGCTGTTGCCGACATGGCTGGTCGAATTCGAGTCGGAATCTTCGTGGTGATCGGATTGCTGGGTTCTGTAACGGTTCATGCGGAAGAGCCGAATCGCGACCGTGCGCGCGTTGGTTCTGACCTGGTGGTTCTTTACGATTTTCAATCCGACTCGGGGGATTGGGTGCGAGATCGTTCAGGAGCTGGTCGCCCTATCGATTTAAAGATCGACAATTCCCAGGCAGTTCACCGGTCGGTTGGTAAGTTGCTCGTTCGTGGGAACGTGCTCATTCGTTCAGCCGATCCGCCGAAACGTTTAACGTCGGCGATTCGGCGTTCTCGTGAGCTCACCCTTGAGGCGTGGATCCAACCAGTCAATGTTGAACAATCCGGTCCGGCCCGGATCTTGACGTTATCACGTAATGGTTCGAATCGAAATTTCACATTGGGGCAGGACGGAGATAAGTTCGATGTACGTTTGAGGACGACGGCAACGAGCGCTAATGGCATCCCTTCGATCGGAACTGATGCGGGGAGTTTTGAGCCCCGGCTGACTCATGTTGTCTACACACGCAACCGACGAGGTGAGGCAGTTATCTATTTGGATGGCGCGTTGGTCGTCCGAGAGAAGTTGTCCGGTACGATGGAGAATTGGGATCCTGGTTACTGGCTGGCATTGGCCAATGAGCAAGAAAAGAGTCGGCAATGGCGCGGTACCTACCACTTGATTGCGATTTACAAGCGGGCACTTACGCCGCAGGAAGTAACGCAGAATTTTGAGGCGGGTGCTCAAGCGACTGGCACGCAGGCGCTTGCCGCGTCATCGGTCGCGTCATCGATTGATTCGCGCGCAGTCCATTTTGAGAATCGCATCGCTCCACTGCTCGCCAAGCATTGTCTCGAGTGCCACGATGCGGCTGGAAAGCAAGGTGGACTGGACCTTTCGCGAAAGGAAGCGGCATTCGCGGGCGGGGATAGCGGAGCGTCTCTCGTGGCGGGGAAATCGCTGGAAAGTCTCATCTGGACTGCGGTTGAATCGGACGAAATGCCCGCTGAACGGCCGTCGCTTACCAAGCAAGAAAAAGAACTTCTGAAAGCGTGGATTGACGATGGGGCGATCTGGTCGCTGCCTCAAATCGATCCAGCCGTTTATGTTCATGGTCAGCAGCAGCGGCAGAATTGGCTGCGGCGTCTCACGATTCCCGAATACGTTGAGACCGTGCGTAGCGCCGTGGGTGTCGATATCGAAGAGGAAGCAAAGGAATTGCTCCCTGCCGACCTTCGAGCAGATGGCTTTAGCAATACGGCCTATAACCTCAACGTCGATCTCAAGCATATTGACGCCTACGCTCAGCTCGCCGAGATCATCGTGTCGCGTATGGATATTCCTCGCTTCGCCGATCGTTTTGTTAAACAGCGTCGCTTTACCGACAGGACGATGGGTGAGTTGATCTCGAAGATGGGGAAATGGATTCTTAGAGGTCCGGTCAGCGAAGGTGAGGTGATTGACTATCGAGGGATTTCCACCACGGTGGCGAGTACCGGAGGGGATTATGACCAGGCTGTTTCGCTGATCCTGGAGGCGATGTTCCAATCGCCTCGCTTTTTGTATCGCGTCGAAAATCAACGAGGCGATGGCACGGCGGGACCGATTGATGAGTATGAGTTAGCGTCGAGAATCAGTTACATCGTTTGGGGAGGTCCGCCTGATCACGAACTGATGCGAGCGGCCGACGATGGCGATCTCTTCGAATTGTCAACGGTCGAAGCTCAAGTGGAACGAATGTTGCGCGACACCCGTGCACGTCAACACTCGGCTCGCTTTATCACTGAATGGCTCGATCTTAATCGCCTCGTGAACCTAAGGCCGAATGCCGATAAGTATCCGCATTGGAGTGCGGAGCTGGCCGACGATATGCGGCGGGAGACTCTGGCTTACTTTGATGAGGTCGTTTGGGAGCAGCAGCGACCGTTGTCCGATCTTCTCAACGCACAGGTTACCTTCGTAACCCCTCGTCTCGCGAAGCATTATCACTTGAAGACCGAGGGTGTTCCGGTCGAAGGACGTGATCTGAAACGCCATGATTTGGTTCCGGAACCAGCGCGGGGTGGAATCCTGACACAGGGGAGTGTGCTTACTGTCGGCGGTGATGAAGCTTCCATGGTTTCACGAGGCCTACTGGTCATGCACGAACTATTGCGAGGCGTCGTCAAAGATCCTCCTCCCTGTGTGGATACGACTCCCGTCTCAACGAAGTCGGGTTTGACTCAACGCTCCATTGCCATGGAGCGAATTGCGAATGCTAGTTGCGGTGGCTGTCACGCTAAATTTGAACCGCTGGCGTTCGGTCTCGAAAAATACGATGGCCTTGGTAGCTTTCATGAGAAAGATGAGCATGGAAATGCCTTGCGTGAAGATGGCTCAATCCTCATACCGGGTGCGGAACGGGCAGTTCCTTACCAGAATGCCAAAGAGATGATGGATCTGCTCGCTGGGAGCGAGCGGGTCAAGGAATCGATGACCTGGAAGTTGACGCAGTTTGCCCTGGGACGTCCCTTGGTTGCCTATGATGCCGCTGTGGTTCAGCGAATTCACCAGCGATCACAGCAAGCGGGCGGCACCTACGGTGCCCTCCTGAAAGCGATTGTGTTGAGCGATCTTGTGCAGCTAATGCATACTGAATCCGATAAAATTAAGTAGGTGTCTCACCTTCGTCCCGTGGCCAGAGCGTCCCTGTCGTCGAAACGGAAGCCACAGAATACGGAAGCCAAGATAATGAAGAACAATCGCTTAAGTCGACGTGCCGTGTTGCGAGGTTTGGGGGCGACCGCGATTGGTTTGCCGTTGCTCGAAGAAATGATAGTTAGCTCGGCAAGCGCCAAGATCCAGGCTGATGTTCCTGTGCGAGCCTTTAACGTGTTCTTTGGGCTCGGCATTCCCGCTCCGTTGCAGACGGAAGGTTTTGATGGCGTGTTCGAACCCCTGAAGCCGCTTCAACAAAAACTTCTGATCATGCGTAACGTCGATCAGGTTCGCTGTGATGAATCGGGGATCAATGCTCATTTCGATGGTGCGACAGGGGCCTTCACCGCGGAACCACCGGACGGCGAAGCCAAGGCCGGTGGACCCTCCATCGACCAGGTCATTCGGCAAACGTATCATCCGCAGGGAATGTCGCCGAGCATGGTGCCCACGTTGGTTGCTGGGACTTTCTTCCGTCGCAGTCGCGTTGGCCGCTATGTGCACAGCTACAAAGAAGATGGAACTGTGGCTGCAAGTATGCAGGAACGGCCACGTGATGTTTTTGACCGAGTGTTCGGGACGATTGGTTCCGATGGAGACAAAAAACAAGATAATGATCGCTTTAAGCGGAGCGTGCTGGATACCGTCCTCGAACAATATCGATTCTATACCGGCCCCGGCTCTCCCCTGGGGTCGGCGTCGCGTACTCGCGTTAAAGATCATCTAGACCGTATTCGGGAATACGAACAGCGTGCCTTCAAAATGAAGGATCGTCTCGAGGGAGCTCCGGAAACGCCTCCGCGGTCGCGGTTGGCACACGGCGGACAAGCCGATCCCGGTGGACAGGGGATCGATATGGAGCTCGATGCTCTTACCGAAGAATGGCGGCTGATGGCTGATCTTTATGCGCTCGCTGTCGAACTGGATCGCGTTCGCTTCGGTTCACTCACTTTTCTCGCTGCAGGAGAACGCTTACGAATCACGGGTGACTATCGCTACGATGACCGATTGATCTACCAGTTCAACGATTCCCGTGATCTGAACGCGACTGGAGATAAAGGATGCAGCCATGAGTATTGGCATCAGTTCCGTCCCGAAAAAGAGAACACGCAGTTGAGAGCTCACGCGCACATGAAAATGCGTGAAGTCGCCTACTTCCTGGCCAAACTCGACGAATTGCAAGAACCCAACGGAAAGTCGATCCTGGAAAACTCGCTGCTTACGATTTCGACGGAATCCGGGGATGGGCGCCATAATGATCCGAGACGTGAACTGTCAGGCGTCTTTCACGCCATCACGAGCGCCAACGGGCGGTTCAAAACCGGGCAGATCATGGATGTGGGCCACGAAGGTCTCGACGTCTACAACACCATGCTCGCAGCAATGGGAGCCGATCGGCGACTGGGGCCCCAGGATCGGGAGACCCGCTGGGTCGATGCAATCCGGGCCTAGGCTTTTTGGGAACCTTTTTTCTTGGATCCGCCAGCGGTAGGCCATTCTTTTGAGCCGGATTGGGGAGGCGGCGGCCTAGCAATGTAAAGACGCCCGAATCCTTTTCTTTCCCCAGTTTTTACCAACGATTGCGACCGTAACAGTTGACATTATCTGAAGTGGGAGCGATACTAAGAATAGACATTGAGACTCATTCTCAACTCAAGTGGTTCAGGAAATGGCGTTAAAGACCAAAAATAAGAAACACAGCGAAGGTGTAAACCAAGTCGTCTGTCGCTGTTTCAATGTCTCTGAGGCAAAGATTCGTGACGCCATCGAGTTTTATGGCTCCACCGAAGTCGCACAAGTCACCGAGCAGACTCGTGCTGGCGGAGGCTGTAACGCGTGCATTTGTCGCATTAAACGCATGCTGGCCGGCAAGCGACCGACCTGTACTCCGTTTGAAAGCTGCAGCACTTGCGGCTTCAGTGTGCAGAGGTGTGAGTGCGAGGGCAAATAGGCTTTCGTTCCAGAGCCCGCGGGCTTCGCTGGATGGCAGCCTTTTTAATTCACTGCCATCCTATTCTGGGGGCGCCTCTCCCATTTGCTGAGCGAGGTAATTTTGGATCCCCACGCGTTGGATCAGATCTAGTTGCGCTTCACACCAGTCGATGCTGTGTTCCGACTCGACCACCATCTCTTCCATGAGGTCTTTGCTGCCGGCATCTTTCTCTTCGATCGTCAGGCAGATCGCATCGTTATAGGTGCTCACTCCCAGCGTTTCGAGTTTCAGCGAATTCTCGATCTGTTCCTCGGGAGTTTTGCCGACGTTGATCACGCCATATCGGGCGATCTCCGGTACTCCATCTAGGTACAGGATGCGATCAATGACCCTCTCAGCGTGCTTCATTTCTTCGATGGATTCGTCGTAGTAGTGCTTGGCGAGTTTATGGAGTCCCCAATCACTGCACATCTTGGAATTGATGAAGTACAGGTTGATAGCGGTGAGTTCGATCGTCAGCCCTGCATTGAGTGCTTCGATTACTTTGTCACTGCCTTTCATTTTTCGTCTCCTTGTACATTGTCTCTGAGTTCTTCTTCAGTACGGAAGTTTATCCACTCGAGTCCGTTATGACTACGCCATAATCGGTAAACGCAAATGCATTTTGAGTCGAAACGTATCCGTATATCCGCCTTCTTGATTAGGTGTCTCAGTATCATTAAATCCAGCGGGGGAATCATGTTCATGAGGCGGGATACAGATGGGATTTGTCTGGGAATTAAAGCGATCTGTCATTCCATTCAGTGAGGTTGTCGGCTTCAGTCAGCTTCCTTCATGGCAATGATTTAACGGGCGCTTATATCGCGACTCGATCTCAGCAGCGAGATGGATTGTCGAATCGACAGGAAATGCGAAGCTGGCCACCTTGTGATTGTGGATGTTCATATGAATTTCTCGTTCACTTTATGTTGCGACGATCTTTGCCATCTGCAGAATTAGCCGACGTAGGTTTACCGTGCATTGGTGGAGATGCAGGTCAGAGCCTGCTGCCGGCAAGGCGGATGCGGTGAGTGAAGTTGCTTGGAGGTCAATCCATCAACTGGGATGGAATCCAAAGGACCAGTGAAGGCAGTAAAATGATCAAGGCTAAGACCAGGACATTGGCCAGTAGGAAAAGAGAGGTGCTTCGGAAAATAGTTCCGATGCGAAGCCCAGACACTGCGGAGCAAACATTCAGGCAATTGCCGACAGGTGGAGTACAGGCTCCCACAGCTAAGCCAGAGACGAGGACCACACCAAACAAGATTGGTGAGATTCCCTGTTGCTGAACCGCTGGCAAGAAAACAGGCGTGAGCAGCAGGATTGCCGGACTCACGTCAATGAAGGTTCCGGCCAGCAGAACTAGCCCCGCGATCAGCATGAGCATCATCGTTGGGGATAACCCCAGTCCGGTAATGGTGGCGGCAACGGTCTCTGGAACTCTTTCGTAAGCGAGTACCCAAATGAAGACTTGCGAAAGGGCGATGATCATCATGATTTTGGCGCTGATGATAATCGAGCTTTTGAGTGCTTGGAAGAATTGATGGGCGGTCAGGTGACGCGTCAATACGAAGCCAACGACTGTAGCGTAGGCGACTCCCAGACCTGCTGACTCGGTGGCCGTCGCAATCCCACCTACCACCGTTCCCACAACAAAAACGGGCATGATCAAGACATAGACGCTCTTGAGGATTTCGGAATAGATTTCCCGTCTGCTGAACTGACGTTCTTCGATGGGATATTTGCGACGGATAGAAACGTAGCTGACGAGTGCGATCTGAAATAATCCGACTAGAAGGCCGGGAATTAAACCGCCCAGGAAAAGTCTACCGACGGATTGTTGAGCTGTGACGGCGTAGATTACCATCGGAATGCTGGGGGGAATGATCATGCCCATCGTCGAGGATGCGACTGTGATGCCAGCTGCGAACTCCTTGGGATAACCACGTCGCTCCATCTCTGGAATTAAAACCGATCCGATCGATGCGGTGTCGGATGCTGAAGATCCAGAAATCCCGCCGAACAGCATACTGGCGGCTACATTCACCAGGCCTAAGCCGCCGCGGAATCGTCCAACGAAGATAAGGCAAAAGTTGATTAGCCGATTCGTGATTCCGCCTGCATTCATCAGCTGTCCCATCAAAATGAAGAGAGGCAGAGCGATTAAGGCATAGCTGTCCATGCCCGCAAAAAAACGTTGTGGCAGAACGACGATCAGTTCCGGTCGCATGATCGTGAAGTAGAGCAGGGCGGACAGTCCCAACGAGTAGGCAATCGGAATTCCCACCAGTAGAAAAATCGCAAGGCTGATCAAAAGCAACGTCATGACCGTTCCCGCGACTCGGGGCCGTCAGTAGATTGTGTTGGATTACCGCAGCCCATGATGAGTTTGGCAAGGCAATAGAACACCGCCAGGCTGCAGCCTAGAGGAACGCAGGCTTGGGCAATCATGCGGGGCCAGCCCGTGGTAGGCATCAGGTAATCCCCCGTGATTTCAATCCAGCCGAGGCTGTAGATCACCATCGTTCCGTTCAGGACAGCAATGAGGATCAACACGAGGTTGTCAGAGTACCGACGAATTCGAGGCGGCAGCCGATCCACGGCAAAGGAAATTGAAATGTGTTCGCCTTTTCCAACCGCCACTGCCGCTCCGATGGCTGTTGTGTAAACGAACAGGATCGTAATGACCTCGTTCGCTCCTGTAATCGAAGAATTGAAAACATATCGCATGATCACAAGCGTGACGACAATCGCGACGATGGCGAAGAGTGCGATGGCCAGCATGAACTCAAGGGCGCGGGTTAGATTTTGTTCGATTCGATTCATGGTTGTTGAGCAAATTTTCTGGCCTGTTCGATTTCATCCCAGGTTAAATCACCTTTTTCAACGTAGTGATCGTAGACGGGGCGTACTGCTTCCCGAAAGGCAGCGAGATCTTCTCCCTCGACGTAATTGATCTGCAGCTTAGCCGATAACTTGCGAATGAATTCCTCTTCCTGTTCGCGATTTAAACGGTCACTCAATGAAATCGCTTCTCGAGATACTTCATCGAAAAGTTGTTGGAGATCCGCGGGCAGTGACTGATACCAGTCGAGGTTGACCATCAAGGGGTCCGGCCCTGTGGCATAGTTCGTAATGGTCATAAAGTCGGATACTTCATGGATTTTGTAGTCCCAGATGTTTGAGGGTGGATTGTCCTGTCCGTCGACGACTCCCGTTTGTAAGGCCTGGTAGATTTCAACCGCTGGAATCTCCTGCGGATTGGAGCCAAAGGCGATCGCCGTTTGCACAAACACATCTTGAGCTGGAACGCGCATTTTCAATCCGCGCAGGTCATCGGGATGTTTGATTGGGTGTTTACTGTTGGTGTGGGCTCGAAAGCCATTCGAGATTCCGGTCGCGGGAACATGCCAACCTCTTTGAGCACATTGTTGGTTGAGTTGCGCCATGTAGTCGCTGGTAACCAAACGCATCGCTTCATCCCAGCCGTCGACCAGAAACGGCAGCGTCAGTAAATTGAATTTCGGATTCGCGTCCGCAAAGAAGGCGCCACGAGTTCCTTGGAGTGCTCCTGTCGCCACCAGGTCCATCAATTCTCGCTCGTTGCCAAGTACTCCTCCGAAGTATAGCTCCACTCGGATTCGTCCCTGGCTCCGCCGTTCCAGCTCTTTCTTGAAAAATTCCATCGACTTGCTGCGCAGGGAACCCTGCGGTTGTTCGTTCGAGTAAGTGAAGACGATAGCGTCTTGCTGCTGTCGACAACCGAACGAACTCAAGAGAAGCCCCATCGCAAGCGTGTAGACCGTCCAACGCGTCATACCGCAGGCTCCTCTAGGGTCACTGCTGTTTAGAAGTTGATTTCGCTGGGAAAGAATTCCGCAATCAAATCGTCGTAGTAGGGTCGTAACTCGGCAACATTGGGCGGTTCCGAACTCTTCGTATACAAGTCATACGGATTAAATGCGTTTACCCAGCGGAAGTACTCACGATCCTGATCGTTCATCAGGTAGTCATATTCTCCCTCGCGATGGGCGGGGTAGAAGGAGTGAAAACGGAGCATGTACAAGGCTTCCAAAGGCAAGTAGTCTTTGGTGACGTGATAGATGTATTCGTCATGACCCCAAGACATCAGGACTCGATCAAGCCCGCAGCCTTTTTCGTAAATGCCGAGTTCGGTCTGATACTCGGCGACCTCTGAGTCTGGGTTATCGGCAAAGAATTCGGCGAAGACGATTTTGTCAGAAAATCGGCAGCCGACTGGGAAGGTGTCGCCCACAACGGCCCATTGCGGTTCATTCCAAAGACACAGGACCTTGCCGAGGTCGTGGACCAATCCGGCCAGCACAAACCATCGTGGGTGTCCATCCGCACGAATTGCCTCAGACGTCTGTAGTAGGTGTTGGATCTGAGATAAATCGGTATCGGGATCACTGTCGTCGACAAGTGTATTGAGAAACTCGAGGCCGTCCCAAAGACTCATACGTTGTCGCTTCAGAGATAAGTATTCGTCCCTTTTTTGACGGACAAAATCGACCGTCTGATATCGATGATTCAGACGATAAAACTCGCGAACCGTATCGCGAGTATCTGCCTGATAATCTCGGAATTCCTCTTCCTTTTTGTTGGTATCAGTGAATTTTGATCTGTCGGGATCTTCTGTCGGCTCGGGATAGCGACGTAGTACATCGTCTTCCCACTCATGCAGATCCTCAAGAGGCTGATTTTCGTCGTTTTCTTTATTCGGTTTCTGAGGGGAGATCATGTATTTGGTCTCTCGCGAAAAAAGCCCATAATCTTGAGATCGATTTCGACCGGACGGTAGTCTAGTGGTACATCGTCGCCACTGTCAACGTTCGACGGATCCGGCAAGAAAGGGTCTCTAGGAATGTCCGAAAATGCGCTAAGAGTTGGTCTCCTTGGATTAGGTCGCGCAGGCAGGTTTCATTTGAAAAGTTTGCGGATGATGGACAGTGCCCGGCTTGTCTCCGTCTGTGACCTGGACTCGAGGGTTTCGCAACAGGTTGCTCAGCTGCACCATTGCGATACCGACGAATCGCCTGAGCAGCTGATTGCTCGGGATGATGTGGATGCTGTCATTGTGGCGACACCCACGGATTCGCATTTCTCCCTGGTGCAAGCGTGCTTACAGCGGCAGAAGCCGGTCCTTACCGAGAAGCCGTTGGGGCGGCACTTGGAGGAAATTGACGAGTCGTTCCGATTGGCGAAAGAAAAGGAGTCGCCTCTGTTTGTCGCCTTTCAGCGGCGCTTCGATCCTTCCTTTGCGTCGCTCGTCGATGCGTCGCACTCCGGAAGTCTGGGGCAATTGCATTTTGTTCGCTCCGTATCACGCGACAATCCAGTGCCTTCCCCCGATTACATTCGCACCTCTGGCGGGATTTTTCATGATTGCATGGTCCATGATCTGGATATGGTCGTGCATATTGTCCAGGCTCGTCCAACTCATGTGAGCGCGTTTGGTAGTAGCTTCATTCGAGAAATCGGCGAGCTTGGTGATTACGACAACGTGGTGGCTTCACTGCTCTTTGAAAATGGAGTGACGGCGACGATCGATATCAACCGGCAAAGTGCTTTTGGATACGATCAACGATTGGAGGTTTTTGGAGACGGTGGGATGCTGCTCGCAGAAAACCGACATCTGACGACATTGACCCAAGCCAGCGATCAGGGCTTTACACGTCCACAGGCCGACTATTCGTTCCCGACGCGATATCGAGAAGCCTACTTGGCCGAACTAGAATGTTTTGTGCGATGCGCAAGACGTGAGATCCCCGTGCCGATCACGCACGAGGATGTGCGCATGAATCATTGCTTGGCCACTCGCGTACAACAGGCGGCTGAACAGCGAGAGGTTCTGGCGGTCGAGTAAGACGTTTGCAATTGTTTCATTTCATGGCGTTTTCAAAGGTGGTGGTGAATGTCCGACTCGGAGCATAAACACGGGAGCGTTTGGGTCGCCGTTGGCGCTCTATTCTGTTTCCTCGGGAATGGCGTGGCCGAGGCTCAATGGTCTCCCTTGCCCTTTGAGCAGCTCAAGCCGACCCAAGAAATGCCCGCAATTCTTACTCTCGAAAGTGGTCGTCCAGTTCGCAATTCGGACGATTGGAAAAGGCGTCGTGCTGAGATGACGGCGATGCTCGAGTACTATCAATACGGCCACATGCCACCCGCGCCCGACGAGGTGAAGGTGGTTGTCGAACGAAGGCGACGGCATGCCAGCGATCTGGGGCATGAGGAATGGGTGACGCTCAGCATCGATTCGCAACATCAGCTCAAGATGAGAGCGGTCGTGTACGTTCCCGATCAAGACGGACCCTATCCTGCTGTTATTCGGGAGGAGGGGACTTTGGGAAGAACCCAACAAGTTCCCCTCTTTCTCGAAAAAGGATACATGTTCATCGAATATGCCAGACACGATCTGGACCCGGATCGTAAAGGGGTGAAGGGACTGGCTCAACTCGCTTATCCCGAACACGATTGGGAGACATTGTCTGTCTGGGCGTGGGGGGGGATGCGTGTTGTCGATTATCTCCAGTCTCGCAACGATGTGGATCTCGATCGAATCGCGATTACAGGCCATTCTCGCGGTGGGAAAATGGCGCTCTTGGCCGGCGCCCTGGATGAACGGTTCGCATTGGTCGCACCGATGGGATCCGGAGCGGGCGGAGCCGGCTCCTATCGATGGCTAGGGCCTGGTGCCGAGAGTTTGGCAATGAATGACAAACCTCACTGGTATCATCCGCGTATTCGCGACTTTGCTGAGAAGGAAGAATATTTGCCCTTCGATCAGCACTTCCTTAAGGCGCTCGTCGCACCTCGTGCTCTGATTTGTATTGAGTCGGTTGATGATGCTTTTGCTAACCCCGAGGGAACTCAGGTTACTAGTGTGCTCGCTCAGCAGGCGTATCGTTTTCTTGAAGCTGACCAGCGTCGCAACGGCTTGCACTATCGCAACGGTCCCCACGAGTCGTCGACGGGAGATTGGCAAACGTTACTGGCCTTTGCCGAATGGAACTTTTTCGGACGCCCACCTGAGAATCCTGAACGATATTGGGATACGCCTTTTCCTCGAGCATCATCCATGAAACGTGCTGCTTTTCAAGCAGACGCGGCGACCGTTACTGAATCCAAAGGCGCCATGAAAATCGCCATGACGTTGATTGCTGAGTCAAACAATTTGGCCGATCGAAATTATTTTGGTCAGGGACAATATGGAAATGTCGCATCTCCCTTCCGCATCGGAACAAGACAGATAACCAATCAAGAATACAGCGAATTCCTGAATACTGTGGCCTCACATGACCCCCACTCACTATTTGATGAGCGAATGCAGACGGATGATCGGGGGGGCATTTCACGCTCCGGTGGGCCCGGTGAATATCGTTATGCGGTGAAACCAGAGATGCAGCAACAGCCCGTCGTTTTTGTCTCCTGGTTCGATGCGGCTCGCTTTTGCAATTGGCTACATAACGCTTCGGCATCCTCAGGAAAAACGCCAGCGGCGGTAACGGAGTCGGGTGCCTATGAGCTGGGCCGCGCGGGGAAGGGCAGGCGCCAGACGGGAGCCCGCTTCTTTCTTCCCTCAGAGAATGAATGGTATAAGGCCGTTTATTACTCACCCGGTAATGCGATCTATCAGCTCTTTGAAGGCAACGAAAATCGGTGGAGAGTCCAAAGACATCCCGCCGACTGGGTCTCACCCTTGGGGATACAGGAGTCCATCGATCATGTTTGGGAGTGGACCGACACCCCCGTGTCGGCCCTCTTTCGAGGCTTAAGGTCAGGGGCCTGGTTTCAAGGTAATAACCGCCAGGCCGCAGGCAGGTTCTATTCGAATCCGGAGTGGAGCCTCGGGCACATTGGTTTCCGCGTCGCCGCCCCGGAATAAGCGTGGGGCACGTGTCAGCAACACTTCGCCTGTCCAATCTGCTCGATCCTTTCGAGCAGGTCGTTCAAGTCGCGAAGTTCGGTCAATGGATTCGCAATGGTCGTTCTCAACCAGGTCTGCCCCTCAAGCGTCGTTTGGACGATGTAGTGTCGGCCCTCTTCGAGTAACCGCTGCCGGATTTCCTGATTGATTCGGCTCAGCTCCTGCTGATCTTCGGGGGCATATCGAAAGCAGACAATATTCGTTTCCGGAGATACTGCTAATCCAAAATCTTGCCGTTCTTCAATTAACGTTCCGAAAGCCTGTGCCAGGTCAACGACGCGAGTTACGCTTTCGTCAAAAACCTCGAATCCATGAGCGCGAATAATGCTGTAGACCTTCAGGCCCATCATCGACTTGGTGCATTCGAAGGTGCGTTTTGCGAGATTGAACCATTCATGATCTTCTGAACTTTGTGACCACAGATAATCGGCCTTCTGCCGAAAACTTTGGTAGCTCTTCTGTTCGTCTCGGAAAATCAAGGCGCTGATGATTGCGGGCGTCAGTAGCATTTTATGGAAGTCCATCGCGACCGAGTCAGCAAGCTCGATGCCGGCGACTTTATGTCGATACTTTTTCGAAAATGCCATCGCTGCGCCGTGGGCTCCATCCACGTGGAACCAGATTCCTTTCGCTCGACAAAAATCTCCGATGCCGGTCAGATCATCGAATGAGCCGGTTGAGGTTGAGCAGGCGCTACCTACTACGGCAATGATTTTTCGCCCCGCGTCTTCGGCACGGGAACATGCATCTCGCATCGCGCTAAGATCCATCTGATATCGGTCGTTGGTCGCGACACGAATGATTCCCTCCGGTTCGACCCCGAGCAGATGAGCCGAGCGAGTTACGCAATAGTGAGCCTGTTCGGAGACCAGGATTGCCACCTGGGCGGGAGCGGTTGTCGTCGGCAATTGTTCAAAAGCAGCCACCAATGCTGTCAAGTTGGCCAGCGATCCACCTGATGTCAGAAATCCATCCGCACCTTGGTCGAATCCTAACTTGGCGGCGGTTGCCTTGACCACTGTGTTGTCGATCGCCGTTCCCGCGATCCCCATTTCATAGACTCCCATTCCATTGTTGAGCAGATCAGTGACAAGCCCGGCTACAGCCGCAATCGGAAGGGAAGGGCTGATCTGATGCCCCATGAAACGGGGATGATGTAATTTGACGGAGTGATCGATGACCGACTCGAACAAGGTCTGCATCTCGATGGGGGCCAGATCGCTCCAGCGTTCGAGCGACGGCGCCGGGGATTCCCAGGGAATCGCTTCGTCCGGTTTTCGGTCGAGCCAGTCGGTGAGATGATTCGCCAGACGGTCGACGACATCGTGACCCAATTTGCGAAATTGTTCTGGGTCGAAAGCTTGTTCCAATGATGAAGGAATCGATTCCATGAAAATATTTAACTCAGCAGTGGCAATCTTTTTGTAACAGTTGCAAAATGACACTTTACGGGTTTTGGGCTCGGTTGCCCAGGATCGGATGGTCCTCGCAGAAACGGATTCTTATCTGAGCATTCGGCGGCCCGTCAGCTTCATTCCATTTGAGATCTTGTATGGCGATCAAATACCTGCTGACCGCGATTAGTATCATCACGGCATTCGTTTCTGTAACCCCATCATTGTCACAACAGGCATTCGCACAACAGGATGCCACTATCCGATGGCCTGTCGCGTCTCAGAAAGTCCAAGCGGAAGGTGAGTGGATCACGATTGAAGAGTCCAATCCCGAGTCGGATCGAGTGATCATCCCGCGATTATTCCATGTCATCAGAGAGGTTTTGGTTTCCGACCCAGCGGCGGACTCAACCTGGCGGTCGGTCGAAATGACTCCGGAGATCGAAAACTGGACCATTCCTATTCCCGCTGAGTTACAGTCAGCTGGCCAGTTGCGGGTCAGGTTGCGGTTGGATCGACCCTTCAATGGGCTTTTGAAGCAGCCGACATTGGTGCCGGATCCGGATGGAAGTGTCGTGTTGCCCGCCAACGCTGCCATCACTTCCGGTGAGAAATTGCGTTTTGAACCGCAAGCCTACAAAGATACGGTCGGCTATTGGGTGGAAGCGGGTGATACCGTGACCTGGAAATTCTCCACGAGTCGCGCGGGAGATTATGACGTTCACATTTTGCAAGGTTGCGGTTCCGGTGCAGGGGGAAGTCGCGTCGCCGCGCGGGTTGGGGATGAGGAAGTCGATTTTTTGATCGAAGAAACCGGGCATTTTCAACGTTTCGTCTGGCGACAAGTGGGAGTGCTGAAGCTACCGAAACAATCGCAACTCACTCTCTCGTTACATGTGCAACACAAACCCCATAACGCAGTGGGAGATGTCCGTCAGATTCGTCTTGTGCCCCGCAATATTCCAGAATCCGATATTCCAAAATCCGTTCGCGATATTCGAGAGGTGAGTCCGGACCTCGTGGTGCCAGCTTTGATTGGCGACACACCGCGTGCCGGTCGTCGTATTCGTGTTCGGTGTCCTTCCATTGCGTCCGACGAAATTTTCTTTTCGCTTTACTTGCCCGTGAATTGGAAACCGAGTCAGAAGTTTCCCGTCCTGGTTGAATTGCCGGGGAATGGTGGGTATCAGAATGCGTGGGGGGATACCTGCAGTGGTGATGTAGCCGACGCCTGTATGGGCTACGGAATCACCGGGGGCCAGGATGCGATCTGGATGGTGGTGCCATTTCTCAATGCGAATGGTACTGACGTCGTACGCACTTGGTGGGGCGATCCGACGAAATACTCGGTGGATCCCACGCTTCGGTTTTTGAATGCGGCCGTTAACGAAGTGATCCAAAAATGGGGTGGCGATGCCGAGCGAATTGTACTTACGGGGTTTTCCCGAGGATCGCTGGCCTGCAACTACCTGGGTTTGCACAATGACCAGATCGCGAGCCGTTGGCAGGCTCTCATCTGTTACAGCCATTTCGATGGCGTTGAGCAAGGCTGGCCCTACCCTCAAAGTGATCAGGCTTCAGCCTTGAAGAGATTGAGTCGATTAGGCGATCGTCAGGAATTTGTTTGTATGGAATCGGGGCCCGCATACGAACGGATACGCGAATACCTGAGCGAAGTGGAGGATCCTGATCGCTTTTCCGTCCGAGCCACGGGATTTCGCAATCACAATGATCAATGGCTACTGAGACCTAGCGCAACTCGACGTGCCCTGCGCCATTGGTATCAAGAATTGCCGTAGCTAGAATTCTCTTTCATGGTTAGCGACAACGACTTTTCCGTGGTCCGGTTGCGGAGCGTTTGTAGCACCCCGAATGGCTACAAGGAAAACGGGTCGAACAGGTCGTCATCTTCATCAAGCCACGGTTGTTCATCAGGGGAACGCCTGAGCTGCCTGTCATTCCATCCCAGATCCTCGACTTCCGGTTCCGCCAACAGCAGGTCGATTGCCTGACGCCGCTCAGATTCGTCGGGCTTTGCAGTTTGTTGATGAACTCGACGTTTCGTGGTCCCGGGATTGACCATCAGGTCAGCCATGGCCGCGGCGATATTTGACTCGCCCATCGAAGTACCGACAGCGGCCTCACTGTCATATTTCCCAGCCAGGAAGGCCGAGACGATATCGAAGGAGGTAAAGTCGCCGTCGCAATTCCAGTCTCCGGTGGACCAGCGAGAATTACCGGCCAAAGCATCTTCGTATTCGCCCGAGATGAAGACCTGAACCAGGTCCGTCGAATTGAAGCGGCCGTCGACGTTGGAATCCCCGGCAGAGGTTCCCAAGATGGACTCGACGAGTTGCTGGACATCGCTGAAGTTAAGTTGACCATCGTTGGTGAGATCATATTTCAGGTCATCCCCACGAATTCCGATGCAAATCAGGTCGACATCTTGTACGTCGACCTGACCATCCTCATTAAAGTCGGCAATCGGCTGATCGCCATTCACAATACCTGGAGTGGGGACAGCTGCTTGCCATTGACCGGGGCTATTACCGAAGCCATTGAGGGCGAGACGCTGCAGGGATTCGCCGGTTGCCACCAGCGGCCAAGGTGCGACGTTGTCGTAAATGACCTGGTCTTCCCACAGGTGCGGGATGAAATTC
>Ga0163179_10001269_pt1 | contig 17888 bp, 20 predicted proteins | sample AtlANTMetagenome_FD_109643 | JGI IMG/M metagenome (GOLD analysis project Ga0163179, IMG submission 109643) | Marine eukaryotic phytoplankton communities from the Atlantic Ocean - Atlantic ANT 2 Metagenome | ecosystem: Environmental > Aquatic > Marine > Oceanic | place: North Atlantic Ocean... | reverse complement strand
TCGTAGTTAACTTTGTATTGTAATCATAAGATGTAACAAAGCGATACGGCGCAGGTATAACCTCTAAATTTGAGACGACCTCTTGTCTGTCTGGACTTAGGTTCGCTATCTCTTTAAAGACAGTGTCTTGGGAAAGCGATTCAACTTCGTAATACGAGTTACCATCAGTATCTACAATCGAGACGACGTCTGTTACGTTTTGCTCACCTAACGTGATTGTCCTGAACGGCTGGTGTGTATTTGGAAACGTAAACTTTTCAATCTTTCTGATGCCGGAAAGTGCCATACCAAGACGCATAATGACATAAGAAGTAGGTGTGCCATCCTCTGCTGTCTCTACAACAACAGAATCGTACAAATAATTTCCTTCAGAATCTTTTTCAGCAAAGTCTAGATCGTTAAGTAAAGAAAAGGGTATCCCTGTATTCGAAACAAAGCTAGACATTGCCTTAACTGCTGGCAAAAGACTTGCTTTCGGTGCAGTGTTTCCATCTATGGTCTCTGCTGGTACTTCAAAATATATTTTTAGCTCTGCGATTGCTGGGCTGGCGCCTCTTACTTTTACACCTGCATTCCTTAGATGCTTTTGAATATTCTTGACCTCTATTGCGGTTGACCAATTCAATTCATTAAACTGGTGGTCAAGGTAAAATGACATGCTATCGCCGACGTACGAAGCCATATCAAGTAAAAGACCGCCTAAGCTTGCTTCAGAGAAGTCCTGTATCTTGTCTGCAAAATACATCTTTGCATGAGCATAAAGCTCCGAACGAAAGCTTTGAAAATCTTTTGCCAGATAATTTCTGTTTCGAACGTTCTTTAAGTTTTTCTTTACGTTTATAGCCATTCCTTATCCTGCACTGAATATAATAACTTCTAAGCCTCGCTCTTTTATGTTCAGTCGAGGCACCGTGTAAGACATCCTAATCCCAATTTTCGCAACGTCTTTATTTTCAAAATGATCGACAACAGGCATAAATGAAACAGGTACTACAAACGGCATATATCTTCCTATGGCCTTGTTTATCCGCGCCATGGCTTCATTCTGTCCATCGTCATTCGTCATCTCAAATGCTAGCTCTTTTAAATTTGCTCCAAAATCAGGGATTGACAATCTTTCACCGTGGTTGGTGAGAAGCAGGTTAATTAAATTATCATGAATCTGTTCAGCAAATGATGTGTTCATTTGCACAAAAGAGTCTTCTCCAGTGTCTGAAAGAGCCACAGGAGTACGTATTCCAACCTGCGGATCTTCTACCCTAAAGTACTTTTGTTGTTGTACTTTTTGTTCATAAGGCACACCTACAGACTTGAAATTATACTTCTTACTAGTCGGTTGTCTTGTTACAGCCATAATCACCACCCCTACTAAATATCCCTACAAAGAAATAGTAGGCACCTCTTTTTAGTATTAAGTTAGTACACCTGTTCCTGACCCACCACCTGCAGCTATTACAGGCGCTGCTGTGCCCATAATAATAGGTACAGCGATACCACCTACAACCGTCACAACGGATGTCACTACGACCGCTTGAGTCGTATAAAAGTGTATTGCATTTGCTAAATCTGCTGCCAGCGTTGCGTTTATCGCCGTAGGCTCGGTACCGCTTTCTGCACCACTAGGGATTGATTGCCGCGCATCTTCCAACGCAGTAAATATCTGTAGCTGTAAAATTGGTTTCGCTATTGATAATGGCATTTTCTCTCCTTACTCTCCGAATATTCTTTCTGATTTAAGTTTCACTATTTCGCCCATTCGTGATCCCATGTCAGCTTTAAGCGTCGCGGCTGCAGAGTTTATTTGCGGCGATGGAGCGCCGTAACCTGGCGTGACATGACCAAGAAGGGTATCGCAAAATGACTGGATGTTACCCATAGTTGATTTTAACAAGTCTTCAAGCTGCTGATACTTTACATACGGTTGAGAGCTTCCTTCGCCGGGCCCCTTGTTTTCTTCGCCAAGTCCACCGTCATCAACAGCCCTTCCAAGAAATATCTTATTACCAGATATCTGAATATCTCCATTTGAAAATAGTACGATGGCAGCAAGGTCTTCGTCTGGTTTTCCTTCCTTAATAATTCGTATTGTACCATTTATTTCTGGAGAAGCGTAAGGAGATTCAATCGGTTCACCTTCACCGAACTTTCTGGCAATTAGCCTTATTTCGTCTGCTTTCGCAACTACAGAGGAAGGGTAATCTTTAGTAACAAGAGTGTAGTCGCACTCTTCCCCAATAGGATTAGGTATTGTCTCACCTGGGCGATCTATATTATAATTGGAATCAACAGCAGAAGCATGGCTTATCGTTATCCTTGCAGCGTCAGTATGAAAATCTGGGTCTCCCTCGACTGGATAGGACAGGCGATTACTGTCCTCGTCACCAGACTCTTGAGGATTTTTATTAACTTCTACCCACGGCTCGCGGCCGCCGTCTCTCTCTAGTATAGGAGTATTCTCTATACATCGAGCAGCAGTGAACCACGGCAGCATGTCTTCATGGCCCTTGAGGTATTTCCAATCATACCTCCCTCGGCCGGCGACCATGTCGATAGTCCCCCACACTCGATCTTTTCTTTTACCTAAAGTGTTTTCATCTTCTGTTGCGTTTGAGTGCTCTTTTTGTATAGGTAGCTGAACGGCGCCGTCAGCATATGCACCCCAGCCTCTGTCTTCGCCAAGACATATTAACGTATTGTGGGAGCCTTGAAGGACAAAGTCTCCTGGCCTTTTAGTAAATCGCGGTACAGATTGTCTCCTAAATTGGTCATACGCAGTTGAGACATTGACGATGTCTTCATATGCGTTTTCTTCTTTTAGGGAAAACGCATCGGGAGTACCCGGCCCGTTAGGGAAACCGAAGATTAGGTCATCAATCCCATCACCATTTCTATCAATCATTGCTGCTTCTGGCTCTGCTGCGCCTTCGCTCAACTCTGCGTCAGATTCAACTTCATCAGTTGCGCTTTCTTCTGCCAAAGCAGCTTCAGCAACCTCCATTGTAGATGGGGGTTGTAGCGTACCCACTAGCCTCCGATCATTATGTGTAAAGTTAATGTCGTCAACGTGGTCAACATCAGGGATTCTGCACATCCAATACTGGACAGTGTTTGCGATGTCCGCAGCGTCTGATATGACCCATACCTGCTCTCCTGGCTTTACAGGAAAGCACAGATGGGGCGGGAAAAAAGGATAGCAAAGAATTCCTTGTCCCCCTAAGGCTTCGCCTTCAGGAAGTGACTCGTTGTTTTCTTGGGCATCTACAACTTCTTCTTCAGTGGGTTGCTCTGTTGCTTCTGCACCGGAACGGTCTGCACCTGCTGTTATTAAACGACAGATGATACTATTTCTAGGAGCGGTCTCTAGTACTTCAGGTGGAGCAACAAGCTGCTTTATTTCTTCCCAGTCTTCTTCAGGGTAAGCACATAAGTCGTACAAGACCTCAACCACAACTGCTCTTTTTAATATCTGGGTGGGGCCTGCCGTTGCATTAGGATCTGATGGAGCTTGGGCAGTTGTGTTATTCTGTTGCGCGATTGCGTCGGTACCAGAATTTCCTGCGGCTGGCATGGCTACTCTCCTTGAATCTTAGAAAATAAATCGTCTGTGTTTATCGCAGAATATTCGCTCTCTGACTTTGATATTAGTTCAGCTAACTTCAAAAGTTGATCATTTGACTTATTCATTCGCTCTAAGTATTTCGTTAATGTTGAACCAAGCGTAGCATGCTCAGTAGTCCCTTGACTCATTGATGTATAAGCTTCTACAAATAGGATGTGAGCATTTTGTCTATCCAAAAGCGCATTCTCATAAATTTCTCTCCATAACAATTTTTTCTTGTTATCGGCATGCTCAATTTTTTCCAAAATCTCTTCAAACTTTTCAGACTTCTTTTCTACGCTTTTTAAGTCTTGCAGCGAATTTTCGATTTTAACACTCATGCTACCTCCCCTTAAAAAATATCCACGATTCTTTGATCGTGCACAATCTCCTTGTAATGCTTTCTTATCTTTGACATCGCAACCGAAAGCTGTTTCGACGTTAGGCCAGAGATTTCTCTTACGTAAACGTAAATAGCTCTTTTATTCAAAAAATCTAGATTGTCTATGTTTTCAAAAACTGTTCTAATAGCTTTTGCGCAAAGGACTTCATTTGGCTTCGTTACTCTGGAATCTATCTGGTCAAGGACCTTCATTATCTCACCGCGGAGTTCTTGCTTTTCCATAATATCTTGGGGTGAAGGAGCTACAGAGCTATTCTCTATTTTTACCTTATCTCCCATGCTTAATGCGTTTATATCACTAAGCGATACATGCCTTCTGTCATTCTTTTTAGCATTCCTACATCTTATTATTAGCCAGTTCTTTGCAACAACATTAAAATAAGAGAAAGCTTTCGTTCCTCGTGCTTCATCCCACTTATGAATAGTTTCATATAAGAAGGCCACACAATCACCTTTCATTGAAGCGACAGACTCATACGGAGAATTAAAGCCATACACATATATTAAGCTTTCTGAAAGCTGCTCAAATGCCGGCATAATCTTATCTTTATAGATTGTTTCTCTTGCGCTTCTATCTTCTTCCTGCTGATACGACACTATCGCATTTTGCGTATCTTTATTAAAATACATGTTTCGTTTTTTGCCTGGATTTCGACGAATTATTCTCTTCTTTCCTTTTACCGCCACTTTAATCCTCCACTTCTTCTATCATGCCGTTTGTCATAATGTTTGCAATCTCTAAAATCGACTCTCTAGACCTTCTTATGTCATCATGAACTTGTCTTATTTCAGGACTATCCTGAAATAAGGGTCTTTCCAGAACTTTAGAAATCGACTGATATCTTTGATCTAGTAAATCTAACGATTCTTCAATGGCATCTTCAATTCTTAATATAAGTATCCCAAATTTATAGGCATAAAATGCAGTAACCCCAGCCAGCGTGCTAGCCAGGGTCAATAATACTGCTAAAATTATCTCAAGTCCTGTCAATTATCGCTCCCACTACAGAGTCGTATTCTCTAAACACAGAGGTTAATGAATACTCTTCTCGTATTGCAGGTGCAGCTGCTTCAGCCCACTCTTTTGGCTTCGCAGAGCCTTTTCTGAGCTTCGTTAATCTTGACTTAAAATTGCCTTCTCTTGGTTCAACCCACTTTGCGCCTTCAACAAAACATCGGCCATCTAATTTTATTTGGGGTACCGGTATTTCATCGTAATCCAGGTCTAGAAACTTTACCTTCTTCATAAAGTCCATGTGACCAGAATGAGCTGTCGCCACCACTGGTAGACCGCACACTGCTGCGTCTAGAATAGGCAGCCCCCATCCTTCCCCTCGTGTTGGTGCAACTAGAGCTTTTACGGAGTCACATTCGTATAGCGCCGTTATTTCATTACTATCCATCAGCCCATGAGCAAGATAAAATCGTGGATACGGACCTTGCCTTATTTCTTTTAATAGCTGCAAGAATATATTCGTTGTCACTTCTCTGTCTTGGACAGTTAGACGCCCCATATTGGTTTTTACTATGATACCAACATCTGGATCATTTCTGAACGTTTCAGATATCCACTTAAGGCAATAAAAAGTATTTTTTCTATCAGTTTCTGGAGTCTGGCCCGTCAATTGGCCGAAAACAAGCAGGTTAAATTTTGTCGGAAGAGAATCTAAGCCGCTTCTTATTGATTGGTAACCAGGAGTCTTTTCATGGCCACATGTGTAGGCTTCAGGAACACAAGAGATTTTTTCTGCGCTTAGTCCAGAATTTGTAAAAACAGATCTTGTATAAGTACTTGGTACTATCACATGGTCCATTGCATTGCACGCGTCAATCCATGTCTGAGAACATTTGGATGCTTCTACACCCGCTGTCACACCAAAGTTCTTATTTGCCAAGTTTGGATCCCACTCATCAGGAAGCTGTATCTGAAAACTCAAATCAGCCTTTACGCCGGATGGCATCGGTGCGCTGCATTGCATTACTCTACCAATTACCCCATTCAAAGCATCAGGATTTATGTGATAAGTGCAAACTCCCCACGGGACGATTGTTGTATAAACATTCCAGCCCTTTTTAGATAAGGCCCACTGGAAAACTTGACGCGCATGTTCGCCGTATCCAGTACAGCTTAAAAGGGGTCCTCTTATAATAACATTCATTTCAGCTCCCGAATCTCGAACCTATTTACGACACGCTTTCCGCTTTGGTAATCAGTTATCATTTTAAGTAACGAATCATGCCAAGCATCTACTGTGGCTTGTAGAGAAAACTCAGACTTTACATAATCTCTTGCTTTTTGACCTAAGGCGTCTCTTTCTTCAGAAGGCATTGAGTACAGCTTAAAAATAGCGTCAGCTGTTTCATCAACGCATACGTAGTCTTCATAAATGTAAGGTACTTGCTGCGAACCCACTATACTTTTTTGTGCAATATCCAGCGCTACGCCATTCTCAGACCCGTCTCTATGATCGACAACTTGTCTTGTTAGCCCGCCTGTTTTGCCAGCGATTATAGGATTTCCTACTTGCATTGCTTCTAGCGTCGCTAGCCCGAATCCTTCTGCAAACGCTATATTGACGCAGCAGTCCGAAATGTTGTGAAGAATATTCATTTTTTCAAACTCTACTCTTTCCCTAGAGAATACGACTCGATCAAGTATCCCTAGCATCGTTGCACACTCTACGAGGTTCGGCCCCTCTTGGTCGTAAGGGTCGGTGTGCATTAAAAGAATAGCATCATTTCTATCGTCAATTTTATCTAAGAACTTTTTCCATGCCCACAAAACATCGGCAGGTCTTTTTCTTTTTGCATTTCTATTAACCCAAAATGCAGTAAATGCATTTCTATTTTCATATCCGAGAATCTTTTCTTTCCACATAAGCCTTTGGTTTTTCTCTAATGGAAAGAATAGCTCATCAGGAAGAGCGTGAGGAATAAAATTCGCTCTATCAGGATACATTTCTTTAACGATTTCATAGCTTAGATATGAGTGGCAATTAACCAAGTCTGTTGATCCATAATAAGCAGAATTGAACTTAGGAGTGGGATGATTATCCCAAACATGCCAATATGCTATTGGACAAATCTGATGAATCTCATCTTCCATATCCCAGAGCCAGGTAAAAAACCTCGGGTCTGTAAAGATAAACACAGCATCCGGGCGCTCCGTTGCCAAAGCAAGTCGGAGCATATTTGGGTCACCGAAACCGTCAATCGGTTTGATTATAAAGTCAGGAGTTACCTGAATGACGTCATAGCTATCATGCTTTAAAGCGGCACCAAACTGACGAAATGACCAGCATTGCTTTTTTAATAATCCTTCGATTAAAAATCGTGATTGGCAGCCGACACCTGATGTGCTTAAAGCATGGTCAGATAACATCAAAATCTTATATTTCTTATTCATCCAATTCCTCTTCTACGTGGATAATCATATCATTAACTCACAAGAAGTATATATTTATTAGCCAGGGCAATTGGACGTCTTCTTAAATTCGCAAAAGCGACAAGAGTCTCTATTTTTCAAGAATATACCACGGCGAACAGTTTTTATCATACTTCTTAAAATAGACAAAGCGTTTTCTTCAGCCTTTGGTCCAACTGAAACTTTCACTAATTCACATGAAGAACCGGGTTTGCCACCACGCTTCAAAAGCACAAATCCACACTTCACTTGCTTTATGTCTAGACCGTTCTTATTTTTCCAAAAAGACTTATACAACGCGATTTGGGCCCAGGTCAAGATGTCACGACGCTTAGAGGCGTACCATCCCTTGTCACCGGCAGTCTTCCAATCGATAACATAATAATACTCTTTTCCCCTGATTTGCACCTTAAATAAAGCGTCAATAAATCCTTTGAAAAAAATATCATATCCGGGGAAGAACTCGTATAGCTGCTCTTCAGCTGATATAACTTCATAATCGCCGAACTCTTCTTTTAGAAAGCCTGGAAGGTCTGTAAGCGATGTCGTAGCCCACTCTAACCAAGAATCTATATAATCATGTGGCTTTGGCTTCCAGCCCTCTGCAGCTCTATGTGCAGCTTGTGCATCAATCCAATCTTTGGAATCAAACCCGTGAATGTCCCACTCTGAGCGAATGTTGTCTAAAACTTTAGGAATATCCATTTCACCTGTTTTCAAAAAGCTTTCTATTCCATCATGAACAGCAGTACCGTAAGAAAGATATGGCGATGGCTCATCTGTGCCAATCTTATCTATGTAGAGTAGCTTGTGGCGATATGGGCATTCCTTCCAGTTTCTTACTTCTGAATATGATACGTGCGGTTTCCCAGTTGGGAATGAAACTTGCTCAGGTGTAATATTACTCATACTTCCAACGTGGATATTGATCGTAGCTTAAGCTCGTCTGACGCAATTGCTAGATCTGCTTCGTACATAATTTTTGCTAACTCTTTAAATTTAACCTTGGGCTCCCAGCCGAGCTTTTGCTTCGCTTTAGTGGGGTCTCCAAGAAGCAAAGGTACCTCGTGAGGACGAAAGAGTCTTTCATCAGTTTTTACGTACTTTTCGATATCAAGCGAAGCGAATTCAAAAACTTCTGTTAGCCATTCCTGTACAGAATGTGTTTGTCCTGTAGCGATAACATAATCATCTGGTTCATCTTGTTGTAGCATCCTGTACATTGCATCGACATAGTCTCCAGCAAAACCCCAATCTCTTTTTGCGCTAAGGTTTCCTAAGAAAAGATCATCTTGCAAGCCTAAGCGAATTCTTGCTGCTGCAAGCGTTATCTTTCTTGTCACAAATGTCTCACCACGACGTGGGCTTTCGTGATTAAACAAAATACCGCTAGAAATGTGCATGCCGTAAGATTCTCTATAGTTTCTACAAATGTTATGCGCGAACACTTTAGCACATGCATAAGGACTGGCGGGCATCAAAGATGTTTCCTCTGACTGAGGTACATCAGGATTATCACCATACATTTCAGAAGATGAAGCCTGATATACTCGAATATCTTTATTGACGTGCTTTATTGCTTCTAGCACGCGGAGGGTTCCCATTGCGATAGAGTCTACAGTCTCCAAAGGGACGTCAAAAGAAACTCTGACATGAGACTGCGCGGCTAGATTGTAAAACTCGATTGGTTCGTATTTTTCCAAAAGACGGTAAAGAGTAGTGGGATCATGAAGAGAAAAATACTCAAGACAAAAAAGCGGATTGCTGTAAAGTGAGTCTATTCTGTCTGTCGATATTAGACTGGTTCTTCGCTTTAAGCCCACCACTCTGTATCCTTTGCTCAAAAGTAGTTCCGCCAGATACGATCCATCTTGACCCGTTATTCCTGTTACCATTGCTGTCTTCATATTGATCCTTAGTCGTTTTCGGAGAGTCGACTAATCACCCTTGTGTATACGGTGACTATCACTATCATAGTGTGTCGTTGAAAATTCAAAAAGCTCAGTGTCTTCTAAAGCAATAACTTGATGTCGTAAGCCAATATACACGTGAAAATTATCTCCTGGCTCAAGAATAACCTCTTGGGCATTTTCTATTTTATCATCATTTCCGTACTTTACAAGAACTCGACCAGACTGGACATAAAACACTTCATCCTTTAGCTTATGAAAGTGCCAAGAGCAACGCTTACCCTTTTCAAAATATAAAAGCTTGCCGCAGTACTCTTTGTTTACAATCCACTTTTCGTATCCCCACCCTTTATCTACGTGCTTTATAGGAATAGACATCAATCACCTGTTATCATTATAGTGTTTTCGTTAAGCGACGTTGTGGAATAACCTACCATTCCCCAGTCTTTTATGTTTTCATAAACTCCTTGGTTACATGGTCCATTAAAAAATGGTTTGGCATGATCCAAACTAAGCACAGCACCCGCTAACTCCAGCGGAGGGTGTCCGTCATTATAGAGTCTTAAGATGGCTTCTGAATCCATGTGAGACATACTTCGCGGTCGATACCGGACTTCGGAGCTCTCATCATACCCATCAACAACATCAAAAAACAGTCGTCGCGACGCCATCGTAAAATCACCAGAAGCCCCGGTCCCGACCATATCACCCTTGCTAGGGTCTTTGCCGTCTCCAAACGTTATGCCCATCGCATGAGAAACCAAAAACCCTCCCCCACCCGGAACAGGAGAAAATCGATCTTCAAAAGGTATGCTGTCATGCCACGGTAAGTCTGATTTTCGATTAGGGCCGTATAAGCTGTTTAGCATCTGCATTGCACTAATTTCGTCTGTAAAATACGTTGCGTCTTTTCTAGCATGAGGCCTGAAATAAAAAGAATTTCCCTCGTCATTCATGGCTGTGGCTATCCCTTCTTTAACCACATGAGCTATATCATCAACAAGGTCATCATCAAAAAAATTGTCAGGATTTGTAACAAGTATCACATCAGCAGTAGTGTTTCGTAGCCCTACATTTTTCGCAAAATACTCGTAATACTCTCCAGCAACTAAGCCCATTTTTTCGCAAGCTGAATCGTGTACTATCACATTTTTTATCTTTGGGTTCGCAAGAGTGTCTTTTAAGACATTATTCATATAAAGATAATTGTCATGTGGTGGAGCAAAATCGACCAAGACGTACTCTACGTCTACGCCGCGGGTCTGGAGCTGGGATAAAAACGATTCTATCGTAAGCTTTATTCTTTCATCATTATTTAGCTTTTGCTCAAGGTTGTATCGAGTAGGAGCGTCGTCGCCGAATTTATCATCTCTAGTTACAGCCACTACGCTAAGCTTTGGGATTATGTCGGTGCTCATTTATTCATACCCTCTTACGTTAGGATAATTCTTAGTAAACCAATCGCACGTCTTCTTTAGTCCATTATCGAAAGCGGTGTAGTCAGACTTACTCCAGCCTGTTGATAAGAGCTTGTCATTGCTACTTGGCTTCCTGAATTGACCGGCTGGCTTAGTTTTGTCCCACAAAACGTTGCCGGTATACTCAAGATTTTCACAGACTAATTGGACTACAGACGCGATACTTCTTTCCTCTGTTATACCAATATTAATAGGGTCTTGCTCATTGTACTCATGAAGCAAATGTAACAAAATCTTCGATATGTCTGGAGCGTACGTAAATTCTCTAAGCGCAGAACCGTCGCTCCAAAAAGTGGGTGGTGTACCCGTCATTTTTGCTTCCCAAACTTTTCTTATCAAGGCAGGAATAACATGGCCATTTTCTAAATCAAAATTATCATGAGGGCCATACAGATTGTTTGGCACCGCGCAGATGAAGTTGCACCCATACTGCTGCCGAAGTGCCCTAGAGTGTACATCCAGCATCCTCTTTGCGTATGCATATCCGTAGTTGCTAGGATGGGGAGGGCCATTGTGGATCTGGTCTTCTGTAAGAGGGTATTTTACTTTATCAGGATAGATGCATGTAGACAAAAGAGATACAACTTTTTCGATTTTATGAAATTTTGCGGATTGTAGCAGGTTGGTATTTATGGCAATATTATCTTCAAAAAAATCTGCAACAAAATCTGTATTGCCTTTCACACCGCCAACCCTTGCAGCCAAGTGAATGATCGCATCTGGTCGCACTTTTTTGATTAAAGAATCAACAGCGCTTATATCTCTAAGGTCTGCGTCGGACGTTCCAACCAAACATAACTCATCTTGTATATCGTTATGGTGTTCCAAAAAGCCAGAACCGACCATACCGGTTCCACCAGTGACTAGCACCCTCATATTTTCACCTCGTAATAGTTGACTTATTCGGCGTCTTCCACGCCGTCATCGCCGATCGCGTCTACCGGACACTCTTCCATTGCATCGTAGCATAGCTCAAGCTCTTCCTCATTTTCAGGTTGCTTATACACAAGATCGTGAGTCTCATCATCACTAACCTTAAAATTGTCTTCAGCAATACCGTGACAAAGAGCACAAAAAATGCACTCTTTATCTACATAAAATGACACTTTTTTTCCAGCTATGACGCTGAAGCCCCCGACGTTGTCTTCGTATTTATCATTTTTATCAGCCATAGAGCTTACTCCGAATCGTTACAAGCATCGTTGCTTTTCGGTGGGAACGGAAACTTTAGATTGCCACCGTCACCCGATGATCCCCAAGGTGAATCAGGATCGTTTAATAGCTCACCGTCCATGTCAGTTACTTGATAATCAGCATTGTCCATTTGCGCTTTGTCTTCATCTTCTGTATCGAGACCATAGATTTCTTTTGCTGTCAATTGCCACCTGTAATCTTGGATCTTTTCTTTAACTTCTTCCGATAAGTCTTGAGCCAATAGAATTCTTAAAAAGTCAACTGGCAATTTGTACTTCACTGCAAAATACCACCACTTGTGTAAGTTTTCGATTTCTTTCTTGTTCGGTATATCGAGCGGCGTTCCTTCGTAGAACCTCTTGACATCGACACCTTCTTGAATGTAGCCCTTCTTTTTGCAAACCTTCCATATATCTGTACCGTAAAAAGGCTGGAGAATGGCTGCCCATGAATCAGTAGGATTAAGCTGTATATTGAATTCGTATGTTTCCAAAGCATCAGCAAGCGGATCATCAGCTGGTAAACCTATGATATTTTGAGTTCGAACCATCACGCCGTTTTCTTCAAATAGCCTAACTGCTTCTGCAATTTGATCGTTATTTTGCCAGCCTCTACGAATTAATATTTGTGTCTCGCGGTTTGCTGATTCAATCGCTACATTCATAAAATGGCAATTTGCATCCGCCATTATCTTGACAATCTCTTCTGTTACATTTTTCGCTTTTACAGAGCCACAAAATGGAAGATTAACTTCTTCTTTGTAGATACGGCAAAACTCACGAACCCAATCATGGTCCTCGACCCAGTCATCATCATTAAAATAAACTGTTTTTAGACCGTACTTATCTCGCACATCTTTAATCTCATCCACCATTCGTCGAGGAGTTGTGCGTTGAAAAAATCTTTTCTTTTGATCTTTGAAAACTTTTCTCAGGCTGTGGTTAAAGCAGTAGCTGCACGCCATTGGGCAGTCTCTACCAGCGATAAACCGCTTCATGTTAGCGTTACCAAACTCTGGATATTGATACAGCATGTCTCTATCAGGAGCCATAATCGTATTAACATCTGCTGGAATAGAGCCCCTGATTACCTTTTCAGAATATTCGCCAGAAACCACGCCGTTTATTACTGACTCGGCAGGACCTACAACAACGTGATCAATCGCGTCGTCACTTAAGACATCATCAGCGAACAACGTAAAGTGCGGCCCACCAAAAACAGACGTAAATTCAAACTTTTCACGCAACTCTCGATTTCTTTCAAAGTACCACGGGTGTTCGCCACTCATAACTGAATACATGACAAAGTCGACTTCATTAGCAGCTAAATATTCTTCTGCTGGTGTGACGCTATCTTCAATCATGTTGACGCTGTGGCCAGCTTGCTTAAGCACAGAGCTTAGATACAAGATCCCTAATTTGTCTACCCTTAGCTTATTCTCTATAAATAAAATGTTCATATTCGGTCTCCGCGATCATAAATGTCTACAATAAATATGTCGCTAAATAAAACTAATTATTGTAGTCAAAGCGCATATTTTCATGAAAAACACCTTCTATATGCGTCTAGAGCTATTTTGCACTCATCAGGTAGCTTAAAATTACCAGAGATATATGAGATAGTATTTCTATAACCGATTATTTCATCAGACATATTTTTAATCAAGTCTTGCTCATTTCTTTGCTGGTAAACTGTAGCAGAGTTGTATACCAACGAATCTGGAAAAGCTTTTTGCAGATCATATGAAGCCCATATATCATCCATTCTGCCTACATACGGATAGATAAAATAATGTGGAATACATTCTCTTGCGATAAAAGTGTTTTGGCTATTAAATGGTGATATTTTTGTTGAGCAGTACGGATTTGATATTTCAAATTTAACGATAGGAGCTTTTGTTATTCGACATATAGCATCGACGTCCGGGTCGCCATCCCATAGGTCAGCCTGTATTTTTACTGACCTTTTTGCTTTTCCCATGTATTGTACGCGGTTTTTTATTGGCACATCTTCTATTGGGTAACCACGATGCCAAAGATCACTATGCTTTGTAACACTTAAGGGGTCGAATACACTCGTCTCACAAGACCATAGGTCGACGTTGACTGTCTTTCCAATGTGAATATTCTTACCCCAGTTATCATACGGAATATTGTCATCATCAACCGTGGCCATCACTTCGGTACCCATCTTGTACGCTTCGACAAATCCCACACTTCTTCTTTGAATTTTATTCCACCCAATAGCTGCGCTAAGATCAGCATATTTTTTATCTTGATCTTCCGGGCTAAGGTACAACACATTCGAATTTTTAGATTCTAAGTTGCGATATTCGTCATGCGGCGTTTTAAGATCACCTACGATTACAATGTTCCAGTCTTTCATCTCTACATATTTTAGCAGAGACTCAGAAGGAGAATATATCGTGGTTATAACAATCGTTTTCATAAATCTAATACCTCGTAATAATGACCAATAAGAAATTTATTTCCCTTGCTTAAAGATGTCAGCTCATGAGCTGCATCATACTTTTCTGGTAGCATTGCTCTAAAGTCGAAGCTAACTCTTGTAACACCTGTCTTATTGGGTAAATTTCCATGAATGCATTCATTACCGTTGAATTGTATAAATTCTCCCGGGTGAGCTTCAAGCTGTCTAAAGTCCATTTTTCCGGGGCTGCTTTCAGCGATAGTAGCATTACTCTCAAACATCTTCGTAAGAGTTAATATAAAATTAATTTCTCCCGGAGGGTGGTTATAGTCTCTGTCTTTGTGCCAGCCACCTACCGCGACATTGTTTGGTAAGTGAACACGAAATGACGGCCATTTTTGATATATTAATTTATCAGTTGCCCCCATAATCGGAGCAACATTATCTTTAATAAAAGCCCTGTACAGCTCTAAAAATTCTGGCCAGCCCGAGCGCATCTTGTCATAGAAGACTGTGTGAAACTTCGTATCTGAGTCTGAGCCCGGTGAACTAAAAAATTCATATTCATTGTCTAAATCTAAGTGCAGGTTGTCTAAATCGTCTCTACCAAACAAGGTTTGGAACAATGAAATAAAATTGTATTTCTCTAAATCATAGCTGTGGTATTTCTGCATCTAGTCCTCGCTTACTGCGCGTCCTTTCATTTGTTCCCAATCTTTATTGGTCCTTATACTTTCATTTTTTTCACGGACGGTCTTTAACAGGGAGCAGTCCACTTTGCGAGCGTCTGCAAAATGTATTAGCGCGTTCAAGTCTTTGGGGAAACAATGACCACCAAAGCCAAGGTCTCCATCAGGACCTGGAACCGATAGGTGAGTCCTGCCAAATCTTGTGTCATATAAGACGTACTCCAAAACTTTATCGTAGTCTATACTGGAATCCTCACATATCTGATACATCTCGTTTGCAAATATTACTTTAGTAGCAAGAAAGCAATTTGTGAAATACTTTACCATCTCTGCTGTCTCAAATTTCGTAACAACTATTGGTATCCTTGGAAAAGGCTTCCTGAACATTGACTTGACTATTCTAGCAGAGCGACAATTCGAGTTTGGGTCTCCACCTATTATAATTCTAGACTGGTTCTTAAAGTCATCAAATGAATTCGCTTCTGTTAAGAATTCTGGGCTAAAACAAACATTACAAACTGACGCGAGACTGTTGAGCTTTTCAGTCGTACCAGGAGGAACCGTGGACTTAACTACTATTATAGGTCTGTTACAGTTGGGGTCATTTTTTGCATCGTCATTAATTTTTACAACCGCTTTTTCCAGTATTCTAGTGTCGCAAGAGCCGTCTTTCCTCATCGGCGTTGGTACACACACGAAAATGATACTTGCTTCTCTAGCAACTTGCTCATGAGTGCTGTTACACTTTCCCGGGTCTAGATCGTATGTAAAGACCTCATAGTAATTCCTCAGGCCTTCAAAGATTGCTGACCCGACAAATCCTTGTCCTACTATTCCTATCTTCATGCATTTCTCCAGCTTTCTATTGTTTCTTGAAGTGCTACCTTAAATTTTATAGGTGGTGAGACACCAAGCTGCAACAACTTTGAATTGTCTATAGAGTATCTAAAATCATGGCCAGGACGGTCTTTCACAAATTCTATACTTTCCGAAAAATCTAGCCCCAATGCATCTGTTACAGATTTCACAAGCTCAAGATTTGTCATTTCATTATTGTACGTTACGTTGTACGTGGTGTTACTTTCACCAGCTTCCAAGATCCTGTAGATCAGCCTGCTAGCGTCTTTAACATAGAGCCAGTCTCTGACATTTGATCCGTCTCCATAAACAGGGATCCTGTTTCCGTTGTTTAGATTTCTAATCACTGTCGGTAAAAACTTTTCCTGGTTTTGCCGTGGCCCGAAGTTGTTACTCATACGAACCATCTTAAAATCTACATTGTGGGTGTAATAATAAGAATTCACAAGATGCTCAGCAGAAGCCTTTGTCGCTGAATATGGGTTGCGAGGATTTAGCTTATCTTCTTCACAAAATGAGCCGATATCAATAGTGCCGTAAACTTCATCCGTAGAAATATGAAACATCTTACAGTCAGTTTTACGACAAACATCAAGCAAAGACATTACACCGTGCACGTTTGAGTGAATAAAAGAAGCGCATGACTTTATAGAGTTGTCTACATGGGATTCAGCTGCAAAATTTACTATCCATTCAATATTGTTTGTCTTTACGATTTTTTCTATTGCTGCGGTGTCACAAATATCAAGCTTATAAAAAGATATATCATTTAGAAAGCTTTCCATGTTTTCTATTTTACCAGCGTACGTTAAGACATCTACTCCGTACACAGAATCACCTCTGGATAAGGCTTCATCGACAAAATGACTTCCTATAAAGCCGGCGCAGCCGGTAACCAAGATATTCATTTCTTCTCCCAGAGAGTATTACCTTTATAGTATAAGAGCGACGGAGCTATTTCATCTTTTTTAGAAATTATGCTATCGGAGATTGGCCAGCGAATATCAAGAATTTCGTCGAATGGATTAACGGCACCTTCACCTGCGGCACTCCAGCAAGCTGTAACCTTATACACAAATATTGTATCATCATCCAGCGCTTGAAACCCATGAGCAAAACCGGGTGGTATCCACACAGAGTTTCGGTCAATATCGTTTAGCACGAAAGTATACACTTTTCCAAAATTCTCGCTCCATGAACGTACGTCAACAGCCACATCGAATGCAGAGCCTTTTGCAACAGAGACCAGCTTTCCAACAGGAGGTGAGTGCTGAAAGTGCAAACCTCGAATTGTCCCTCGCTTCGATACAGAAAGATTATCTTGAACAAAGGGGAACGGAATTAATTTGCCAATCTTACTGTTGAATGTTTCTGTAAAGAGGCCGCGCTCATCCTTAAACTGATTAGGGATAAATTCAATGAGGTCATCATGGATAATTTGCTTCATAAATTACACCATTGAATTTACGAGTACATTCGCAAGTTGATATGATGAGTGTGTACCGGCGTCTGTCCATATACCCGGTAGCATTCCAAATGTTACCTCTCCATTTTTGAGATAAAAGTTGTTAACTTCTGTTATCTCATATTCTCCTCTTCCAGAAAGCTCAAGACTTCTTATCGCGGAGAAAGCGTTATTATCGTACATGTAAATTCCGCAAACACAAAGATCAGAAATATATTCTTGTGGCTTTTCTACGAGCATGGTTATTTTGTCACCCTCAACTTTTGCTATACCGTACCGAGACGGGTCTTCGACCTGTTTCAAAAAAAGTCTACACCTAAGTTCAGATTGCCTTGACTCAAATTTGTCGATGTCATTCTTCAAGTTATGCGAAAAAACGTTGTCACCCAAAATAACAGTGCAAGAATCATCACCGACAAAGTCTTCGCATAGTGCCAGC
>Ga0163179_10001267_pt1 | contig 17891 bp, 18 predicted proteins | sample AtlANTMetagenome_FD_109643 | JGI IMG/M metagenome (GOLD analysis project Ga0163179, IMG submission 109643) | Marine eukaryotic phytoplankton communities from the Atlantic Ocean - Atlantic ANT 2 Metagenome | ecosystem: Environmental > Aquatic > Marine > Oceanic | place: North Atlantic Ocean... | reverse complement strand
TAAGTCCAGTAGGTCCTGTCATAGGTTGAACACCACAGATATCATAGGCTACCAAGTTTGGCATTGCTCTACGAACTAGAGATATAAGAATTGGATCCCAGTTAGCTGCAGTTGCAGTAACACCACCAGGTGCTCCCGCTACAGTACCAGTACCAGCTCCAAGGGCCTCATTCACGGCTCCTCTTTCTTCTGCTATCGCTCTTTCTTGGTTTTCAAGAATAACGGAAGTTACAGCTCTTTTGTAAGAGTCTTCGATCTTAGGAAGATCGGCGTGCTCTAGAACTGGCTGCCATTTTTCTTGTAAGTTTTCTGACATAAACATTGTTTATAGTCCCCTTATTTAAATTTACTTACTTATCTAAGTTAGCAAATTTGGTTAAAGCCGCAGTGTATTGAGTCATACTTTCATTTACTGGTTGAGCTACATCGCCCGCTCCAGAAAAATCAGCATCATCACTTACTACAGCGCTGTCGTCTGAGACAGCTTCTACTTTACCTTCTCCGAAGTATGATTCTTTTAATGTAGCAACTTTCTCAACGAATGTTTCTTCATTTTCGTAATCAATATCTTCTGATAAAGCTTTCAGCTTCTCAACCTGAGTATCAGCTAGGTCTTTCGACGCTTCACTAATAATTTTTTCTCGTTGAAGTTCTTCAATATCTTGAAGAGCTGAGATGTTACTCGCAACTTCTTCATTCAATTTGTCTTCCATTTCGTCAAGTCTGTTCGCTAGTTCTTCAACTACATCAAACTTGTCTTCTGGTACTTCAACATAATGTTCTTCGAACAGTTGTTTGAGTCCGGAGATGAAGTCTTCTGTCAATTCAGATTTTAATCCTCTTTCGATAGCTAACTCATTCTCTTTAACCCAGCTTTCTGAAACATAGTTCAAATAAGAATCAACCTTCTCTGTTAAATCATCTTTGATTTCTTCGATTTTTTGGTTGGTTTCTTCTTCTAACTTAGCTTCTGCTTCAGTCATTTGTTCTTTGACTTTAGCTGCTACTGCGCCTTCAAAGATAGTCTTAGCTTTCGCTTTGAATTCTTCACTCAAGTCTTCATCAGCAACTAGTGCATTGATGTCGTCTGTCATGTCGATTTCAACTTCTTCTTTCTTGACTTCTTCTTCTTCTTCTTCTGAATCTTCATCATCCATTTCTTCTTTAGATGATTTAGCTTCTTCAACTGACTCGTCAGCTTCTTCTTCCACTTCTACTTCTTCTTTTTTAGTAAAGAGTTTAGTGATTTCAGAAACTTCTAAATCTTTTAGTGCTTCTACTATTTTTCTAATAGTTGCATTGCGAGTTAGTGACTCGGATTTCTCGTCATCGCCATCTTCCTCTTTAGTATCAGCTACTTTTGAATACATAGCTTGTAGTTCTTCACCTGACATTTTCTTCATGTGATCTACAGCTGCTTTCATAGTCTCTGCTTTGGTCATGTCGCCACCCATTTCAAGAACAGCTTCATCTTCTGATTCTGTTTCTTCTTGGTTGACAGCTTTACCTTTTTCTACTTTTGTAGAACCGTCTGAAACAACTTCCATAGAATCACCTGAACTAGCGGCGTTAGTTTTTGGTGCAGGTTTTACGCTATCACCAGCTTTTTTAGCCATTTCAGATGCTTTCTTTTCAGCCTTTTCGTCTGATCCAACATCGGCAGGACTAACATCAGCATTAGCCTTAGGTAACTTTGCAGCTTCCTCGGACATTACTTCTGTTATTGTATCTTCTAAACTTGACATTTTAGAATACTCCCTATATTAAAAATATATATTTTAAACTGTTTAACTAGTATTTATATATTATAAATTTTTCAGAAAGTCATTAAATACATTTAATTTAACTTCCTGTAATTTTTGTGTTCTAGCTCTAGCTATTGAATGTTTATATTCTTCAATTTTCTGAGCTTTGATCACGCCATTATCCCAAATCCATTCGACTCCTTCCATGACACCATCTACGAAAGCGTCTGGAGCTGAAGGATCAGCGACTATATCAGCAGCAGTTGCTAACTGAAAATCTGATTGAACCATTTGAACTCCACCCTTAGCGTTTGAAGCTTTCAATGATCCCATACCTCTACTAGAAACACCTAGTCTAGCACCATCATCAAGAAGGTTTTTGACTATATTTCCCATAGGAGTACTCAAAATCTTTGCTTTTCCGACGAAATTATTTCCGTCTTCTCTTAAATCTGTAATTAAATGAGATGTTCTCTCTAAATTAATTGTTGGTCCTTCTGGGTGACCTAATTCACCGTATGCTCTGTTATTATCGATATATTCTTTTGTATATCTCTTAACTTCTTTCTGCATTACCTCTTTTGGGTATATACGACCATTTTTATTCTTTACTTCTGTTTGAAGCATGACACCTTCGATATAGGCGTTCTTTTTACCTGTCTTCGGATCTTCTTCGACAAGATAATTTACATCATCGGACCATTGTTCTGATATTAATTTCATTTCTACCTCTTTAAACTGTTGTGAGATCACCATAACGGGATCTACCTACAAATATCATACCGAAATCATTCAATTTTTTCATGCCACCTTTGACTTCAACTTCTTTCTTACTTATTTTTTTGAATTTCAATCTATAATCTCTAGCCATTCTATCCATAGCTTTCATAGTCTGAGGGTCTATATCTTTTCCATCTCGTCTATGATAAATTTCAGCCGCTTCATCTAAATTTACAGGACCATCAACTTTCTCTACCGCTTCTTTCCAAAAACTTATACCTTCGTCTAAGTCTTCTCCCATAAGTTTAACAAACTGTTCAGCTGACTTCTGAGCTGTTTTCATATCTTTAAATACACCAAGTTCTTCAAATTCTCTTGAAGACTTAGGTTTTACAAATACACGAATTTTTTTAGAACCCTTTCTTTCAGAATGATAAGCTACTTCTGTTTTCTTAATCTTAGTAGAAGAAATATGATTCTTCTTATCTTTTTTATAAGCTATTTCGTCTAATTCTTCTCTAAGTTCTACAAATGTTTTCATATCTTTATCTCTGTAAATTTAATACTGAACCAATAGTACCTTTAGAATCCATATCTACTTCATCTATATAAGAAGCTAAGTTTCTTGATAACATAGTAACATCAACTTGAGAAGAACCTAAATGACCTAATTTACTATTCGTAATTATTATTGATCTACCTTTAACTTTAATATCATTTCTTTGTTTACCCAACTTACCAAAAACTTCTTTATTCCAAAATTTGACATTACCTGCATATGGCCAACCTTTGTGTTCACCTTTAGCATAAATCACATTATTCAACTCTTTCTGTAATAGTTTAGCTAAATCTGAAACACTTGACTCATACTTAGAAACATCTATATAGATATGTGAATACTCTTTCCTTCTATCTACAGCTGAACCAACTCTATCTTTTGGATTATCGGGTTTGCTATTTACTGTCCAATTTGTATAACCATGTGTGGCTTCTTTAAAAAATCCTTGTCCTGGTTCTGTCCAATTTGACATTTGTTAGTCCTCGTTTTTTTGTTCGGCTGGTTGATTCAACCAATCAAGTTGCATCTCAACTCTTTTCAAATCAATTGCGTCTAGTTGTTTGTCTTGCATTATAGTCTTAAACGACTCACCTGCTTCTATGTTATCATCATTGACAACTTGATCTACAAATTCTCTAGTCTTATTTACCATTATATTCTCCTAAGTTTAAAATCCCATATCGTCATCACCACCTTCTGAACCACCTTCACCTTCGATTTCTTTATTGATATCTCTGATTTCAGCTTCTGATTGTCTAAGAACATTTTTTCTTATCCAAGCTTCAGAATAGTACTTACCAACGAATTGGTCTAAATCATTTAGCGTCGCTACTCTTTCTCTAAGTATCTCAGCTTCTTTGAGTTCTACGAAATGACCATCTTTTTGAAAGTCATAACTTATATACTCTTTTGACTTCTTCCAATCTTCATCTGTTACTATTTTCTTTAATAACAGTTGAGTTCTTAGAATATCATCAAATAATCTAGAGAATTTTACTCTAAGTCTATCAACAAATCGTGAAAACTTAACTTCATCTCTAGAAATCTCAGTCGCTCTACCAATAGCGAATGCGTTCTCTTGTTCTAATCTAGAAATTGGTACATTAAGAGACTTGTACAATTTCTTTTGAAAATATAAAATATCTTCAATCTCACCTAGATTTTGACCACCTGGTAGTGTCGTAATCTCGGTTCCTCGGCCACCTTCTCTACGAGGTAACCAAAAATCTTCAAGCATATTCATATGCTTTCTATCGTCTTTAACTTCACCTGTGTCAGCGTTATACACTAACTTGTTACGATACGCTGTTTGTACTTCTTTCAAATACTGTTCAGCTCTCGCTTTAGGTAAGTTACCTACATCAATGTAGAAGATTCTTCTTTCAGGTGCTCTTGATATTCTGTAAATAACTAGAGCGTCTTCTAACATTCTTAGTTGGTTTACAGACTTCATAGCCTTATGTAAATAACCAACTACAACTTTCTGATTGTAATCTAATAACCCTGAGGTTATATGAGTTACAGCATCAGTAGAAATCTTTACTGTTTGACCTGTATTGTTGTTTGACTTATCAAACCCTTGGTCGTTATACATGAAATATTCATTTTCTTTCTGTATAACTTCAACACCTGTCTTCTCGTCTTTCTTCTTTTTGATCTCTCTAATCTTTCTGATTTTTTGAGGATCAATAGGTCTTAAACCTTGAATTCCTTTTTTCTCATTTTTAGAATCTACCATCTTATGAAAGTAAAGTCTACCATCAACATACCATTTTCTAAATATGTCATGAGATAACTCTCTGAATCCTAGTAATTCAAGAACTACATTAAATTCGTCACGAATCTTTTCTTTAGTACTATCACTAAAATGATTCACTCGGTCTAAATTAATAGCTACCGGTGCATCTAAATCGTTTGAAGATATTGATTCGTTTATTATATCTTCAATCGCTGAGTCACATTCAGGAACTAGAGACATTGTTCTGTATCGTGCAACTAGGTCGGCTTCAGTTTTTACACCACCTTCCATGTCAACGAACTGACCAATGACTCCACCTGTGGCCGCGAAACCACCCATTCCTTGGTCCTGTCCTATTTCTATGACCGAACCATCATTTTGAGGAGGGACGAAGCTCTGTAACTTAGGAGCCTCGTCGCCCTTTTTCCTCTTTATTTCTAATCCAAATAATTCCATACTAATATTTATAACACATCAAAAGGGTTCTTATAGAACTCTTTCAAAGTGAGAATATTTGAATGTAACATCTGTTGTAGTGATTTCATCACCACCTGAGGCGTCCATATCAATAGCTGCTATGGTTGTAGGCCACATATTGTAAAATTCATATGTAGCTACTACTGAATCATCTCTACCTAATTGAGATATAGTTGCTTTATCTACCATATATTCATACCCAAGAGACTCTACTGTAGAAGTGTCCATAGGAATTATAGTTCCCATCCATTCTTCTATAGCGTTTCTCGCTGAGAATTCTGAATCGTTGTAGATACCAACTGTCCAATCTTCAAAGGTTCTGTTTCCAGCTATGTTAAACTTCAACCCTCTGTGAGTTATTTCAATAGGATCAATAGTTTGTCCAGGTAATGCTGCAGTCTTACATAAAAACTGAATTTTGTTACCTGATCTTGGTATGAATACCTCAAACCTATTAGCTCTTAGACCAGCTCCGACTAGGTTAGCTTTAAATTGGTTTATAGTTGCCATTTCTTACCTCCCTTATAACGCTGTCGCTGATTCTTGAACACCACCTGGAGCTCCGTAGACTTCTTCAAAATCTACACCACTTCTAGATGCTACAAAAGTTAAAGTTATGAAGTTGATTGATCTCGCTGGCTTCACAAATATTGAAGCTACGAATTGAGAACTATCAACAACGCCTGCTGTGTTATTAGACTCGTCACAAATAACTTGGAAATCATATATTCCTCGTCTACCTTGTACTTGTCTTAAGAAAGGTTCTACAGCTGATCTGAAATTAGCTCTTGTAAATGAATCGTTGAATTCAAATAGTTGGAACTTAGCTGCTGTTGAAATTGCTTTCTCTAACACTATGAACAATCTACGAATATTAATTCTTGAGAAAGCACTACCATCATTAGCTGCTAATGTCTTGTCTCCGAATAATACTGTTCCTTGTCCTGAGAATGTACAAACAGGATTAACTCTAGCTCTATAGAGTAAGTCTCTATCTTGTTGAGTAGGGTTAAACGCTAGTTTTGTAACACCGAAAATTTGACCACGGTTGAATCCTGCTGGTGAATACCATGCGTCATTCGTAAAATCAGTTTTGGCACATAGGCCAGCTACTGATCCGTTGTCTGGTACATAAATGTATCTATCATTGTACCTATCATATTGATATAACCAATTTGAACTCATTACAGCGTAACTTGAAGAATTCAATGTATCAGCTGTAGCTTTCACATTTGTTGCTCCAGAAACTCCTGAATCAACACAATCTGATTTGATTGGTGAAAAGAACACTACACAATCCTTTCTGTCTTCTGCTATATTCATTAATTGGTTGTAATAACTAGTAGCTTCTGCTCTCGTATTGACTGCAGTACCACTACCATTGTCAGCTTGATTTGAACCTGATATTAGTAAAGAAATATCTTGGTTGTCTGCACTACCAAAGTGTGTATCCCATGCTACTATTTTCTGAGCTGTTGTTGGTTGTCTTCCATCAGCACCATTGGTGAATGAAAGAGTATCAGGTAAAGTACCTGTACCAAAAGTAACTCCCGCTGCGGCTGAACCAGCTGATGTCATAGTAGAACTATGATCTAACCAGTAAACATATTCGCTTTGGTTTTCAATAATTGTGACATAGTAGTTAGTTGCACCGAAGTCATTTTTTCCATCAGAAGCTTTTGAAACTGCTTCATATCTTTCTAAAACTGTGTTAGGGACACCAGTAAGGTCTCCATCTTCGTCAAGAACAACGATATGCATCTCATCATTCGCGCCTGCACTTGCTCTACCAGCTGCATAAGCTGATGTCCCAGGTGCACCGTTGAATTGTTCAGCAAATTCCCACTCTCTAGATATATTAACACCACTTGAAACAGCAGCGGTCAATCCTTGAGTAGAATCGTCTTCTTGTGCAATAGTAACTGTCGCGGCTCCGGTTGAACCTGAATCAAAAGCAATTGCTGATATTTTGTATCTAGTTGTATCTGATCCAATAGCTGTAAGAATGTCACCTACTATGAATTTCTCACCTAGAGTTACTTCGATTGAAGTACCATCTATAGCAGAAGTTCCATTAGTTGTTGTAACACTAGCTTGACTATATGGATTAGCTCCACCACAAACCTGGATTTTAAGTGAATTACCTAAATCTCCAGCATATCTAGCACCATAATTACCAACAGCGGCTGCACCGGTGTTGTAATTATCTCTGTAGTGTGTCAAGTTTTTGATTAACAAAGACTGTCCACTTGTTGTTGTCGCGTTAACCATATTAGTTGTCGCGATTCGAACTACTTTTAAGTCAATCCCGTAATCTAGAAAGTTAGCTGCAGGGTAAAAATGTTCTGCTGCTATATCTGTATTAGCGGGTTCCCCGAATGATTCTACAAGTCCTTTATTAGAACTTACTGTAGTAACTTCTTCGGCTGGACCCCAACCGAAATGACCACAATATGCTCCTGTCGAACTTGAGACCGCAGGAATAACATTAGTAGCATCTATTTCTTGAACCTGTACACCAGGCGAAACTTGAAATGCCATTTTGTTTTTCTCCTAAAAATTTATATTTCGAAATATAATTTTATTATTAAAGTTAAATAATGAGATTATCTCATCATTACCTAGTATTTATAATTTAGTAAACTTTTACATCATCAACAACGGTCCATACATCACCACCTTCTTTATAAGTTTGTTCTGTATTTGAACCATCATCTATAATACCAAAAGGTACCATATCATCTTCTATCATTTGTTGTTGCTCATCATATAACATTTTCTTCAATTCTAAGTCTGTTAAACTTTGAAAATATGGTGTTGTTACAAACCATGAGAATAATACAAGATTCATGACTAAATCATCATGATTTCCACCATCTGCCTCGTAAGATATACCTTTACCAACGAAAGTAACTAATTCATTGATTGTAAACTTATCAATTACTCTTAATTTGTTTTCTTCCATTAACTCTTTAAGAGTAGAACAACCTATTTGTTTGACTTTTCGTGTCATTGTAACACCAATACCACTAGATTTTACTGTAGATTGACTAAATACATTGGGATATTCTATATCGTAATGAAGACTATTACAAACTATTTGACCTTGATCATTGTTTTCTACTACAACTAAAGCTTCATTATACATTTGAGCGTATTTAGCTATTATATCTGGAAAAAGTAATGGTGATATCATATTATCTCGATATATACCAACTTGTTTAAATGGTTTTTCAGATACATCAAATATAGAGAATGTAGAATAGTCTTGTCCACGACCTTTAGCGACATCAACTGTCATAACATATTGAGAATCTTTTCTGGGTTCTTGATATAGATGTATATTATCTCTAGTCCATATTGGATCGTGTCCTTGTAAACCTAGTAATGTATTAGCACTAATCAAAGTATTACCTGTACCAAGAAATGAGTTTCCGAATTCTTGTTCAAATTGTAATTCAGAAGTATTCGCTATCGTCTGAGCTTTCCATTTTTCATCTCTACCTGGTACATCCCACCAATTAATAGTATATGGTTGATATTCATTCTTTTCATTTTGAGCACCTTCATAAAGTTTATGATACATATTACCGATACCATTAGCTGTAGATGTTATAATAACTTTTGATTTACCACCTGATGTAACAACAGGATATGTAGATGTATAAAACTGTTCAGCGTTATCTACGAACGCGAACTCATCAAGATATAGTAAGTTTACTGATAGACCACGAATAGAGTTGGCACCTGTGGCTGAAGCTATAATTCTACTGTCATTTTCGAATTCGATTGAACCTTTGTTTAGTGTCTTTGTACCTGGTTGTAGAAAGAAAGGGACATGCTCTAACATAGTTGTGATACGAGCTAACATCTCTCTAGCTGTAGAACCTTTGTTCGCGAGAATAGCTATTGTTTGTTCTGGTTGAAATAAAAGATACCAGACTAGATAAGCACAAGTTGTAATTGATTTACCACTTTGTCTACACGCGAGTACGATACTGAAACGACTCTCATCAAAATGTGTAATAAGATCGTCTTGATATCCTCTGAGTTTGAATGGTACTAAACCTTCATCTAGTGAAATAATTTTAATATAGTTCTCAATAAAATGTGTAGGACTTTCCATACACTTTTTATATTCTAATATTTCTTCTTCTGTCCATTGAGACTGTACACCAGCTCTCTTGACATTTATATTACCTAGATAACCTTCATTTTTGTGCATTATTTCTTAACAACTTTTGTAATTCAGCTGATGAACCTACAAAAAGATTATTCTGTACTTTATCTGGCATTGAATTATCTTTATCTAATTCTTTCATCTTAGCTTGTAAGTCAATTAACTTTTCTGTTGTTTCTCCGACTGTCTTAATTAGTTGACCAGCTACCTCATAAACTCTAGGGTGTTCTGATTCTTTAGCGATGTCTAATATACCCTCTATAGCGTCTTGTCCTCGCTCTACAAGACCGTAAAAGATTTCTCTAGAGTATTTGTAGTCATTACCTTTGTCTTGTTCATTAGATGAAACTACAGGTAAATTCTTTTCGGCTTGTACTATTTCTCCTTGTATGTCAAGAAGTTCGTCTAATTTTTGATCGACTTTACTCATAATAAGTATTTAGGGTTATTTAGGATCGCTAGATTTATCGTCTGAATATGTTACTGTAGGTTGTTCGAACCATTCTGTTACTTCGTTGTATGTGATATCATCATCAGCATCAGCGTCTTGAGGAATAGGTGTTACGACTTGTTCAATAACTCTACCGGCACTATCTGTATCAGTAATTTTACCACCACCTTGTTCCATATATGTTCTAACTTTAGCTGTTCTAATAACTTCTGAATCAGTTACAGGTCCATAGAGATAATTTTTCATAGTAAACTCTAAAGTATATGTTAGTGCTTGTCTTGTTTCTAAATCACCTTCGTATGTATCTTCTTGAGTAACACTTGTTAAAATAATAGGTACATCTCTTTTATCACCCATACTTGGTACTGTATTGATTGTAACTGTATAATCAGGTTGAAAATATGGTAGTATCTGTTCTACAATTTGTAATCCATCGTCTGTATTCTTGACTAAAATACTTAATGTAAAACCGAAATTATATGGTACAGGTGCATACTGATATTTCATTTTCTGAGGATTTGTAGAATCGACTGTTTTGAATTGAGTTTTTTTAGTTAATTTTCTTGTACTGTCATATTCAATAGCAGTTAACTCAAATCCCATTCTTGGTAATGTAATAGCTATAGCTTTAGCTGTTGGATCAAGTGTAGATTGAAGACGAGCTATCCATCTAGAACGAGGTCCATAAGCTAATGGAACAGGTATAACTTTTCCGTCTGTTCTTTCAATCGTAATATTATTAAATAATGTTCCGAATACTGAAACAGCTCTTTTAATTGTTGAATGATAAAAATGATTACCGAACATTATGTAGCATCTCCGAATGGGTTAGCTTCTGAAAAATCAATAATTCCATCAGCATCTGTTTCTATTTCTAAGTTAAATGCACCTGGGTCATTTGACATTTCTTGAGTTTCACCTACACTATTGACACTTCTTCTAGATGCTAAACTATCTTCTAGAACTATGTTATCATGTGATGTAGTGTCACCCATACCTGACTCTAATGATATAGCATCACCTTGAGTAAATGTTTCTAGTTTAATATTATCTGTACCTGTTATACCATCTGTTATATAACTTGGTAATTCAACACCCGCTGTACCTGTTTCAAAGTCTATGTAATACCCTTCTTGACCCGTACCAGATAAAATGATTTTATCGTTGTCTAAGGAGTCCTCAGCGAGTATATTACCTTCTGTTGTGTCTGTGAGTACAAAACTTTGATATGTGTTTGATGTATCATTAGTTGATATTTTACCTATAGATAATTTGTTTGTATCTTCACTCCAAGCGGCAACAGTACCTTGAATAATAATTGTATCTGTAATCATTTGTGATACTTTTTCACCAACAACAAAGTCTCTTAATGTTGGAGTATTTGCTAATGTCAATGTTGTAATAGGACCTGAAGCTAAATCCATATCTGTATCAATAGCTTCAATGTTTGTATCAAAATCTTCACCTGAATATTCGTAAAGATCACAACTCATCTTGAAAGTATAAAGTTTACCTAATTGATAGAATACATTTTCATGTTCTACAAATTTAATTTGAAATAAACTGTTTGATAAAGGGAAATAAATTAAATCACCTTCATTCGGTCTTAATCCTGTCGCTAGATTAGCATCTAATGAAACGAATCTTTCCCAACTTCGTCTTGATATAATAAATGAAGCTGATTCTCTAGTTTCAATACCGAACTTAGAGTATAGTTCTCCTTCACCTTCAAATCCTTCAGTACCTTCTAGATACATTTCTACTTCGTAAGCATCTTCAAAACTTGATTCAGCCGCATCACCTAGAATAGTATCTTCGTTTACTATACTTCTTGGTAAGTAATAACAATTATGCCCATAAAATCTTAAAGACTCAACAATTAAATCTTCTACAAGATTCTGTTCAGTCTTTACAGCATGATTGAAAAATACATTTGTAGCCATTTTAGATTAATCTCTGTTCTATTGTTTCTATTCTCTTTTCTAAAGCGGCTATTGTATCATCTTTACTACCCAATTTTTCATTTAATTCTTGGACTGCTTTTACAAGTCTAGCATTGATAACTTCATGTTTAAGAACTTTTATATCACCTTCAAAATCTCTTGAAGTATCTTCTGGATCAGGTGCTGATGTTCTTTCTTCAACTGCTTCAGGTATAACTGTTTCTACTTCTTGTGCTATAAACCCTTCTTGATGTCCAGCTTTTCTTGGGTCTTTCCAAGTAAATGTTCTCGGTCTTAATAGATTTATTTTATCTAATTGTCCATTACTCATATCATATATGTTTTCTTTTAATCTTTTGTCTGAACTAATCGCTGTACCATTAGCTAATGTAGGTGAACCACCTGATGTAAGTATTATATTTGTAGCATCTTGTCCTGTTAAATAACAATTACCACCACTATTACTATTCCAACCTGATGTTCTTGTTCCTACTCTAGCACCTAATCCAGCCCAAGCCATAATTTGTACTTTTTGTCCACCATTTTGAACAATGATTAAAGCATTTTCAGAAGTATTAGGTGAACTACCAAATTGACTTGAAACATTTAAATTTCCAATTGTATCACCTTGGTGACTTGATTTCATTAATATACCACCAGATGAATTCATCTGCATAGCTAAACGGTGATCCGAAGTAGCATTATAACCAGCATTTACATACCAATAATGATTTTGTAACCCTCTATGAGCTCCATCAGCTGAACCATAATACACGGCATTATTACCATTTTGATTAAATACTTGAAAGACACTAACGGTATTGTTTGTATACATATAAGATGTAATACCAGCAGTTTTATTTGTATTATCTGTTCGATTACTACCCAATCTTATATCTTCATAACCACTACCAATAATATCTAATTTAGCTACAGGAGCTGAGTTATTTATACCAATAGCACCATCAGATTGAATCTTAAATCTTTCACTATTACCACCTGAACTAACAACAAAGTCAGCTTGTGCTCTAATAGCAAGATCACCAGCAGCACCACTTCCTACAAGGGCTTCAGAATCACCTATATAACCAGTAAGTGAACCTGGAGTACTACTAATGTCACTTAGTTGAAGTTCTATATATCCACCATCTCCATGTGTACTTTCAACAAGCATCGGAGAATTAGTTGATGTATTAATATGTAAAGTAGCTCCCGGTGAACTAGTTCCCATACCAATCTTATCAGCACTACCATCTACAAAAAATAGATTTTGTTCATTATCTCCTTCTATCCTAAAGTCTACTGCTGCACCGCTATCATTAAATGTTTGGGCAGCATCTGCATTAAAAGAACTTGGAGTTTCCCAAGCTACTCCACTTCCTGTAGAAGTTAATACTTGTCCGTCTGAACCTTGTGCACCACCAACTGTTAGGTTGTCTGTTTCTAAAGTTCCGTCAATGTCTACATCACCACTTATATCTAATGTGGCTGCATCTAACTCACCTGTAAGTGTAATGTTTCTAAAACTAGCTATGTCTTTGTTACTATCTACAACTATAGCTTTAGAAGCTGCTACAGTTCCTGCTGTAACTCCATCTAGAACATTCAATTCTTCTGGTGTAGATGTAATTTGTGTAACTGAAGCGGCCGCTAATACAGGTAATGTTCCTGATACATTCGGTAAACTGATTGTTCGATCACCTGTTGGATCGACTGTTGTTAATGTTGTTTCGTGAGCGTCTGCTGTAGCACCTTCGAATAACACAGCGTTCTGAGCATTCATAGTAACTGTATCAACTTGAGTTGTTGTACCTGTTACTGTTAAATTTCCTGATACTGTTAGATTACCCGCGAATGTGGCGTTCTCTGAACTGTCTGCTGTTAAGAATGTAGCGTCACTAGAATCTGAAATTCCAGTAGACAACATACTTCTACTTGGTTTTGTTATAGCCATTATATTATCCTATCATATCCATTACAGGTAATTCATATCCTAATCTCAATTCTTCTTCTAGTTGAGTTAGTTCTTCTTTAGCGTCATCAACTAATTGTCTTCCATTAAGAGTTATACCACCTGGTAAAAGAACTCCGTCAAACTTAATTAAGTTCTGTCCCCATTGTAATTTTAGTTTAGCTGTTGTATACTTCTTCAACCATACATCATTATAGATATCTGTATATGTTGTTGGATCCATTTTTCTGATAGCTTCTATGACAATATATTCTCCAGCTGTAATATTACCTTGCCAATCCATATCAATATATAATCTGTTTCCATGTTTACTATGTCTCATGAACGCTGAACCCACAAGCATATCGTCTAACATACCTAGATGTTGTTGTACCATTTCGTAATGTAGTATAGAAGTAGATGTTAAATCATACAAGTCATGTAATCTTAACTGATATCTAAGATCAAACATATTGTTAGTACTAGAACTGATATCTAATACACGAACAACTGAAATAATAGATTCTGGTAATTCGATATAATTATTACCTTCTTGCCATGTTGTACCACCACTATCTGAACCACCACTAGAAGAACTAACTACATTAGAGTTTGTTTTCTGATTGTCTATTTCAGTTTGTGTAATTTGATGTTTAAAGTAAGTTCGTATAGTTCCATCATAATGATATTCTTGAAAAAACTGTATAGCGTCATCTAAGATATCATCAGCTTGATCATCATCAACATTGATTTCTACTACTGGTGCACCTAATTGTCTCTTACAATAAGATAAGAGTTGAGCTTTTGTTGCTGGTATTGCCATATATAAATCCTCTGTTAGTACTATTTATATCAAATAGAACTTTAGAGTCTATATTCTTTGGCTGCTGCTTCTTGTATTCGATCTAATTTATCGTTAAGTTTTTCTAGTTGATCTAGAATTCTGTTCATGTCTTCTGCCATTTCTCTCTTTGATACATAATCTCGAGCGATTTCTTCTCTTGTTTTGTTTAATAATATGTCTTGTCTTCTCATTTCATCATGAGTGCTTCTAACCCACCAAGCAAGAGGTGCTAATACTAATGTTAGTATAACATTCCAAATCATATGTGACATTTCAATTTCCATATTATCTAATTCGTATAATCTTGACCATATACTATAGTACAAGGTGCATATCCTGAACTTGCTCCATCATACCCTCTATTATTATCTCCAGCTGTTCCAACACCAATTAAAACTTGAGTTGAGTGATTTACACTAGATTGAGTATCATTCGCTGAACTAAATGCTGTCCATGGACCCAATGCACCATTTGTTGAATAGTGATTCCTAAGTTCATTCATCATTCTTGAAGCCTTATAATGATAAACATAATTATTTTGAGCAGCACCACTTCCATCAAAAGCGTGATATTGAGTAAGATAATTGTAATTACCGTTTTCAGCATCAGATATACCCCAAGTAGTTTCTCCACCACAATATGGACCGTTAGCATCATTTGAGTATCCTGTAAAATGATCTAAACTAGCACCACCAGTTCTGTAAGCCATTCCACATCCAGTGTAGTTCTGATTAACAGCAATAACAACTTCAAAATCTCCTGTAAATATATGATCTATAATATTTGCAGAGTACCCTGAACTCTGCGGAGTCCATTCTTGTCTAGTAGAATCTATTGAGCCTCCAGTCTTATCGCCACCCGAACCTCCTGCTGTGTAAGGTGTTCTCCAATAGTATTTAAATACTGCCATGTTATTCTCCCGGTAGTGACGAATCTAAGTCACCACTTACAGAAGGTGTAACTTCTGTTAAATTAAATTTGTATGATTTTCCATTTCTATGATTAATTAAATACAACTCATCTTCTCCCTCTTGAATTGTATAATTTCCCCATGTACCATCAACTTTGTTACCACCATTTTCATTACTCATGTGTAAATCCGTGGTATATAAATTTCTCCATCTACTTCCGATACCACCTAAATCATAAGAATTGTCAGCACCAGGTAAATAGTTACCTCCACTCCATTTAGCCCTTACTGTCCCACCCGTATATACACCTATTTCATTAGCAGAATACTCCATAAAATATGTATCTTCATCAGCAGATAGGGCGAGTTTTTTACCTACTTTTATAGATACATCTCCCCCAGCTGTGATATGGAATCTTTCTGTATTATTAGTGGCCAATATCGTTGGTAGATTACTTACAGTACCAAAAACCATTGCATTTTCAGTATTACCAGTAAACAAAGTACTGCTGTTGTTATTATCCATACCAGCAATACCTTCTTGAGTCTTGCCATCAGTATAAAATCTTACAAAGCAATCTTCTTGACCACTATTGTTTGAATCAGCTTCTAATCTAAGTTCTATGCCAACAGCACTTTTTACATGAAGTTGTGTATCTACTGTAGCTCCAGTTCCTATTCCTAGATGACCACCAGCTGACATATCGAATCGGGCTGCTTCAACACCAGTTCCATTATCGTTACCTACAAATACTATATCTTTGTCTTGGACTCTAGACTCTAGTTTAAAGTCACTACTAGCATTTTCAAAACGACCTATCTCTGTACCACCATCTTTAAAGTCAACTACTCCACCATCTGAATCAAGGTGAATTTGTCCTGAAATATCAAAAACTAAATTACCATTTCCAGCTTCTACTTGTGCGTGTGTTCCATCACTATGTAAAACAAAATCTGTACCTGCACCAAAAACTAAATAATTACTATCACCAAGTTTTACATCATGATTAAAAGTAGCCGTTCCGGCATCAGACATATCAAGAGTTAGAGCTGTAACGGCTGAACCACCATCATCACCTTTAAAGATAATGTCTTTATCTTGAACAGCTGATGTGATAACAAAATCACTAGAAGAATTAGATAAACTACCTATTTGAGTGCCAGCGTCTTTAAATGTAACATCTCCACCATCAGCGTCTAAATGTATATCTCCTGCAACATCTATTGTTAAGTTTCCGCTTGTTTTCTCAATGTAATCTCCAAGAGTAAGAGCTCCTGTAATTGATGCTGTACCTGTGACTGTTAATGCTCCGTCAGCAAGAGTCATTAAATCTGTATCGTCTGTATGTCCTATTGTTGTTCCGTTAATGATAACATTGTCAACTGTAACTTTACCTGCTAAGAAATCTCCAGTTGTATATGACATATTACCTGTTGATGTACCAGTAGCTGTAGTTGTACCGACAGCAAAGGCATCAGCTGATTCGTCCCAGATTAAACAAGCATTATTTCCAGTTGATCCTCTTTCGAATACGAATCCTAAATCATTTGAATTTGAACCAGCACCAGTGTTAAGTTCAATTAATGGGTCAGCTATAGTTTGTACTGTTGAACTTATTGTAGTTGTTGTACCAGAAACTGTTAAGTTTCCAGTAGCAGTTACATTACCACTATTGTCTATAAGGCTAGCTAATTCTCTATTCTGTGTTGTCATATTATCCCTCTATTAACTCTATTTAGCTAAAATCTCCTGAGCATTCTTAAAAGAGTCTCCTTCGTTAAATTTAGACGGGTTTGCTTTTACATAATCAACTACTTCTTTCATCATAGGATCCCAATGAATGGTATCATCTGCTGTATCTATTTCTGTTCCATTAATGTTAATTTTCATAATTTCTCCTATGACATATACATATCTGCATGTACTCTCATGTTTTCTAGTATTTCCCATTGGTGTAAAGTTCTTTCATAAAGAACTGCTGGACCAATATATCCATCTAAATAGTAACCACCTTGTACTCGTCCAAGATAAAAAGCAGATGAACTGTTCGCTGCTACTGTAGGTAATGCAATATTATCTCGTCTTTGTACTAATGATCCATTTAAATATACTTCTGCACGACCTTTTGTTCTACTTGTGACATCACTTGAACCATGACCAAATTGTATTGTTAAATAAACCCACTCATCTGAGTTTATATAAGCTTGTTCATAATTATTTGCACTACTTGGTGGTATGTTTGTACCTTGACCAGCATATCCATATAAAGGAGCTGAATCATTAGCACCTTGAAGAATACCAATATACATATAGTGATTTCCTATCTGTATACCATTTAACTGATAACTACTACTTAAACTGTTCACATTATT
>Ga0163179_10001266_pt1 | contig 17914 bp, 17 predicted proteins | sample AtlANTMetagenome_FD_109643 | JGI IMG/M metagenome (GOLD analysis project Ga0163179, IMG submission 109643) | Marine eukaryotic phytoplankton communities from the Atlantic Ocean - Atlantic ANT 2 Metagenome | ecosystem: Environmental > Aquatic > Marine > Oceanic | place: North Atlantic Ocean... | reverse complement strand
TAAACGCCCTTTATCTGCTTCATCTCGTTTTCGGATTGAATCAACAACTCTTGAAGCATCCTGAGTTTCTTCTTGTTCAACTCTTCTTTCAGCTCGGACTTTCTCAGAAGCAGTCAGGTAGACTTTCACCTTCGCTTTTGGAAAAACAACAGAACCTATATCTCTACCCTCAACAACTCCACCACCTTTTTCTTCAACCCAAAGACGCTGCCTGTCAACCATTTCTTTACGTACTGTAGGCATTGCTGCAACTACGCTCACGACTCTTGTAACCTCTGATCCTCTTATTTCTTTGGTTGCGTCACAGCCATTAACCGTACAAATTCCATCGTCGAAGTTGAAATCCATTTCTTTAGCAATTGCTAAAACTTCCCTCTCGTCGAGTGTGTCGATATTCCGCTCAATGGAAATAAAAGACACCGCTCTATACATCGCCCCCGTATCTAAATAATCGAGATTTAGTCTTTTTGCTAAAGCTTTAGCGATCGTGGATTTTCCTGATCCTGCCGGACCATCAATTGCAATAATTTTTTCACTAGTTGAATTACTCATTTTCTTAATGCGTCCAAATCAGCAATAAAGTCCGGATAGCTAGTTGATACAGCTTCCCATCCGGAAATTTCTGTCGGATTAGTTGAAACTAATGCAGCAATCGCGCAACTCATAGCGATCCTATGATCTCCATGCGAATCGACTTCCCCTCCAGTTAACTTCCCACCTTGTACAACAAGGTCATCACCTAAAATCTCTGCTTTCATTCCCATTGAACCTATTTCTGAAACTATTGTCTCAAGCCTGTTACTTTCTTTAACTCGAAGTTCACCAAGACCCTTGAAATAAGTATCTCCATCTGCACAAGCTGCCGCAACTGCGAGTACAGGGACTTCATCGATTAGGCCAGGGATCTCTGTTTCTTCCACGACCGTCCCGACAAGTTCACTGGAACTGACTTGCAGATCATTACTAACAGGATCATGAGTTATCTTCGCTCCCATTCTCACTAGAACATCAATAAATCCGGTTCTTTCTCTCCCCCTGTATATATTTTTAATAGACACTTCTGAACCGTCCAGAATTGTCGCTCCAACTACCCAAAAAGCAGCTTGGGATGGGTCACCTTTGACTTCGTGAAAGAAAGGTTTCGGTCGCCCTGCTTTGACAGTTATAGAACTATCAACAATCTCAATTTCAAGGCCTACTTCTTCAAATAGCTCCTCGGTGTGAGCCCTTGTGGGTGTATCTTCGATAATAGTTGTGTCTCCTTCCGCAGAAAGAGCAGCGAACATGAGGCATCCTTTCACTTGAGCACTTGGTACTTCCATCTGATACTCGATGCCTTTTAGACCGCCGCCATCTACCCTAAACGGGGCCATTCCCATGGTCTCGAGACAAGCTATCGAAACTCCCATTCTTTCCAATGGTTCTATTATTCTTCCCATTGGCCTTTTCCGAATTGACTCGTCTCCGTCAAGAGTCGTAGGAAACGGCAGACCAGCAAGCATCCCGGACATTAAACGGATACTTGTTCCTGAATTTCCTACGTATAGATTCTCAGCGGGTTCTTTAAGTTCACCGCCTTGCACGCTCAAATCATCTGATCCTGTTTCGCTCAGCTCCACCCCAAGGGAACTGAGAATTTTCATTGTGTGCTTAACATCTTGACCTTTGCTCAACCCTTGGATTGTTGACTCACCTTCCGCTAAGGAAGCAAGCATGAGAATCCGATGAGAAATTGACTTATCGCCGGGTACATCAACTTCCCCTTTGAGGCATCCCGTGGGTTCTATTTTTACTAACTTCACAATAAAGGTCTCAGCGCAGGTCTGTACCCACGGGTCATCAAGCCTCCGGAAAGTCTTTCAGCTAAATTTTTCTCCACAAGCAATACGACTACACCGCGGTCACCTTCTGATGAGTGGGTCATTTCTAGATCAAAAATATTGACATCTAGCTCAGTAGCTAAAGATGCGATTGTCGCTAATTCCCCTGGTTTGTCCATTATCGGCACACGAACTTCAATCAACTCTGAAGGTCTAGGGGCACCGGTTGGCAGATTTACTCTTGCTTCCCTTGATGTCTCTAGACGCCGCAATAAAGAGTCGTTGTCATGACCATTAACCTCATCACGAACTTCGGTTAAAGCTGAAATAAACTCATCTATCACTTCTGTGATCGCTTCATGATTTTCCGCACAAATATCTGGCCAAATTGTCGGATTACCAGCCGCAATTCTGGTCATATCTCGAAAGCCGCCAGCTGCCAGTCTTAGAACTGCAAAATGCTCTTCCGATCTACTAGCTGCTAACCCCATTAGTGTCGCTGCTGCTAGATGAGGCACGTGAGAGACCATGGCCACTAGAGAATCATGACGACTTGGGCTTAGAGTAACTATTTCAGCCCCAAGCGAAATGATCACCTCTCTAACGCGTTTAAATGCTTCATCATCAGTATCTTCCGTGGGAGTAAGAACCCAATTCGCATCTGAGAACATTACAGAATCTGCCCCAGCTAAACCTTCCTGTTCTGATCCTGCCATCGGATGACCACCTACGAATCTGGGGTCTCTAATTTCTTTTGCTATTGAAGCTTTCACACTCCCCACATCGGTGACGAAACCTTTGGGAGAATTTAACAAAGCTTCTTTTACCAGATCCGGTATCTCGCGTACGGGTGCCGCTACAAAAGTTATTTCGGCTTCTTCATCCCAACCTTTAAAATCTATTGCTCCCAATTTTTCAGCTTCAACTAAACGCTTTTCATCTTCGTCCACACCACTAACATGCCAACCCTGTTCGCGTAATGCCATGCCAATTGAACCACCAATTAGACCCACTCCTGCAATCATGGCTCGGTGACTCATTATTTCTCCATATCCTTTTTGACTGAACTCAATTTTACAGCTTAAGAGTTGATCAAAAGAAGTGATTTAAAAGTCAGTCAGAAAAATCTTTCAAAAGAATTTTACGTATAGATCTTAATTCGTGATTAGTTAGCTCTCTGAAAGACCCCGGATGAAGAGACCGGTCCACAATAGGGCCGATTCTTGAACGAACCAATCTTATTACAGGATGGCCAATAGACTCACACATCCGTCTTACCTGCCTATTTCGCCCCTCGTGTATGGCTATCTTGATTAATCTCTCTTCCACTAAAGAAACCCTTGCAGGCGCTGTCAGCCCGTCATCCAATTCCACCCCTTGACGTAATTGACGTATAGCGTTGCGAGAAGGCTTTACTTCTACTTGAACTAAATATTCTTTTTCGATCCCAAAAGATGGATGAGTTAGATAGTGGGCAAGGTCACCATCATTGGTCATTAAGATCAATCCTTCTGTGTCAGCATCAAGACGTCCTACCGGAAAAACCCTCGGATGGGTTGGGACAAGGTCTACCACTGTAGACCTTTCCTGCGGATCCTTTGAGGTGGTAATCACCCCGATTGGTTTGTTGAGCAAATAATAAACAAGGTCTTGTCGGACACCGATTTTCAACCCGTCAACCTCAATCTGTGAGGTTTCCGGATCAACTTTTTCACCTAATTCAGGGATTTCTCCGTTAACAGTGACCCTCTGCTCGACTATTAGCTTTTCACAGACTCGTCTACTTCCTATACCAGCTCTTGCCAACACTTTTTGAAGTCGTTCAAATTGTTGAGGTTCTTGCTCAAACTCTGAGCTTGGCAACAATCAGCCCTCTTCATTAGAAGGAATCGTTACTTCGTCAGAAACCACTCTTAGGCTTCTCTCCAAAGCTTCAACGACTTCAGGACCAGGAACAAATTCACCCAATGGGGGTAGGTCTGTCGCAGAATTTATTCCCATACGCTCAAGAAATTCTTGCGTGGTTCCATAAAGAACAGCATTCCCGGGTCCAACATCTCTTGAAACTTCATCTATTAAACCCCTTTGTTGCAGATTTCTCATTACTCCTTCTACATCCACTCCCCTTATTGCAGAAATTTGGGCTCTTGAAATAGGCTGCTTATAGGCAACTATTGCTAGAGTCTCCATCGCTGCTGCTGTCAACCTTCGACTTTGGCCTTCTAAAACAAAACGCTCCACCCATTGGGCTTCTTCAGGGTTGCTTTGAAATCTGTATCCACCGCCGATACGGACAAGCAGAAAACCCAACTTTGCCTCTTCATACTGTTCAACCATTGAATCGCAAACGCGTTCTATCTCGTCGACTGACACTTCAAAAAGTTGAGCTAAAATACCTGGTGATACCGGATCGATTGCAACCATCAAAATGGCTTCTATTGCCCGCCGCATTTCAGCCTCAACTTCTACGTCAGCTACCTTTTGCAATTTAGATTTTTTTTCTGACACCTGTATCCCTAGCCTTCATAAATGTCTAGTAGGTCCATGTCTGAAAATTCTGCTTCAGGACACCATGAAACACTTATCTCACCAAAAGAATCGATTTGATCTATTTCTAAAACTCCTTGTTTGTAGAGTTCCAAAATCGCCAAGAACTTAACGACTATTTCAATACGATCGGTCAAACCTTTTGTCAAGTGTTTAAAACTCACGACGCCAGTTTTAGGTACTTCTTCCAAAAGTTTTGCAACCGCTTCTACAACTGTCGCTTTTATGGGAGCTATATGTTCAAGATCCACATGGATTGATGGGCGTGGAGCCATTGCCCTTAAACAGGCCTCCCGTAAATGTTCCTTGGTTACTCCTTCTAGCAAATCGGGTGTCAAAGAAAGAAAAGCGTCTTCAAGACCAGCTCGGCGCGGCCACGACAAAGAAGCTATCTGAGATAACTCCCTCAGCTGTGAAGCTGCTTCCTTAAAAGTCTTACATTCAACAAGTTTCGCTAAAAGAAGATCCCTCTCTTCCCAAAGTCCATATTCATCATCGGGATCTATTTTGTTGCTCGATGGCAACAAGCGTCGCGTTTTCAGCTCAACCAGAATGGCTGCGATCAAAAGAAATTCGGTAGCTAGTTCCAAATCATATTCCTGCATATTTTCAAGTTCTTCCAAATATGCATCAACAATAGTTAAAAGAGAAACTTCATAGAGTTCAACTTCTTCGCGCAAAATAAGATCTAAAAGAAGATCAAAAGGCCCTTCGTACACAGGCGTGGTAACAGTTACTCCCATAAACTATGACCATAGATGCTAGCGACGCATACATATGGGCAATTAATAAACAGATTTCGCAAAAAATCTCGATAAAAACTCATGAAACGCAAATTGCCTGAAAAAAAATGAGAATGTTTCCCAACTTTTGTTTATTAGTTTTTAATTAATGACCAGATTTCGCAAAAAATCTCAATAAAAATTTATGAAAATAACAATTGTTTGAAAAAAATGAGAAAATCTATTTAACAAAAGTTAGGAAACATTTTTATGGCTACGTATACCTGTAATTCATGCGGCATGAGTGTTAACGCCACTTGCGGTGTTTGCAACACTGCTTTAACGAATGCAACATTGACAAAAGATGACGGGTCAACTGTCCAAATTTCTCAATGTCAAGTTTCTGAATGCGAAAATGAAACCAAAAAAATTAAATCTCCTCTCTGCTGTGGTGCAGATATGGCTTGTTCACTCGGTTAGAGGTACAAATCAATATTAGTTGTCTATTTTTTTTAAATAAACAGCAACATCAGTGCTGCAGAAGTACCTTTGAAACGTGAACAGAGTTTTTTCAGGGATTAAGCCTTCGGGAGAAGTTCAGTTAGGAAACTATCTCGGTGCTTTACAGAACTGGGTTTCAATGCAAGATACGTCAGATGCCGTTTACTGCGTCGTTGACCTTCATGCTCTTACCGTTCCTCATGATGCAGATGAACTTAGGTCTTCCACTCTTTCTTTAGCCCAAATGCTCATGGCAGTGGGCCTCGATACTGAGCGTTGCATACTGTTTGTCCAAAGTCATGTTCAAGAACACGCCGAGTGTGCCTGGCTTATGGAATGCACCGCAGCTTTTGGGGAACTCAGGAGAATGACCCAATTCAAAGATAAGTCAACTGGCAACGAATTTGTTTCTGCCGGTCTTTTCACCTATCCAGCTCTACAGGCAGCTGACATTTTACTCTATGACACCAATCAGGTTCCCGTTGGCGAGGACCAGAGACAACATATTGAGTTAACAAGAGATATCGCTACACGTTTCAACAGTCGATTCGGGGACACTTTCACTCTGCCTGAAGCGGTAATTCCACCTTCTGGAGCAAGAGTGATGGATCTTCAGCACCCAGATAGAAAAATGTCAAAATCTGAGGAAAGCCCTCAAGGAACTATTTTGATTTTAGATCCCCCTGAAGTAATCGAAAAAAAAGTCAAACGAGCAGTTACCGATAGTGATGATGAAATATTTTTTGATGTCGAAAAAAAACCAGGCATTTCTAATTTGCTTTCCATTCTTGGTGCAGCGACAGGAAAAACGCCTAAAGAAGCTTGCGATGGTATAACTCGTTACGGAGATCTTAAAAATGCAACAGCCGAAGCAGTTATAGAGCTTCTTAGACCCGTGCAGGAAAAATATTACACACTCGCCGATGACCCTGCAGAAACAAGCCGCTTGATAGCTAAAGGGGCTGAAAAAGCCAGAGAGATAGCTTCAACCACGTTGTCTAGGGCTCGAGATAATATCGGGCTACTTAAACAGTGACCCTCGTCAGTCGTTGTCTGAACTAGATAAAATTTCCGCTACTTCTTTTGGAGTGTCCCACTTTTCTCTTTCTGAATGATGCTCTAAAACCCATGTAATTGTCTGTTCTTTACTACCGATTCCTTTTAATAATTTCGCTCCAAGTTCAGGATGTTTCGCATAGTCAATCAATCGTCGTCGTAAACCTCTATTTTTTTGAGCCCATTTTTCCATTTTTCCCAACGGGAAAAATAAACAAACCAGAGTTGCAAAAACTCTTCCGAAAGTAGTAAATCCACTTTCTAATTTGCCTATGTCGTGAAGAAGGGCTGCTGCCATGAATTCTTTCCCCTCTTCGCCAATTTCAGATGAAGCCCGCCTAGCAACCTGAAAAGAGTGACGTTTATCAGCCATGGAAAGCTTTTCCCAATGTTCGAATTCGTTTTCAGAAAGATGTGATCTAACCCAATCAAGATTCTCTTCTGACAATTTTTGCGGTTTCAGTGAGAACCAGAACCTTTTGGTGAGGTGAAAAAAGTCTTGAAACAACTGCAACTCATCTACCTATAAAACGCATCGCTGAATAGATGCCAATTATAGTTTTTGCATCAGTGATATAACCAGAATCAATAAGTTCATATACATCCTCTAAGGGAATTTTTTCCGTTGTCATATACTCCTCTTCAATACTTGCTGCAATTTTTTCAACACGTGTCATTTCAGTAGCTAGATAAATCACTGTCTTCTCATCGGAGAAACCGGCTGAATTATGGAAACTGCATAGTTCTTCGAGTCTTAAGGCATCCAATCCTGCTTCTTCAATCAATTCTCGATGTGCAGCTTTTTTAGGTTCTTCTCCTTCAATATCTAATTTGCCCGCCGGGATTTCTAACATTTCCTTTTCAAGTGCTGGTCGGTACTGGCGAACCAAAACTATCTTTTCGTCCTCTATTGGCACTACTGCGACTGCACCCGGGTGGTGGAAGACATATCTCTTTATTCTTTCCCCGACCGGGCCTTCAAATTGTGCTGCTGCGAAGGAAAACCAGTCTTCCTCGTAAATCAGTTCCTCAGAGACTTTTTTAAATTCTTTAAAAGATTCAGTTGACATTCAGTTAGAAAATTCTTCTTCCATTTGAACAAGTTGCGGATTGCGTCCCTCTGCTCGATGTAAAGCGGCTTCTACAAATGCCCTAAACAGGGGAGCAGGTCGATCTGGTCTACTTTTAAACTCTGGATGCGCTTGAGTTGCAACCCAGAACGGATGATCTTTCAGCTCAATAAACTCGACCAAACGGCCGTCAGGAGACTCTCCGGAACAAACAAAGTTAGTATCTTCGAACTTTGCCCTGTAGCGCGAATTGAATTCATATCTGTGTCTGTGGCGTTCCGAAACAACTTCTTCGCCGTATATGGCCGACACTTGGGAGTCAGGTTTTAATTGTGCTACATAGGTTCCTAGACGCATAGTTCCGCCCATATCTGATACGTCACGTTGAGATTCCATCAAATCTATTACTGGGTGAGGTGAAGATGGGTCAAATTCACTTGAATGCGCTCTCTCCAGCCCTAGTACATTTCTTGCAAAATCGATTGTCATGCATTGCAGCCCTAGACACAGCCCTAGACAAGGAATCTCATTCTCTCTGGTGAAACCTGCTGCGGCAATCTTTCCTTCAATACCTCTCTCCCCGAAACCCCCGGGGATTACGATTCCGTCTAAATCTTTTAACCGCCCCTCACTGAGCATTCCCTCAACTTCTTCAGCTTGGATCCAGTCAATTTCTATCTGAACTCCGTGGTGTGCGCCGGCATGGTTTAGAGCTTCTACTACTGAGAGGTAGGCATCAACCAAACTTACATATTTTCCGATGAGTCCGATTCTGACTGTTGCGGTTGCTGAAACGACGCGGCTAACTAACGCTCTCCAATCCTCAAGATCAGGCTCCGGGTTATCAATCCCCAACGAATCACATATATAACTATCCAAGCCTTCTTCATTCAAAAGTAAAGGTATTTCATAGAGACTGCTGGCATCTGGAGCGTTTACAACACCCTCGAAAGGAACATTCGAAAGACGTGATATTTTTCGCTCAAGATCATCGCTTATAGGTTCGTTACTTCGACAAACTATTGCATGTGGCTGTATACCTGCTGAACGGAGTTCGGTTACTGAGTGCTGAGTAGGTTTAGTTTTATGTTCACCTGAGGGTCCGATAAAAGGAACCAGAGTTACATGCACATAGCAAATATTGCGTTCCCCTACATCAAGTCGGAACTGTCTAATCGCCTCCAAGAAGGGCAATATCTCTATATCACCAACTGTTCCCCCCACCTCGGTGATAAGCACGTCGGTATCTTCAGTCGCCAGTACCCTAATTCTTCTTTTTATTTCATCCGTGATATGGGGAATCACTTGAACGGTTTTACCTAAGTATTCGCCGTGTCTCTCAGCGGCTATCACAGCGGAGTAAATCGACCCAGTTGTTGCATTTGACTCTGTGGTCAGATTCTCATCAATAAATCTTTCATAGTGGCCTAAATCAAGATCTGTTTCGCCACCGTCGTCTGTAACAAAAACTTCCCCATGTTCAAAGGGGTTCATAGTGCCAGGGTCAACGTTTATATAAGGGTCGAGTTTTTGAATAACTACCCTAAGACCACGCTGCTTTAAAAGCCTTCCGAGAGATGCTGCAGTAAGCCCTTTTCCGAGCGAACTTGCAACTCCTCCCGTAACGAAGATGTGTTTCGTCACGGAAATTCACCTTACAGGCAAAATCACTTCACTTCACTTCTTCCAGAATTAAAATTAGGGCAGCATTTAGAATTGGAAATTTAAATCGGCACTTTTACTCTTGCTTTACCTGTCTTCTAAACCAAATTTTGTCTTGAGGGGATTTAAAAAATCACGTTTTCCAAACGTAACAAGTTTTGCGATTCGATCCGACTTAGTGCACACAACACGATCTTTTTCTTCTAATAGTGCCACTTCTCTCCCGTCAACAGTGCAGTTGGCTGTCCTGTTGCCCGTAACTTGCAGTTCAATTTCAGTTGAGGGGGCTAAAACTAAAGTTCTGTCAAACAGCATATGAGGAGAAACAGGTGTTATCTGAATAGAGTGATGACTCGCATCTACTATCGGCCCCCTAGCGGAAAAAGCGTATGCCGTCGAACCTGTGGGGGTGGATATTATTAGTCCGTCTGCTGCATAAGAAGTAAAAAAGGAACCGTCCATAGACACGTTCATCCTAACTGTCTGACTAACTGCTGTTCTTTCGACTACCACTTCGTTCAAAGCATGGTCTTCGATCAGAGACTCAGATTCTTCTTGTTCGACAGTAACCTTGAGCATCATTCTCTCTTCAAGGTCGTGGTCACCGTCAAGAGTTCTAATTACTGCATCAAAAGCCTCTGAAGGCTCAGCTGCAGTCAAATATCCCAATTGCCCAAAATTTATTCCTAAAACAGGAGTAGGTCGACCGTCTAAAAGATTTATCGCTCTGAGAATAGAACCATCTCCCCCCATGCTCACGAGAAGGTCAAGGTCATCAACAAACTCAGAAAGGTTTTCTTTCAAATCGCTAGATTGTCTTATGCTGTGTCCTTTTTCTTGAAGACGTTCAGTTAATTCAACTGAATTAGACATAGCTTCAGGTCTAAATTCGTGGACGTAAAGTCCAATTTCTGCCATCAATCCTCTCCCTGTCCGTTAGCTAACGAAACCACTTTTGATATTTCGAGCTCTCCCTGTTGTTTCTCTGGCGCGACATGAAGAAAAAATTCAACATTACCCTCCGAGCCTTTAATTGGTGATGGCATACATTCAATTATGGCACCATCATGCGCATTAATTGAATCCTGCACATTCTTGAGGACTTCTTCCCATATTTGGGGGTCGCTAATCACTCCTCTCCCTCTATCTACTTCTTTTTTTCCTGCTTCAAACTGCGGCTTAACCAGAAGTAGCATGTCGCTATTTTTTTGAACTAAAGAAAAAAGATTCATCATTACTGCGCGTAATGAGATAAAAGCTAAATCAGCGGTCAACACCTCAAAAGGCGCACCTACTTGTTCTGGTACAAGTGACCTGACATCAGTCTTTTCGAGAACTTTGACTCTTTGATTTGCTGCAAGACGCTCGTGAATCTGACCGTGACCTACATCTACAGCTAAAACTGACTTAGCACCATTTTGTAAAAGGCAATCTGTAAATCCCCCTGTACTAGCGCCTATATCTATACATCTGCTTGATTCGACCCCGACTTGGAAGGTTGCCAAAGCTGCTTCCAATTTTCCGCCGGCTCTGCTCACGTATTTAGGCTGAGGGTCAATAATATTCAACGGTTGACTTGCATCAACCATGCTCGAAGGCTTTAACACCGATGATCCTGAAACAAGCACCTTCCCTGATTTAATCAATGACTGTGCTGTTTCTCGTGACTCGACTAAACCTCTTCTTACCATTTCAAGGTCTAGCCTCCGACGTGCCATTAGGAAAAGATCTGCTCAACCATATCGGGTAAGTTATTTGCTAAGAAATCATGAGGGGGGTCAACAGGAAGATCTGATACTTTAGTGACACCACTTAGAACTAGTCCGAAGTCCCAACCTAAATTTTTGGCAAATCTTCCATCAGTATCAGGCCGGTCACCAACCATTATGCCGCTTCCCCCACTTAGTTCGTTAAGTAAATCACACATGGGTTGGTAAGGTTTCCCAGCTATTTCTGGAACCGCTTCTGTAGCTGCTACCAAAGATGCAAGAATAGACCCAGCGCCAGGCCTTATCCCATCATGTGAAGGGTAAGTAAGGTCGTCATTAGTAGCAATTAGGCGTGCTCCTGCGTCAATTGCCTGTAAAGCAGCGGTCAGTTTCCAATAATCATAGTCTTCATGGAATCCAACTACGACTGAATCTGCTTTACCTTCTTTCACAGGTTTTGCGCCTACTTTTTCCATCTCCTCCACGGCGCCCTTTCCGCAAAGGGTCAGGACTGTCTCGTCTGGGCTTAATAAAGTCGCCATGGCCATTGCTGAAGTAATCACCCCGCCAGCGGGTTCGATATTAAATGAGTTAAGTTTTTCCTCTACTTCGAATACAGTTCTTCCAGAATTATTGGTAACAAAAAAAACTTGTTCGCCTTTTTCCCTTAGGGAAGTAATTGATTCTCCGACCCCTTGGATAACTTTGTCTCCAAGCCAAACAACCCCGTCTAGATCAAGAGCCCAAGTCATACTTAAGTCCCTTTTTTGTTAGGGACTCAGACCTCCCAAGTGGGAAGTGAATGTAGCAGTTCGTCAATATCAGATGAACCTTGGCTCTCCACAACTCCATCTATCTGACTTTTAAGAGACGTGCTGTATTCTTCACGTTCAACTGCTCTAAGTACCCCCATCGGAGTCGGAGTATCAGGAGTCTCGCTTAGGCGGGATAAAGCAAAAGCTCTTGAAGGGTCTTCTCTTGTCTCGTCGTGAACCAAAATTGCATCTGAACCAACTTCGTCAACATTTGCGATAGAGACTTCACCATCATCTGCTATAACACCAAACTGTTTTTCGGCTCCAAAAAGAATCGGTTCACCGTGATGCAAGTCAATCAACATGTCTGCACGTACGTCTTTTTTGGTGATTGCGGCGAATGCGCCATCATTAAACACATTGCAATTCTGCAGCACTTCAACAAATGACGCACCCTGATGCTTATGTGCTCGTCTGAACATGTCCTGCATGTGATTTCGATCCATATCGTGTGTTCTTGCCACGAAAGTAGCTTCAGAGCCGATTGCCACACTTAGAGGGTTCAGGGGTTTGGAGATCAATCCAACTGGGGATGATTTAGTTACCTTTCCTACTTCGCTGGTCGGAGAAAACTGACCTTTTGTAAGTCCATAAATCTGGTTATTGAAAAGTAAAATATTTATATTGATATTTCTCCTTAACGCATGAATCAGATGGTTCCCTCCAATTGAGAGCATGTCTCCATCGCCGCCTACCACCCAAACATCAAGGTCAGGTCTTGCTAAAGCCAAACCCGTTGCCACAGCAGGTGCTCTTCCATGAATACTGTGAACCCCGTAAGTGTTCATGTAGTAAGGGAAACGGGCGGCACAACCTATACCAGAAATGAAAACGGTTTTTTCTCGTTCCACCCCTAGTTCAGGCATCAGCATTTGCAAGGCAGTCAAAATTGAATAATCACCACATCCTGGACACCACCGGACCTCTTGGTCACTTGTCCAGTCAGCTTTTGTTGTTGCTGTGGTCAAATTGGTTTGTGTATCAGTCATCTAAGGCCTCCCGAAGTACATGATCAAGTTCTCCAGCGGTAAAGGGCACACCCTTTACTTTTGTAATAGATTTTGCATCGACTAGGTACTCTGCTCTAATTATTTTACTTAATTGTCCGAGATTCATCTCAGGTACCAAAACTTTGGTGGCTTTGGATAAAAGTTCACCAAGGTTGCTTGGCAATGGGTTCAAATGGCGCAGGTGCACGTGTCCGATCTTGTAGCCGTCTTTACATGCTCTAGTCACAGCACCTTTGATCGCTCCCCATGTTGAGCCCCATCCAACCACTAAAAGTTCAAAATCTTGATCTCCATCAACTTCAAGATCTGGTACTTGAACTTTCTCAATCCTTTCCTGCCTGAGGTCAACCATGTATCCATGATTTTCTGGGTCGTAGCTTATGTTTCCGGATCCATCTTCTTTCTCGATTCCACCGATCCTGTGCATAAGTTCTGGCGTTCCCGGCAAAGCCCAATCACGGGCAAGATCCTCGTTGCGCTGGTAAGGCCAAAAGATTCCGTCTCCGTCTTCATTCGTTTGGTTAAATTCTGTTGTAAATACAACAGGTATTTCAGGCAATGACGAAGAGTCCGGCAATAGCCATGGTTCTGAACTATTAGCCAAATACCCATCGGTGAGAAGAATGACAGGGGTTCGGTGAGTTAAAGCTATTCGGGCCGCTTCTATAGCTGCATAAAAACAGTCTGAAGGGGTGCTAGCTGAAACAATTGGAAGAGGAGCTTCTCCATGTCTTCCATACATTGCTAGTAGTAAATCTGAAGCTTCAGTTTTTGTCGGCAAGCCAGTAGACGGCCCTCCGCGCTGGACATCTACTAAAATAAGAGGCAATTCGAGCGAAACCGCCAGGCCCAGTGTCTCAGACTTAAGTGCGACACCTGGACCGCTAGTAGTCGTTACTCCTAGGTGCCCTCCGTAAGAAGCTCCAAGTGCTGATCCTATAGCTGCTATCTCATCCTCTGCCTGAAAGGTCATAACACCATGCCTCTTATGTCGGACTAGCTCGTGAAGAATGTCCGAAGCGGGGGTAATCGGGTAAGTGCCTAAGAATAATGGGCGTTTAGAGAGGTGACTAGCTGCTATCAAGCCCCAAGACAGAGCGGTGTTACCGGTAATGCTGGTATACGTTCCCGACGGAAGAGGAGCGGCTTTAATAGCTACTCTCTGGTCTCCCAACTCTGCAGTTTCACCAAAAGCATGTCCAGCTTTGAAAGCTGCTTTATTTGCTGAAATCACCAATTCTTTTCCAGCAAATTTTTCATCAATCCATTCAAAGGTGGGCTCTACAGGTCGGCTGTACATCCATGAAACTAGCCCCAGAGCGAAAAAATTCTTTGAACGATCAGCATCTCTTGGTTTTACCCCAAGATCTTTGCAGACTTCTTTCGTTAAGTTAGTCATTGGAACTTTGATAACTCTGTAGCCGTCAAGTTCTTCACCTTCTTCAAGCGGATTATGGCTATATCCAGCTTTTTCAAGGTTTCTCTCTTCGAATGTGTCTTCGTTAACGATCACCGTTCCACCATTCACCAAGAGGTGAAGGTCAGATTTTAAGGCTGCAGGATTCATAGCGACAAGAACAGCAGGAGCATCCCCAGGAGTAGTGATGTCATGATCAGAAATTTGAACTTGGAAAGCTGAAACACCAGCCAATGTTCCTGCAGGAGCCCTGATCTCAGCTGGAAACTCCGGAAGGGTCGCAAGATCGTTTCCCGCTAAGGCACTCGCATTTGTGAACCGATCTCCAGTTAATTGCATTCCATCACCTGAATCGCCCGCGAATCTGATTATGACTTTTTCAACTAGCTCTACATCAGACGGAATCACTTGGTTAACATTACCACGTGCAGGTGTCCCCTTGTAGGCAGCTGGGTCATCTCCAGATGGTATTTCTGGCCGTGACCAACTCGTCATTTCAGCCAGACTTCCAGCTAAATCTCTCCATTCGCTTGGATCCCAACCCTCAGCCAAACCAAGCACTGACCCATCTTGACGAACAACAGCAAATGATGGCAGTGACTTGATCGAAAGTTCTTTCACTAATTTCTTGTCTTTATCAACAAAAGTAAGAATCCTGTCAGACAAGGGTCCTAAAAAACTGGCTGCCCCTTCGGGGTCAGAGCCGGCAACAACGAAAGCCACTCTTACATCTGCTCCTTGGAAATGGCTCAGCACTCGATCTGCCGTATCCAGTATCCATGAACTTTCGAGCGTGTATGGATCAAGAATTACCATCGCTATCGGAAATGTTGTTAGGGAGTCTCTAAAAAGAGTTTTACCACCCTCTATCTCTTGAATCTCGACATCCAAAATTGAAAATGTGGTCACTTAGTTTCCTTAATTCTCACGAAGATATGACTCATTGTCACTACCTGCACACTAACCAATCATAAAGAATTTAGCTATGACCATTTACAAGATCTTCCCAAACAGGCTAGCCCAATTTAATACATAAATTGGGTTAAGAAGCATCCAATTTTAAAATCAAGCGATGGAGACAGAGTCATCAAGATAGACGTCTTGAATAGCATTGAGAAGTTCTATACCTTCAGCTAGCGGACGTTGGAATGCCTTTCTTCCGCTAATCAAACCCATACCGCCGGCGCGTTTATTTATCACAGCAGTTTTTACAGCTTCCTGTAAATCGCTCGCACCAGACGATGCTCCGCCGCTATTAATGAGCCCCACTCTTCCCATGTAACAATTAGCTACTTGCCATCTACATAAATCTATTGGATGGTCTGTTGTCAGTTCTTCGTAAACAAGTGGGTGTGTTTTCCCGTACCCTTCCAAAGCGTTAAATCCGCCATTCACTTCAGGAAGTTTCTGTTTAATCACATCAGCTTCAATTGTCACGCCGACATGATTGGCCTGTCCTGTCAAATCAGCTGCAGAGTGATAATCCTTACCATCTTTGTTAAAATCAGGGTTTCTCAGATAGCACCAGAGAACAGTGAACATTCCTAGCTGATGAGCTAGTGAAAAAGCTTCGCTTACCTCAACAATTTGTCGAGTTGCCTCTTCGGAACCGAAATATATTGTCGCTCCGACTCCCGCAGCTCCTAGTTCATAGGCCTGTTCTACCGTTCCATACATAACCTGATCGAATTTGTTTGGAAATGTCAAAAGCTCATTGTGATTCAACTTCACGATGAATGGGATACGGTGCGCGTACTTCCTCGAAACAGCGCCTAAAACTCCGAAAGTGGTTGCAACAGCGTTGCATCCTCCCTCAATAGCCAATTCAACTATATTTTTTGGATTGAAATAGTCTGGATTCGGAGCAAAAGAAGCTGCGGCTGAATGTTCTATACCTTGATCGACGGGAAGTATTGAAACATATCCTGTACCCGCTAGGCGACCATGGTCTAGAAGTGATTGATAATTCCTCATCACCTGAGGGTTTCTGTCAGTTTCACTGAATATTTCTGTGACGAAGTCGGGTCCTGGCGTAGTTAGAAGTTTTGCAGGTATAGCTTCTGCAGTGTGTTCCAGTAAGTAGCTAGCATCGTCACCAAGAATTTTTTGAACATCCATTCTGTAACTCCTCTCAAGTATTAGAAGTCTGATGTCGCAGTTCACCTTAGGCGCTTTGGAGCTAAGAGATGAACTTTATTTTTACTTTAAGTACGTTAACTTAAGTCTCTAACGCGTTCGTCAACATCTGCAAATTTGGGAGAATGTTTTCTAATCCAAGTAAATAATTCTCTTGCTCTTGGTAGAGCTCCTGATCTTTCATACAGATCCCCTAGTGCATAGGCACGGCGCAAATGGTGTTCTTTGGGGTGCCTGGGTATCTTCCAACCTTTTTCAAGAAGTCGAACAGCGTCTGAAGTTCGGCCTTGATCATCTAAAGATCCTGCCATAACTAATCGGCCTTCAGTCACAAGTGCAGCGTTGGGTGAAGCTTGTCTAAGCTCATCCCAAAGAATCTCCACTTCTGTCCATTCACTTTGAGCTCTGTAGCAGTCCGCCAAGACGGGATGCTGTTCCGTACTTCCTGTTATTGTCCGAAATGACTCTAGAAGTTCTGATGCTTTAGACCATTTGCTTAGACGGTAATTAATCAATCCTGATAATTCAACTACTTCCGCTACTTGAAGACATTTTTCGTCTAAAGATTTCAAAATTTTCTGAGCCTCAACAAATTTTTCATCTTCAAACTCTCTAGCAGCATGGCCTAACAATGAAACTGCACGCGCGCCTCTTTTTTCACCGAGTATTTTTCCCAGTAACTTCGCGGCATCTGGCAATTGATGCGGAATGTTTGGGGTCGGAACTCGCTTTTTACTGCTTACGTTTTGGGTGCTATTCTTTCTTTTTTTCGCTCGAGAAATCGCTTCAGTAGCTTCACTTCTGAGTCGATCTGAAGATTCTCTGGTAAATGTCTCTTCCTCGGAAATTCTCGTCGCTGTTCTTTTATTCCGCTCTTCTCTATCTTCTGATTCTTCGCGCGTAAGTTTCCCAGCCCCATGTCTTGTTACGCTCCCCCAATCTTTCCGAACATTTTCAGGTTTAGTTTTATCTCTTTTATTCCGGTCCGATTGTGGATTACGTCTTTCATTTCTACGTTTGTTGCCAGAAGGTCTGTTTTGAGAGAATTTATCGTTTCGACGATTACCTTTTGACTTCTCCATGGGGAAACCATACCCCTGTGATGCTAAAGACGCGCACAGGGCGGGACTTTTCAGCCCCGCCCTTAGCGTTAGTAATCCGGCAGCGTCCTACTCTCCCAGGGACCCACGTCCCAAGTACCATCGGCGCTGGTGGGCTTAACTTCCGTGTTCGGAATGGAAACGGGTGTGACCCCACCGCTATAACCACCGGAAACCTTGATGCTCAACTAATTTTTTAGTTAAGCAAAATCTAAATTGTCAAATATGAATCAGAGGATCCTAAAGACCTCCATAGCGAACACGAACAAAAACATATGTGATAAGTAAGTACCAAGCCCTCGGCCGATTAGTACCGGTCGGCTGAACACGTTGCCGTGCTTACACCTCC
>Ga0163179_10001265_pt1 | contig 17917 bp, 15 predicted proteins | sample AtlANTMetagenome_FD_109643 | JGI IMG/M metagenome (GOLD analysis project Ga0163179, IMG submission 109643) | Marine eukaryotic phytoplankton communities from the Atlantic Ocean - Atlantic ANT 2 Metagenome | ecosystem: Environmental > Aquatic > Marine > Oceanic | place: North Atlantic Ocean... | reverse complement strand
GAACATCACCTACAAAATATACCCACCCTTCATCTCTCATTATACCTGTCCAAGATTCTCTTTCCCAGACGACGTAATCACCGACTTGAGGCATGTATCTCATTACTCACTCGCCTCTTCATCAAAATACTTGCGATCTTTATTCTCTGGTTTGGGGAGACGGAACATCTCCTTTAAATCATTAAGATCACTTATCTGTTTCTGTAGACCATCAATCTGTGCCTGCAGTTTTAATAAGTTTTGATCGTTGTTAGTTTGCAGCATGAGTATATTCTCTACTGCTTGCTTAAAATCTTCTTCAATCATATCAGTATCGGGATGGGTATGTTGGTGCTTGGTAGCTATTTACTCCAAACTCTTGTTGATGTCTGGTCTTAAGATATTCAATTACTTCATCTCTCCACTCCATCAATTCATGATAACATTCTTGATTATGAGCACAACCACGCAAACGTGAATCAGGTTTGTGAAGTGATTCAGTTAAGATGGTTAATGCATCTCTACGCTTTTCCTGTTTAGGAGTCCAATTCATCTGATTGTTCATGACTTTAGTATTTTAGATGATGTAAAAGGAAATTGCAAGGGTTTGTAAGGATTTCTTTATTATTTGTTGGGATGTATAGAAACGTTGATGGTGCTGTCTCTAGCACCATACTGTCCAATAGGGTGAACATTGAATGCTATGCTGTATCTACCAGAAGAATCTTTATGTGGCATAATCAAATGATGTACATGAGATGGAAATAATACAATATCTCCTTTCTTAGGTGACAAATACATTTGATTAGACTTCAGCATACCATCATTCTTATCATCTAAACCTGATGACCATCTCCATGGCATAGGATGTCTGAATAGAATAGGTGATGCATTATCAGTAAGATATAATACACCACTCAATAAAGAATTACAATGCATATGATCTAATCCATGCCTGTAACCTATCACAGTTTTAGTCATCCAACTGGTGAATATACTATATTTCACAAATCCCAGTTCAGACATAACTTTAGATACTATCTCATTAACTGGATCAAAGAGAAATTTAAAATTGTTATCAAGAATGTTTTCATCAACACTCATAGCTGCCATACATGGTGTGCTTTTGATAGCATTATTAACTTTCTCAGTATCCAATTCTATCTTATCAAAGTAGAAAGGACATGCAAATAGATCTTTTCTATTCATCTAACTCCCAATCCAATTTGTCAATGGATTCTTTACAAGACACACATGTGAGTGCAGACCAACTAAAATGAAATACTAGACTAGGGTGAGAGCATTTAGGACAAGTGATCCATTTACCATCATGTCCTGCTCTAGTATAACGATTAACTTTGATCATGGTTTTAGATTGCCCTCCTCATCATACCAGTCATCAGTCACATTTTCAAGTTCTACTCCTTCATCATCTGTATCACATGCGTCAATTGATCCAATGTCACAAACTGGCACTTCATGCTCACCACCAATCAAATACCATGGCATAATCGTACCATGATACTCAGGATGAGAGCAGTATTCTATTGTATATTCTCTCTCACCAAGATACTTGATCTGATCCTCAGGGATAGAATGCTCCCTTAAGATAGCTTGTATCTGCATGTGAGTGAGTTCGTACTGACTGGGTACTTTCATTTGATCAAGCATTTCTGATGTTAAAAGAAAAAACGATACGTTCTGAGTCTGATTGTACTGCCCTACACTGGTGTGCTAAGCATGACGGGAAGAAGATGATGTCACCTTCTTCAACCTCAGGAACATACTCTATCACGTTACCCTCCACAAAGTCAAGGTATGGAGCAAAAAAAGTCGTTGCTTGGTGGTCACTTTGTAAACTGGCATATAAAATTGCCGAATAACCCAAAGCTCCATGATTATGGAGTTGATGATATCCACCACGACCATACCGTTGACCCCATACATTTTGAATATCAAATTTTGCTGGATATACAGCATCAAACTCCTTTAATGCAGGTTGTAGTAGTTTAAACAACTTATCTGCATATGGTGGTATTTTACCCTCTTGATGATATTTAAAATAATCTGTTTGATGACCATCACATTCCTCAGTGTCCAGCAGGTCAATGATCTCATCTTTATGTTCAGTCCAATTCTCAACTTTATATGAGAGAATTGAAATTGCAAATGCTGCTTCAATGTTCATGTATTCTTGCCTTTTCTCAATGCTTCATTCTCATATTCTATAGCACCATCTGGTCTTACAACATAACAATGATACCAATATGTGTCATCAGTTACTTCATCCTTACGAGGGAAATAATCAGTGACAAAATCAAATGCTAACTCTGCATTTCTAAACTCAATGTATCCATAATACTTACTTTCTAATGTAATAGCTAATTCTGATGGTACTTCCTCATCAATCTTGTAGTAATCAACAACAATCTTTTTAGCATCATCCGATGTCACTTCTAATCTTGGATTCTCCCAATATACCAGAGCACCAGAAATAGTGGAAGCATGTGCTTCAATCTGATCCCAGTCTCTAGCACTATCAAATGTCTGTATGTTCTGCATTTTTATCCTCCAACTTCTTTAATTTATAAGCAGCACTAACTCTAATGCCATAAAATTCTCTACTGGTATCTTCTACACAGTGTAATATATCTGACGGAAAACATAATGCAGATCCTGGTTTAGGAAATACAGCATCAAATCTACCGTCATCTTGTACAAACATAGTCTTACCACCCCACATTAAATCCCATACAGGATTACAGAATACTAAAAATGTATAGTCTGCATCATCTTTATGCATAAAACCATCCAATCCTCTTGTATGTCCATTAACATAATAATCAAGGATTTTAAATTTGAATGGCACAAGAACTTCAATCTTTTCAGGAATGACGTTATCAAACATTGATATTCCCTTTACATCCATTTTCCAAAACTTCTTATGTGGTGCTGTGTGATCACTGGTAGCACCCCACTGCCATCTAGGACGACTGCAGATCTTTTCAATTTCCTGCATTTCTTCCTTTGTGAGAATAGTATCCCACGACATAATATCAGTTAACAAAGCCATATCAATTCCTCAATTGTACACAACGTTTAATAATTCCACAACGAACATGATCAAGTAAGAGCAAAGTCTCCTTGTCCACATCTTGCTCATTGATCTTAAGAAATAACTTATTAAGTTCAGTGATATAAAATCTCATCGTAGGATCTGGAATAGAACTTTCCATCCAGAATGTGACACATTTTCTAACACCAGAGGTGACTGGTCTAACACCATGAACATAATCAGATGGGTAAATTAGAATCTTTCCTGGTTCTATTCTCCTCTCAATAGTTTCTGTTCCCATTTTAATGAAGTGCTCACCGCCTTCATAATCATCATTCAATGTGATAACAGCGGTATAATCTGTTCGGTTACCCCACATGTTCCAATAATCTACATGATCAGCATAATGCTGTCCTTCCTCGTACTTCAGCATATAACATGGACTAACTTTATTAAGTGGATGTAACTCAGATACTATTGAATTACCCATAACCTTATGGATAGCAGCATTTGTCATCTTATTTAATTCAATATCATCTTGCTGCTTATTATCCTTTATGTCTTTGTCCTTAGGACCTGTAATAGCACCATCAACAAATTTTCCAGCATCAAATATACTAACTAATTGTCTAAGTTGATTAGTGTCAAGAAAATCATATTCATATATCATTGTTGTTGTGCCATACTTTTAATTAATTCATCTACAGCTTTCTTATACTGTTCAACTACATTTGGTAGAGGAGTACACATATTAAGAATCTTATCATAACCAATCAGAAATGATGTATCAGATGAGAAAAACTTCCATGGTGTAAACACCACACCAACCTGTTGATTTTTAATAGGTCCTGATCTGGTTAATGTAAAAGGATATACCATATTATAGCATACCTGCTTATCAACACCATCAACCTTTTCAACATGATCTTTTAAATTAGCGATCACCTCTTCTCCCGTGGATAACGTAAGAATGAGAATATTTAATTTGTCGTTCATAATTTAGTTAAACGTTGTTTTCTTGAATTTTAGCTAGTAGTGCATCTAGTTCGTCTTGTGTCTCAACATACTGATCTGAGACATTTGCAGGTGCAAATAAAACATCAGGATTCTTGATAGTATAGTTAGATGCAATAGTCAATACAATCCTCTTTGCATACTCACCGTATGTGGTTGCAGTAAATGTTCCAAACTGATCAATAGTATCTAGATATGCTTTACCTGCATTCAAAGCATCGCCATTTACATCTTTTAATGATATAAACCTCGCATACATTATTGGATTGAATGGGAATCTAACATCATCAGCATCTTGACCATCATAATCTTGTGGCAATGTTCTTAACTTAGTTCTGTATGCTGTCCACTGTGCTTTTAAGTCAGCACTAAGATCAGCATCAGGCACCTGTGTCCAATCACAGTCTTGTAGAAGGAAGTTTCTAATCATTCTAATACCTTCCCATGTAACCTTATTCCATCTACCATACTCATTGTATAGTTTTTCCTGAATGGTCTCCTGTTCAGTATCCTGATATTCAAAATACTTCTCTTTAATTGTCTCAGCAATCTGTGCTACTTCTGCTTCAGTTGGTTCTCTCCACTGATATGTCTTCCATGCTCTTTCTTTAGTTGCACGATCATATACATACTTTTTCTTTTCTATACCATATGATCCATCACTGAAATGATTCAAATGAATCAAACGATCTTTATCAGATGTCCAGAATGGATATAGAATATTTTGAATATTGGCATTCCAATAGTCCTCACCAATAAATTCTGTCTTACCATCAACGATGATCATTCTTTCTAGTGCATTAACTTGCACTACTATACGGATGTCTGCCATTTGATTAAGGGATTTTAATGAACCAGCCTGTTGCAATATATTTATCATTGGTGAAGACAGTGTTTCCACGATGAACATGTGTCATTCCTGCTGGCCAGATCAGTAATGTACCTGTTTGTGGTTTGTATCTCTTCCTTTGATACAAAAATTCTGTTTCTGCTTCACCGTCAGGCATATCATTTAGATAAACCATCCATGCCAATTCTCTATTTGCTGCTCTAAAGCTAGAGTTTTCATAATGCCAAGTGTGATAACCACCACCAGGTGGTGTTTTCTGCACTTTTAAACCAAGAGATGATAATTTAACTCTACTGATATGGTCATACTCTTGTTTGTAGTTTTCAAATGCAGCATTCAAATACTTATAGAAATGTGCAGACAATCCCATATCAATATCATCATACATCATACTGACATCATTACGTGCCAGTTTCTTTTCTGGCATCTGATCACTTCCATGTTGACTGTATTGTGGGTTAACATGTAGATAGTTCTCAAAATTAGATATTATCTTAGAACAAATCTCATGATGCACAAATCTTCTATACACTCCAATAAAGTCTTCAAATTTACCCTCAATTCTATCAGGATCAATGATCAATCCACTTTCACTTGCTTGTAGCATCAATACGCTCGGATCATATACTTCACTAGATGATAGCGTGTTAGCAGCGGAATGTCAATGTCGGGTTGCAAGGCAGATGAAACATTCAATTTAACAGCAGATGATAGGGTAAATGTACCCTCGTTCACATCCAAACCAGCAGAATTAATTGGATCACCTTGTGGTTCAATACGTTCAGTAACAAATTCAATACCTAAATCAGTCTTACCAGATGGATATGTTGTAATAGTTTGCTCTGTTTCATCATGAATGAATGAAATATAATCAATACCAAAATTATCATTATCAGGATTTCCACCAGAAGATCTTTCTTGTCTTATCTCTAATATCAAATTACTTACTCTGTATGATGTTGCTAGAGGAATATCAACAAAAGTCCAATTACTAGGACCAGAAGTAGAGGAAATCGTACCAATCTTATTAAAACTAGTAGCATTATCATTACTAGCAAATAATTCTAGTGGTTCACCTGGTGCTTCTCCACCATTAGAACCATTACCACAAATAACTCTAATTCTAACCTGTAATACTTCTGCATTCTTTGAGTTACCTGCAGAAGCATTGATATTAATTGATCTTGCCCATCGTGTAGCTTCAGTTCCAAAGAATCTAAGATATTGTTCAGTATCAGTAGAAGTAAATCCACCTTGACTTGCACTACCAGTTCCAGATTGAACATAATCAACAGAAGGACTTGAAGTATTAATTATTCCAGAAGTAGTTGAGGTACCTGTACCACCAGGAACAGTCTCGGATACAATATAACCAATCTTACCAGCACCACCTTCTCCACTATTAGAACCACCAGATCCAACAACTAATGTTCCAGCATTTATATTAGTAGCATCAAAACTGAAATTAAAGAATGAACCTGATCCACCTCCACCACCACCAGGACCATAATAAGTCTGGTTTTGTACAGCAATCATTCTAACAGAACCATCACCACCAGCAAGTTCTTGATTAGCAGCAACAACAGAACCATTACCAGCATTTCCTGCTGATATTAAGGTTGCTGTTATACCTGTACCAGATGATTTATATGCACTTTGTCCTCTAGTAGCACCATAACCTTCCCTACGTGCGTTAGAACCGTTTGATGCACCTCCACCACCACCAATACCAGTACCAGCACCGACGCCACCGCCGCCGCCTCCTCCTCCACCACCAGAGCAGACGGAGTTACCACCCACACCACCACTTCCAGAGAAAATAGCACTTAAACTTTGAGCACCATCATTATTAGTAAGTTGTCCATTTTGGTCAGCACCTTGAGTAGAAGAACCACCAGCACCACCACCTCCACCACCAGCAGCACCAGCAGCCATTGCAGAAGCAGTACCAATAGCTGATGAAGCACCACCAGCACCACCGCCTCCTCCTCCAGTACCAGAACCACCAGCACCACCAGGAGAAAACCCAGTATTATTTGCTCCACCTTGTGTTAAACCTGAACCTGCGTTTCCACCTCCACCAACATAAACTCTCAAAGCACCAGAAATAGAAGCTATATTAATATTGACGTTGAGTTGTTTACCACTACCACCGTTACCAGCCCAATAACCACTATCACCAGTACCACCTGATCCTCCTCCACCACCTCTAACTTCTGACCTTAAACTATCTAATGGCCAATCAGTTGGTAGAGTATAAGTAGCATAGGCTGAATTTGGTGTATTAAAAAGTTGAGCTACTTCTTGTGTCCCAGTAAATAAAGTTCTAGCACCATCACCACCTGCACCTAATACTAATGCACTGGTAGCACCATTACCAGCAGTTGTACCACCACCACTACTACCAGCATTTCCATTAAAATATTGACTAACTACAATATCCAATCCATTTACATTATATGTGCCATCTGAATTGACAATTGTCGTAGATCCGCCAGAAACAATTCTACCTTGTCCACCAGAACCACCAGCACCACCACCAGTTAAGTAATTAGTTGTAGATCCACCTGTGCATTCGCTTCTAGAAGTAAACATGACCGCACCAGTATCATTTCTTGTAGCAACAAATCCAACACCACCTGGGTTATTTGACCAACTATCATTACCATCAGTAGCAAAATCATTTTTAACTTTAACTTTCAACTGATACCAACCAGTAACTGGTAGATCACTAGGATTAACAACCAATGTTGCACTGCTGGTATAAGGTACACCAGGTCCTGTACTATTTGGTGGTGTTGCGTTACCTTTGATGTAATTACCACCGTTGGAAGCAGGTTCCCATATATCCATTTCAGACAGACCATCACAATGGAATTCAATATTAAAACCAGCAGCAGCAAGAGATGCATCAACATTAATACCAACACCAGCTTCTATCCATGATCCTACGTAAGGGTCTGAACTTCCCACTGGAGCAACTTTATAAATTCCATATTGCAACAAGAAAGAAGACCATACAGCAGCAGCACCAGAAGAAATATTAGATGCAGAAACAGCAACCCAATCTCTTGTTTGCAATAATAGCTCCCATCCTTCTCCTCCTTGACCACCATCTGAGTAAATTTGATATTGATTACCAGCATAGTTAAATTGATAATAACTAGCTCCACCATCTTGACCATCAGTATCACTAGTAGCACCACCACCACCTCCACCACTAAGAGTACCATTAACTCCTACAATTGGAAGTTGTGCTGCTGTGGGGGCAGGAACTGTGTAAGATCCTGGAGTAATCTGTTCTGTAATAGTTAATGAACTAGTGCTTACTCCACCAGGTAATTGAATTGTTTTACCACCAATACTATATGAGTCATCAATATCATATACTGTATCAGGTGGTTGTTGAATAACTGTTACTTGATCAGCTGGTAGATCTCCTGAAATTTTATATTGCATCTCTAATACAATATTTTCATTTGCACTACCATTTGTTGTTGCAGATAATGCAAGTAGTTTTGTTGCATTATATTTTGATGTTGCTAACCTAAAATTATCATCATCATTTTTAATTACATACCACTCTGTGTTAGGAGCAAATGGAGTAAGAGTACCATTAACATCAAATACTAATTGAGTTGTCTGATCATTTGATCTAACTCTAATTTTATAACCAGTAAACAAATCATGACCAGGAATATTAAATATTGTTCCTGCTATATCACTAATAATATTATTAGCAGTAATAGTGCTTAGTACAATCTCACCAATACCACCTGTATTACCAAACGTAGCAAGAGATGGATCAGTAATAATATAATCTACAACACCATGAGTGTGGAATAATGGTGTTCCATCAGTAGGCAAGAAGAAACTAACCTGTCCCACACTATCCTTATAACCAGCAAGACATGTATCAACCGCAAATCCAGAACCTTCAAATGCTCCTGCCTGAGGTGCTGTAGATGTAAGAATAGCATGTTCATGTTCAGGAACAGATGAAATAAGTTTTTCTTGTAATGGTCCTATTTGCAATCCTACCTCACCATTTAAAGTTCCACCAACAAATTCTGTTACATTCTGATATCCAGTTATTACAATATTTCCAATATCAAATAATGCTTCTTGTTGTGTTTTTGAAAAGAACCATCTACCACCAATTGCACCAACAGTAGAAATAACATTACCAGATACAGGAGATCCACCACCACTGACACCACCACCAACACCAACCATTTTTCTAGCTTTATAGTCAGGAACATTAAATTTAATGCCGCCAGAATCTACCCCAAAATCTTCTGGATCATATGTTCCAGTTGTTCCACCATACTTATCTTCAATAACCTCATACAATAATGGAAACTGATCTGCATCATACTCACCTCCATCACAATATAACCATCCAGGATATTGCATTGCTGGATCAGTAGCAGTATCAGAAGATGTAGTTACAATTTCAACTCTTGCTGTTCCACTACTACCTGGTTGAGTAATATAAACCACATCACCATCAGCATATCCATATCCAGGACTTTTAATAGTAGCAAAATTCACACTACCATCTAAGTTTGCTGCAATACCAACAGTTAATCCAAATCCAGTGCTTGATTGCACGTCAAGTGCTCCATTATCACCAACTTGAGTAACGTTATAATATTTTCCTGCAGCAATATCTCCATTACTCCTAGTCCATTTAATAGTATTTGCGTCAATAACATCAACATAAAATGTAAACCCTTTATCAACTTGGATTCCACCAACACCATTTGCTGCTAAAGTTGCCGTTGCTGTAGCACCTGTACCACCTCCACCAATTAATGTAACCTGAGGGAATTGATATCCTGTACCACCATCAATAATGTTAATCCCAGTAACCTTTCCTGTAGTAGCATCAATTTCTGCAGAAAATTGACCAGATGTAAGAGGACCACTACCACTATCAGTTACTTGTACAAGTGGTGCTGCTGTATAATTACTACCGCCGCCACCACCAATAGTAAAAGATTGAATAGATGCTCCTAATGTAAGTTTGTTAGGAGCTTGGGTTGAAGTAATAACTGTAAGTTTATCTCCCTCAATAAAAGGATGATTATTAATAGTAACGTTATCATCTCCTGCTCCAAATACTAATGTAGTAGTAGGAATATCAAGCTGAATTGGAGTTGTAGGATACCCATTAATTGTTCCTAGATCAGTTGTATATCCAGTACCACCACCAGCACCAGAAACAATTGATCCTAAGTTTTCCACAACACCATTATCTGTTACTTTGTCATCAGTTGCTTTGAAGATAGGTACAACAGAACCAATTGGCATCGTAGAGTTGCCAAAAGTTGCTTTGTCTGTTAGATAATTAGAACGTATATTTCTTGGCATTTTAGGTCTTGATTAAGTAATCTACCATGATAAAAGGAGCAATTAAGTTATCAATCTTTGTATCAGTTTCTGCTTGGATATTAATAGAAGCACTCATTCCATCGGTAGAAATAAATGTCTCTGGTATATCTAGCTTAAAATTTGTAAGTCCAGTTGTATAGGTAATAGTATGTGTATGTTTTGTAGGATCATCTTCATAATCAAATGGTGTTGTGGTCTCAATAATATTTGAAATTTGAGGATATGCAACATTATTAGAACTATCAACACTAGTATCTATTGGTAAAACATCATGTAGAGATGTGTTATGAGCATATGCTCCAGCATCTTGTGTATTAGCACCATAAGATACAGTGTTTATTTTCAATTTAAATTCTTGTGCTTGACCAAGCGCATATCCCCCTAAAGTTCCAAATGTAAGTTCATCACCAGCACTATACCCAGTACCACCATCTTGGATAGCAACAACTTTATATCTTGTATTAACTGGAAGTCCACCATTACCTGGCCATGCTTCAAATCTAACAGTTAACCTCAATCCAGTTCCAGTTCCACCTTGCATATCAACATCACCTTGAACGAAGTCACTCAAAGAATTCCAAAATTGACTACCAGCAATAGAATAAGACCATTGTCCTAATCCTTTATTAACAAATGCATCTGGATCAACATCTAAGCTTTCAAATAAAGCAAATGATTGAAATACACCACCAGCAGTTGCAGCAGAAGTAGGAATGTTATCATTACCAACTCCATCAGCACCTTCAACATAGTTAGAAGGAATAAACTCAGATGCACTTGCACAAAGCATAGTTACTGGACCTACGGAAACGAACAGTGCAACATATGTTTGAAAGCAAGGACCTTCTGGAGTAGTATCAACAGTTAAAGATTTTCCTGTAGGAACCAAACAACTAGTGAGAAATCCACCACAAGTTCCCTTACAAATACCATAGTATTCAAATGTTGCACCAAATCCTAGAAATGTTCCAGATGCAACCCAGTTATTACCATTCCAATCTTGTGATTGTCCATAATGTTTACATGCTGGTTGTCTACCATCACCAGAATCAGTAGCATCATACCAATTACCTACACCTATAGTAGATGCATTAGTATAATAATTTAATTCAAATACATCACTACCAGCACGTCTGATAGTTCTACATCTAAACGTAGTTGTATAGTGTGTATGTGGTAAGAATGCAGTTGCAGGTACAATTTCTTCATCTGGTGTTCTAGGTCTAGTAAAACCAACATTACCTGTGAGAGTAACAGTTCTACCAGGAACTCTAAATTGTCCTGTCATATCAACAGTTGCAACAGATCCCACATTAGATGAAACATTAACACTAACACCAGATCTCTCAATAGTTTGACCAGCAGCATTAATTACTGTGTTATCATTAACAACACCCTGATCTGATGCAGAACTAGCTTTAATAAATTTAGATCTTAAATCAGGTACTTGGAATTGCGAATCTGATAAAGTTACTCCTTCTTGTTTAAATGCACAAGTAGCACCAGTTCCAATAACCTCTGCTAATGCTGGATATACTGTTTCATTATAAATTGCACCATCACATCTTAGATAACCAGCAGGAAGTAATTCTGCACTATTTCCAACGTTAGGATCGTTTACCTCTAACTCCTGAGGAAAAGCAATAAGCGTTCCTGTAGTTGTTCCTATCTTAGTTCTTTCTTGATTTAAAAAGACTGGCATTTTAGTAAGCTCTGATGATCATCAACACGGTTTGTGATGGTGTATTGTTGTCCATAAGAATATTTAACGCATCTGGGATGTCAGAAACGTTAACTGTATAAGATTGTACGTTATTTACAGCAATATTTGGTGGAATTCTAAGTCCACCCCTGTTCATAGAAACATCAAAACTAAAGTGGTTATGTGATGCTACTGTTTGATCTGTAAAATCTTGTCCAATATGACTGAGGTTAGTTGGATATGTAGTGCTAACGTCACCATTTAGATAGTTTGGTTTACCAAAAATCTCAACAGGTGGTGGGAATATACCAGTAACCTGTTTCATATGGTGATTGTAATTATATGTGTCTGCAAATGCTGAGGTGTATGCACCATGAGCAGGAATAGTTCTTTGTAGAGCAGGTGAAGGAACTTGATCTTGTGTAAAAGTTTTTGCTTCATTCGTTAAGACCAAAGTATTTTCATCATAATATGTCATTGAACCATATCCATTTGGCCACTGGTCTGCACTATCAGTATTAGTAATACCAGTTAAGTTTGCAGATTCATAGTTTGGAGTACCAGAAGTTTGAACTGTTGGTGCCTCAAATACCTGAACATACTTACCACTAGGATATGCTGTTGTATATTGTCCACCGTGTTTGTGACCAGGTGTATGATCAATACCTAATTTTCTACCGATAGTATAATATGTCTTAGACCATGTAGGATCATTCAATGTAATATTTTGAATTTTTCCTGCCATTGTATCAATTGGATCTAATTGAAACTGTAGATCTGTATCAGCACTGTAGATAGTTGGTGGAGTAACACCAGTACCATCATCAGAAATTAAACTCCCAATAACAGCTTCAGCGTCTGGTTGTCCAAACTGATATTTCTCTTCTTGTAGATATGATTGTTCAATGTCAACCATTGACCTACCATTCATATTAGGTACTCTAAAAAGATCATTCTCCTCATAATCAGGAAAATTACCAACAATAGATGTGTCAGTAGGACCGTATGTATTTCCTATCATTGATGCCAATAAAGGATATCTAGTGGCTGGAAATGACCTACCATCACACACAATCCACCCCGTAGGTATATTCTCAGGAAGATTACCCGTACTAGATTGTCCACTCCACGGCATAATTGTGCCGACTGGGGCAGACTTCATCGTTTTTAGTCTGTTATAGAATGCCATTATAGTTCAGTTAACCACCAACCTTGATAGACAGAAGGGATAAAGTTATCACCATCTGTTTGTCCAACATAAATGAGTCCGAAGGATGCATTTCTGTTTTGAACAACCAGTTCACCAGATCCATATGGTGTAGACAAACCACCCAACTTGGTTCCTGAAGTATCTCCCTGAAGAGATACTGGCTCACCACCGATAATTGGAGCACGAAGTACAAGTGAGTTGTTGTAAGTTAACGCTCCTGCAACTTCAGTAATTCTGATAACATCACCTGTTTCAGGATTAGTTGGAAGTGTAAGGATAAGAGCACCAGTGGAAGCAGCTACAGCTACAATATAATTTATATTAACAGAAAGAGTAGAATCTGTATTGACAAACTTAGTAATATGTCCACCATTCTTATTCTTCCAACCAGTGTAACCAAATGCATTGATAGATGCATCCTGCATAACGGTTAATGGCTTTGCACCATTAATACCTAGATTTCTAACATCTAATATTGGTTGAGAATTTGTTGGAGTTGCTGATTGAATACCAGCAACGTCAAGTAGACGACCAACAAATGTGTCACCATACTCAGATTCAACTCTGAATGTTGGAGTGAATGCCTTATTATTAAATTGGATAGCATCAGGATCCTCAACACACTTGGATGGGAATAGTCTCAAGTTACCACTGATATCAGTAGCAGCGTTAATGTCAAGTGCTCCACCTTCAAAGTGGTGTTCATCATTATTGAGTAACTTAAGGATAGGTACGTTGTTATCTGTACCAGTAATCTCAAAGTTAGAACCAATGAACTTAACATCATCATAGACATCTAGTTTACCATGATTATACTCTTTCTTAACTAAGACTGTGCCACCATCATTAGTGATACTGCTAGTTACAAAGAATATCTCATTATCAATTATAATCCAATACTCACGATCAAGGAAGAATGGAACAACGTCACTGTTCTCCATTCCAATCTCAACGGAGTTGGAACCACCAGATATGATGTCTGAACTTAGAGTTGTAGTCTCTCTGAATAGAATTCTGAATACAGTTTCACCATCATCGTGTGTTGATGCTGTTCCAGGAATATTAGTTATAGATCCAATACGAGTAACAGGTAAATTACCTGAATTTCCAGAAGCAGCTTGTGGAGTTCCACTGATCTGCATGATCTCTTCATTAGCACCAGATCCAAAACCAACGAAGATGAAATCTCCATTCTCAAAGTTACTAATGTCATCAACAGGAAGTAATGTGGCATTATCTGCGATAGTTGAAACAGTATTAACAAACGTAGTAGCAATACCGTTGTCTACCTTAGGATCCTTAAGTGCTGTAAGAATAGTAGCACCCTTTGTATGTGCATCAGAACCAGTACCATACTGAGATCTAATTGCTAGTATAGTACCACTTGGGTTACCAATTACTGTGTTACCAGAACATCCATCAATACTGAAGACCTCACGAACTCTATCAGTAACTGTGAATTTCTCATCCTTAGTTGCATTGAATGTAATGCCAGTTGCACTACCAGATCCTGTGAATGGAAGGTTAAGTGTAACTGTACTACCAACAATGCTGACAATTTGAGGAGAAGATATTATGGTTCCCGATTGAGGGAATACATTTTGTGGTAATGTTACTGTACCACCATTGTCTACTAATTCAACATAATCACCAACCTCAAGTCCCTCAACTGATGGAATAGCAGTAATTGTATAAAGTGTTGCTTGAGCATTACCAGTGAATGTTTGAGCTGATGCAGTCCTACATCCACCAACGAAATTAAATGAACCATTAACAGTTAACTTACCATTCTCCCCATCAATACCATCGTTACCAATGATTGTCTCACCAGTTACGCTATCAACAGAGAATACAACGTCACCATCTGGGCAACCATTAGTAATCTCAAATTTCTTATTAACAACTGCTAATGCAGTAGCAAGTTTGAATATTTCACCCTGATTGAAGTCACCATCACTATTGGTATCTTCACGACTAATAATAACATAATCAGTACCAACTGCTAATGTTCCACCAAACGTTGCTAGATATACATCTTCTTGAGAAGTTCCATCTCTAACCCCATCAATTGCTTGATTGATCCATGTAGCATCAAATGCAATGTTACACTTATAAACTGGAGATCTAGTACCTGGTTCGTCTGGATGAGTATCAATCTGAGGTGCAAAAGAACCAAGTGGTTCTCTCTCAACAATTAGATAGTAAGGAGCAGTTTCAGATGCTGCTAGACCACCAACTGCAATACGAACAATTTCAGGTCTGGTGTTATTACCTGCATCAACAGGAGCATCAATTAATAGGTAATCACCCTCATTAAAGTAACCATCAACCAATGGATTTAATACTGGTAGATAATATTGATTACCAGTTAGAGGTAGTAGTGTTCCACCTTCAGGACCAGCACCAGGAATTGTTACATTCTGGAAGTCAACTGGATCACCCCAAGCTGCAGAACCTGCGGTATCAATTCTATTGTATTTTGGATCAGAAGATGGTACTGCAAGAACGTTAACAATATCAACGTTTTGATTGAAACTAGCAGGTCCTAGAATACCAGATGGATGTTCTATTGCTGTTGTTCCTAATGATTGTCCGACACCAACAAAGGAGAAGGAAGAAGTACCACCACAAAGTTTAACACTAGCGTTAAATGTGGTCTCACCATCAATCTCAAGACTGTTTCTAATAGTTGTTGTACCACCTTGACCAGCGATATTAACTTCAGAAGCATTTATAGCAAAGTCAATTGTCTGAGTATTACCAGAGAAGAAACTAACAATACCTGCTTCAGTTGATAAGGTTACAATCTGCTCAGGATTAGTTCTATCTCCACCAAGTTGCTTGAATGAACCAAATGTTACATCACCTGCAAACTTAGCTCTCTTAGCTTCAAAGTCAACATAGGATAGAGACTCAACACGATCATATGCACCACCAATTTTTGTCTTGGAAATTGCAGCATTTTGAGCAATGTTACCAATAAAGATATTAGCGTGATTAGCAGTGTTAGCGATGTAAACAAACTCATCACCAGTAGACTTATCACCAATGTAAATCCATTGAGTAGAACTGGTATTGTAATCACCAATTCTGATAGTCTTAGCATAACCACCAATATGTAATCCAGCAGTATTATCACCACCAACAAATGTGCTATCATTAAACAAGTTAACTTGTCCAGTTGTCTGAGAGGTTCTTACTTCAGCAAGAGTACCATCATCACCATTAACATCAATGTCATGCTCAAACTTAGCATCATCAGTAAATCTAGATGTGCCATCTACAACCAGAGCTCTGTCTAGTTGAGAGTTATCAACATTGATACCAACACGACCACCGTTTGTAGTAGCAACACGTAAGACTGACTCATCGTTAGGAGCAGCACTATCACCACCAACTAAGAAAGCATTATCAATAGGAGTCTTATCACGATCAGCAAACTGACTATGCTGTAAGTAATCTCCAGTTGTTTTACCACTGATGAATGCATTACCAACAACATCTAAGTTTGCTCTTGGATCAGTTGTTAGATTCTCAACAAATGCATTTGTATATGCATCATGAGAAGATCTTGCAACTGTGTTAATACCTAGTTTGTAATCACCAATAGTCTCAGTTTCTGTTCTTAATGCTTCAGCACCAAGTACACCAACTTCCTTGAAGTTAGCATTAGAGAACTCAATAGTAGGAGCAACAGAACCAGTAGGAGTTCCAGAAATAATGTTTTCCCAAGGTTGTGAATCCTGTGGAATCTGATCAATAACTTGGAAGTGACAGTAATTATTAGTTGGTGAGAATGGATCGCCAGGCTTGGAAGCATATACTGTCCAAGTTAGATTTAATCTAGGATCATAATATAAGTTCTTAATTCTAATCTGAGAAGTTGAAGTAATTCCAATGTCATTACCAACTGCAAGTGCAACACCAGTGTTAAAGTCTCTAAATTCAACCTTAACAACATTAGATCCGTCAAAAACGATATTATCAATGCTGTTATTAGCAATATTTGAGAAGTAGTTAGAAAGAATCCATGCAATAGATCCATTCTTACCAACCTCAGATCCCTTGAATAGAACATCGCCAGTTGTAGGTAATACACCACCATAATTGATGAACTGTGCATTATTAATTCTAGTACCACCAGCAGCAATTAATGGAGTCTGATTAGGAGTAATATTAGATGCAATACCTGATACGGTATGTGTCTGGAACATGTATCCCTGACCATTACCTCTAGAATTAAATCCAAAGATAGCAGACTGTATTCTGTTCTTACTAATTCTAACGTCACCTTTAGTTGGAGGTGAGAATGATGTTCTATCTAATCCTTCATCTTGCTGTTCTTGAGTTACAGGATCTACAGATGATACATTAGAACGAATAATAAGTGAATCACGAGACTGTGTTAAATCTTCATCTTGAACTGCAATGACTACAGGAGATTCAAAGTTACTTACTAAATTACCGTCACCACCAACAACTGTAATATTCTGGTTGAATGTTACAGGAGTATCAAAGGTAGTAACTAGACCTCCAATTGTATCATCTTCGTCTCCATCATCATCTAACGTTGCTCTATCAATAAAGGTTTCTTCACCAGTGATAGCATTGATTCTCTTATTACCAATGTATAGATCACCTTGTGAGTTAATACCAGTGTAGAATACAATACCACCATCTTGCTTCTTAGACTGAGCATAGAAGTCTTCT
>Ga0163179_10001263_pt1 | contig 17966 bp, 23 predicted proteins | sample AtlANTMetagenome_FD_109643 | JGI IMG/M metagenome (GOLD analysis project Ga0163179, IMG submission 109643) | Marine eukaryotic phytoplankton communities from the Atlantic Ocean - Atlantic ANT 2 Metagenome | ecosystem: Environmental > Aquatic > Marine > Oceanic | place: North Atlantic Ocean... | reverse complement strand
TGCGACGAGTCTGTACGTTCTCGCCTTGTTGTAGAGAACGAGGACAAGGGCATCTGGACTCCATCATTGCTTGCCAAGCATTTTGACATTCCAATTACTTACGACAATTTACATCACAAATGTTTGCCTGACGGTCTTACAGAGGATCAAGCCTTCAAGTTGTGCTACAATACATGGCATCGTAAAGGTTATTTTAAACCGTTATTTCATTATTCAGAATCCCATCCAGACAAGGACAATCCTCGCAGTCATGCCGATATGCCTACCGAGTTACCTAAAGACGGTGGATATTCTTTTCCTGTAGATTACGATATAGAACTCAAGTGGAAGGATGATGCCATACGAGCTATCGAAACAGCAGTCAGTTAAATCTATTGGCCCGTAGCTCAATCGGTTAGAGCAGGGAACTCATAATTCCAAGGTTTAGGGTTCAAGTCCCTACGGGCCAACCATTTTTCTTGGTGTAAAAATAACTATGAAGGTTGTTTATTTTATACTAGGAATAGGAATAATAATCTGGGAGTTTATAAAACAAAAATATAAAAACTATGAAAACCGAAGAAGCTAATAAACATGATGAAGTTCCGGTGAAGATCGTTTTTTCTGTTGCAAAAACAGTAATGATAAAAGCGAACGCCCATGAGGAAGCTCATAAAGCAGCTTACGAGATGTTTATGGACACCCCCTTCACCAAAATGTTGGACGAATCTTATTTGGAGAATTTTGAAATTGAAACGAGAACAGATGGGCCAGAAGGTTTTGACTACATACACAGATAAACCGTGTAAAATATTTGAATTGAAAAACAAAAAGAACATATCTCTTGATGACTTCAAAAAAATGTCAATACTAGAAAAGTACAGATGGGCAAATCTTTATGGAGACGCTCACTTCTCTAGTCATTTAAATAACTCCTCCAGATTGAGGGAAGTATTTACGAAAAAAAACATTGACGATAAGCAAGACCTAAAGTAGTCTCGCCTCATGCCTAAATCAAGAGGACGTAAAAAGGGTAGGGGGCCAACTCCGCGCAAGCGTAAGTACAGCGAATCACAAGTCAAATCCGCAAAGTTTGCGAAGTCTGATGAGGAGTTTGCGTATGATAACAGGAATCATGTCCAGTTAAGTTCAACGGGGGATTTTTCAGATTTTGAAAATAGTTCTGGAGGAACCGCCACAATAACGCCTCCTATTTCTGAGGAGCTTATCGAAAATTCTTGGGCTAAAGATAAAAGCCAAGGATATATGTATAACAAGAAAATAGTCGAGTTTTTCAAAGGCGAAAAAGAATTTGAGCTTATATCCCCAGACTGCAACGAGGAAAATTGTTTAAAAACTAGGAAATTGAGACTTTCACATGATGCTATATCCCCAGAGGGTATGCCTACCATAAAAAATATCATCAATGATTTTCTAAAAAATGGAGCCGCCTATGATGCTGCGTTGAGCGAAAAATATATAGGACTACGACCACTTGATGTGGAATGGGAACTTCAAAGCTACGTTGCTTATACTAATTGGTGTAATGATAAGCTGCATGGCTATTTAAAGAAAGCACTATTCCCCACCGAAGAATCCCGTAGGCTTTCTGAGGACGCATGGTGCTTTGGATATGACTTAACCACTGACCAAGGATTAGAACACTATGTTCAACAATATATACATAGAATTTGGGCCGAGATGGTATATATTACGCGAAGCCAAGCCATATTTCAGCTTCCAGTTCAAATGACAAGAAGGATTTCTGAAGAATATGAAACCCTTGAAGAATGGAGAGAGCTATCTGGAGACGAACAAGTCACTATGGATAGCGTTAAAGAATTTAATTTAGATCCAACTCATTTTGGAACTGGATATGTTGGAGCCGCGCAACCTCTTTTGCCCATAATTACAAAAAGCGATTTGGGAGATAACTGGATTCAGGATATTTTTACCCGTAGAAACACTTTCTGGATTACTCATGAAGATGAAGCCCTTCCCTCTTGTACAGTACAATACTTGGGAAAAAATCAAATGCTTGGCGGGTTTTGTAAAAGTGCTTTTAAGGACAACAAATACGAACCAATCCGACCTGCCTTCCTAGAAAAGCGATGGAAGGCTTGGGCAGAACATTTAGGAGTTGTTTGCGCTGAACACGCCATGAAAGTGCGCGATACTGGACAAAAGTTTTATACTAAAGATGCTCTTGCTGGAGTCTTGAAAAGTGAACAGGCATCTGAATTTTACAGAGCAGAGACTCATGCCCACATGATGGGTTATGGATTGCCTTTAGCCAATAAAGACATGAACTTGTGGCTAACCGAGGAAGAAGCTAAAGCGACTAATTCTGAAAAAACCACGGGCTTTCAAGATTGGGTAGATTCTGGTGGAAAAGAAAAGATGCAAGAGCTTTCTAGGTTAAGTTTTCTTGGTTGGAAAAAACGCTCCCCAGATAAGGTAAATGCTATGATATTTACTTTTTCTGTAAAAAACTTTTCTGTAGTAAATACAAAAGGACTTAAAGAATCCTCCGACAGCGCATGGATTCCTATGTCCGAAGAATTTCAAATCGGTGTTAGTAATGATCTATGTTTTTGGTTTAATAAAAATTTCCACCATACGTTCGACCAAATCCATTCAGAGTCTCCAGCAAGCGCAACCGAGTTTTATGATTCAATGATGGGTTTAGTCATGAATATATCTTTTTGGCTTAATTTTATTTCTCAAGAGAGAATAGAGTATGTCAAATCGAAGAAGGAGGAGAATGACAAGCAGCGTGAAAAAATGGGTCTGAACGCTCCCGACTTTGACGAGGATGCGATCACAGAGGAATATGAGCAAAAATGGATTTCATGCCCAATGACAGTTAGAAAATCCCTCAGAGATGATCGTAAGCCCCGTAAGGAGCATCAAGGGGGAACCCATGCTTCTCCATACCCTCATGTCGGCCTTTTGAAAGGGGATCGATACAAAAAGAATCCTACATACGGTTTCTACAAGCCGAGTCATTTCGCAGGGATCAAAGGAGTCAGAATTGACCAAAATGGTGAGTGGTGCGCGTATCGAATCAACTGGCCCAAAGATCACCCCAAGCACGGTTCAAAAGACCTAGATCAACTCAAGGATGAACAGTCACAATATATACATGACCGATCCAATTTGAAGTCTCCAAAGAATCAAAAACGCCAAAAACGAGTCAACCAAGTTCTGACGGTTAATCAACACTTGAAAGAGGTTAGAGAGGCCGCTGACAAGCTAGACCAAAAACTTTCAAAATTAAAATCAGAACCAGCAAACTCATGATTAAAGATTTACGAAAAAAAATGTTGACTCAAATCCAAAGCTAAAGTAGTCTCATCCCAGCGTTAAGCAATTAACTGATAACAAACATACTAACATGAAACCAACTCCCAATGACAATTCAACCCTGACCCAGAAAGGGATTCAGGATTCCGTCTCATTCGCAATCTCCGAAAGTGGATTGCCTCACCTGTTAGACATTCTCCGAAACTCAATGTATTCGGACAAGATTCTAGCAGTAGTCCGAGAGTATTCGTGCAACGCTGTCGATGCTCATGTCCAATCTGACCAAGATGATCGTGCGATTGTTGTTGGTTTACCTACTCGCCTCAAACCAGAATTATCGATTCGTGATTTCGGCAAAGGCTTGAGCCATGAGCAGATTCGCAGCATCTATACTCAGTATGGTGAATCCACCAAGCGTGGAACCAATGATGCCATCGGTATGTTCGGGATCGGTTGCAAATCTGCATTTGCTTATTCTGATTCGTTTTGGGTGAAGTCATATCTCAATGGTCAGTGCTATCACTACAATGCCATTATCGATCCATCCAAGGTAGGTAAATGTGATTTGCTTGGAGTATCCGATACTGATGAAGAAAATGGTATCGAGGTTGTTGTTCCAGTGAAGAATGATGACATTGACACTTTCCACAACACGGCAAAAGATTTTTACCGTCACTTCAAAGTCAAGCCTCAGATTATTGGCTATCAAAACTTCTTTGAAGAAGAATCAGATCCACTTCTCGTCGGAAGCGATTGGCAATGGACTCCTAATCGTTCTCAGTATTACCATGAAGGTCGCCCCTTGGCGATCATGGGTAACGTAGCCTACCGCATCGACAAAAAGAACATCAAGAACCTACCAGAGAATCTTGAAGATATGTTCAATGATTCGTTGGTTCTTGAATTTGAGATTGGCGAACTGAGTGTGGCAGCATCGCGTGAGATGCTTGAATACACTGACGTAACGATTAAAAACATCGTCGATAAACTCAGGAGAGTGAAGGCTGAAATCATCACTGAGGTTAAGGATAAGTTTTCCAAGACAGATACTTTTTGGGAAGCAAAAAAACTTTACGGTAATCTTTTCTCGTATGCAAGTAACTACTATACCCTGTCGAGGATTATTAAGAAAATCGATTGGAGCGGCGAAGAAATTGATGACGATGGATTTGGCTTGTGGGAATTGCGTCACACGCCTATCAAAGCGTTCAAGTATGAAAAATCTCGGAACACTGGCAAATGGCGTAGAGTTGAATGCCAGCGCATAAATGCCGAAGATAATGCCAAGATTTATTACAACGATTTGCCTAACACTCGCGGCTTATACGCCCGTTGTTCTCAACAGTGTGATGCTGGTGAAAAGGTGTACGTTATAAATGCACCAGAAACCTATATCGACAATGATGGCAAGACTCAAAAGGGTATGCAGAAGTTTTTACAAACAACAAAAATTGATTGTGAAATCCATAACCTATCCGAAGTTACCCTACCGAAAGATTTTGGTAAGCGTAATGTGAGCGGCACTCGCAGTCACACTCCGACCAATCCGAAGAATAACCTCAAGGTATTCAAATTCGTTTCTGATGGCTCGGCAGGGGATACAGATGGTGCATCTGACTACTGGAAACCAGTTGACGTTGACCTCAACGAGCAGACTGACGCGATTTACGTTGAGATTGATCGATACAAAGTAGACGGCAAAGACCCTTACGGTTATTTTGAGTCGCTTTCCCGTATGGAAAAACTTGGAATCGAAATGCCTGAAGTTATTTATGGAGTCAAAAAGAACACCGTAGGAAAACTGGGCGAAGGCTGGGTTAAATTTATCGATGTAGCTTTCAAAAACATTGTGGAATTCGCGCAATCAAGAGATATGCACTCTCAAGCCGTGGATCACGCAAACCGCGAGCAACTGCGTAACGCCTATGACTGGATCAGCAGCGAAGAATCGCACACAAGTGAAATTCTACCACATCTTGAGGACGATCATCCATTCGTTGAGTTGAATCGTGCGGCTATTAAAGCTCGCAGGAACCGTGAACCTTACGCTCTGTATCAAAGCATCAAAGGCAACCTGAAAACATTTGGGGTTGATTACAATGACCTAGAGAAGGCTTTACCAGACGCTTATGCTCAAGGAGAGGATGTCAACCCGTACATCATCAAGGCAGAGAAACTGATCGAGCAGTACCCAATGTTGAGGTTTGCAACTGTCAGTGGGCGTTACTACAGCGAAAGCCTTGATGTACGCAAGCTGAAGGTTCTAGTGGGTTATCTGAAAGGGTAACGTGCAACTAGGAGGCTCCTTGGTTAATGGGAGTTGACGGGGAGCCTCCTTAAATTTAAATTTAGATAATTTTAAAATGTAACTATGTAAAAGGAAATTAAAATGGATGGGAACGGGGCAAAGTTTATTTATTATCAAAATGTTGGTGAATATTTTTTGATTGTAGAAAAAAAGATAAGGGGCAACGAGGTCATGGATACCATAAGAGAGATGAATGACGAGATTTATTTTAAGCAGAATAACGAAAAAAAGTGCTTGACCGAAACCATAGAATACTTTAGTATCGATAACAGTTAACCGATACTAGGTTTAGAATACAAAAAAAATTATGTACGCATACACCGTAACCGATACAAGTGTCACTGTTTTCAGTGATGGAAAACCTTACATGGCAACCGACTCCCATCCAAATTTTCAGGAGATCAAGGAGAGGGTTCTCAGAGAGGAAACCGATGGACTACTTGAATTGTTCGACCAAGAACAGGCAGTCATCGATTATACAGATGGAAACATCTCTGTCACACACGGAGTGGTTTCATACAAAGGCGAACCAGTTCACAATGTTCTGGTCGATAAAATTCTTGGATGTATGTCCGAGGGGGTAATGTACAAGCGTCTGATTCGCTTTCTGGACAAACTGATGGACAACCCATCTCGCCGTTCTGTAAACGAGCTTTATCGTTTTTTGGAGCATAAGAATATGCCAATCACTCCTGAAGGGGATTTCATTGCATATAAAGGCGTAAATTCCAACTTTACCGACAAATACACGGGTAAATTCGACAATTCCGTTGGAAAAACCCTCGAAATGTCCCGAAACACCGTCTGTGACGATGCCAACATTGGTTGTAGCGAAGGTTTTCACGCTGGCAGCTACGATTACGCCAAGGGTTATGCGTCCGGTGGAGGGCATCTACTTGCCGTTCAGATTAGCCCTGCTGACGTTGTAAGCGTCCCGCATGATTGCGATTGCCAAAAGCTACGCACAACCAAGTACAAGGTTGTCGGCGTTGTTGAAACCATAATCGAGACTGAATCCACTGATGATTACTATGATGGTGATGTCGATGAGGATTATGACGATAACGACTACAGTGAGGGCTATGATTCTGGCAGAGAACAAGGCTACGATGAGGGCTACAAGCAAGCCAAAGAGGACTTGGTAAAAGGACTCCTAGACAAGTAAAAAATTACTTGACTTAACACAACCTACATTTTACATATCTGTAGGTTTTTTGATCTTTGAAATTTACGGACTAGAGGCGCGAGAGAGCCGCGCACGAGAGTGTCTATGTACTCTTGTATTGAACACCGTAAAGTGTACCGACCAGTGAATCGGTACAATGGCAGCAAGATTCACCCCCCATAGAATCGCTGCTTAACGAACCCATAGAATAGAGTCGTAGGAGAACTACGAACACCTCACACTTTAACACTATGGGTTTAATTTTAAATTATTTAGGAAGGGGTAAGGAGAACCAAATTGGGAGGGAGAGGCTTTATTGCATAACTTTCCCTCCCTTTTTTTTCTATATATAAAAAAGATCTAATTTCGGGCTAATTGTTTTCTTTTCTATATACAAAAGCCTTAAATCGGGGCTTTCTAAATATACGATTTTTGTTTTTATACATATATGTTAGCTATAAAACCAAGCAGACATATCTATATGTGTTAGATATACATATTGATACAGTAATACAAGGATAAGATAAGGAATATATAGTTGATTTAAATTAAGAATATTTTGAATTATGGTACTGCCGCACTTTTATTTATTTCAAATATGATTCTAAAACCTATTTTAATTTATTTTGAATTGATTGTCTGATGAAAACGATATGGGATATATTTAAATTTATATATATATCATTTCTGTTTTTACTATATATTTCATTGATTATTACTGTTGCTGTATGGAGTGATTTACTCCGAAGATTTTCATTAGGGAAATAACATCAAACATATATATAATATAAGCCGAATTTAAATTTAAATAATTTTAAATAAGTCCGAAGATTTTTATTATCGAAATAATAGCTCCGAAGAATTTGAAACCGAAAATAACTCCGAAGATTTTAAGCCTCGAAATACATAGCCGATCATAATACGCATATATTGATCGGCAAACCAATTAGGCAGTCATGCGTGAGCGGCAAATCTAATTTAAACAAATTTAAGTCCGAAGATTTCAGATCCCAAAATATCTCCGAAGATTTTTCTATTCTAAATATAGGGCATTTATATTGCAAGCAAAATATCTTTGACCCTAGCTTTTTTTGATATAAAATAAAACTCGACAGCAGCTTTTTTTTGATACAAAATAAGCGTGATTCTAATTTGGAATATTTTAGTTTTTTAATTTTCATACCTGTTTTTTTCTATTGTAATAAAGACATACGAAAATAATTATGTTTTTACATTGACTTTAAATTTGGATGATTTAGGATGTTTGCAGATGAAAGCTACTGGACAAGCCCCTGCGGCCATTGAATACGAACGCGCTTGGAACGAGATCGTTGAGAATCTACCCAAGTGGAAATACGAGATTATTATTAATGTAGAAAAAGATAACCCTGAATGGGAGCGTCTCTCTGCTGAAATCGCCAAGCAGACTAGGAGGTTGGCGGAAGGAAGAATGTCTAATTAAGAAAAAAAATCATTGACATTAATTACGAAACAAATTAAGCTACACACATGAGTAAGAAAACTGGCAACTATCGAGGTAAGGTCAAAGGTGCGACCAGCTTCGTTCTTGTTTCTCCTAATCAACTCTATGATAAGATCAACAAGGATTGCAAAGACCTTATGATTCCGATCCAACGCAAGTTTGCGGAATCACTCAGGCTCAACACGGCTCCCATGAACGCTGATTATAAGACTAATAGTGTGGTTCATAATCAAGTTGATGTGGAAGTTAAGAATACGAAAGCAACAGATGAAGCTGTTAGCAGTCTCCCCACTAAAAAAGAGATTGACTGGTAGTTTCAAATTTGATACAAATTAAAGCATACAAATGAAGGACATATTCACTGATTTCATTGGTCAAGACGGGCCAAGAAAACAACTCAACTTCCTTTTCGATGATTGGAAAGGCAGTCAAGTGTTTCCCAACTCTATCTTTATCGCTCCTCGCGGTCATGGCAAGACGGCATTTGCTACTGCTCTCGGCATAGCAATGCAGGAACACCGCTCCACCAAGAGGTTTGTGGTAAAGACTGCATCTTCGTGGCGTAACCTCGATCAGTTCATGGCTGACGTTATTGCCCGTGATGTAATGCAAGGCGAGTGTGTCGTTCTTATCGACGAGGCTCATGAGCTTCCGATGGACGTTCAGACTGCAATGCTTACGATGTTGGCTGACAACAAGGACAATCGTAACACTTACTCGCATGGCGATACCGACATCCAAATCGATTTTACTCGTCATACGTTTTTGTTCGCAACAACCGAACCTCACAAGGTATTTCATGCTTTGATGAGTCGCCTTTGGCCAATTCACTTGGATCACTACACTCCAACTCAGCTTGGCAAAATCCTCAAGACCAATTTGCCCAAGATCAAGTTTGGGCCAAAGGTTCTTGATGCTGTGGCCAGTGTGCTGCGTGACGAGCCTCGCAAGGCGGTTCAGTATGCCAATCGCATATTCAGCTTCCTCAAGAAGCGCAAGAAGAAGTCGTTTCTCCTCAAGGATTGGGAGACTCTGTGTGACTTCCTCAACATCAAGCCTTTGGGCTTGACATCAAGTGAGATTCGATTGCTTCAGGCATTAGCGACAGGAACAGAGTTCAGTCTTACTCACCTTGCGTCCAAGCTCGACATGGAGGCAACGGCAGTTCGGACGAACCTTGAGATTTTCCTTCTCAAAAAGAATATGATGCAAGTCAAACCAACTGGTCGCAGTCTAACCAAGGTAGGGCAAAAGTACCTCAAAGAATATGCTGCGCTTTGTGGATGATGAATTCAGTCGGGAGGCTCGCGGAGGGTTGCACCTCCTCACGGCCTTTGAGGTCAATGAAGGAGAATGGATATGCCATTCTGATAACTACATAGTTGCCTTCAGATATAAAAACGGGAGGCTTGCTATGGCAATGGGTGATACTTACAATGAAATTGAGCATGGAAATGAAGCCAAGCTAATAGCTCAAGATCCAGAATTAATTGCCAAGTCTTTTTTTAAGTCCAAGAAAAAAGTTGACCCTGAACCAATCAAGTTCAAAGACATACTCGATCTGATGCAATGGACTTGCGACGACTACATTCCGTAAATTCGCCAGCTTTTTTGACTATCGCCAAATAAGGGGTTGGTTCCCGCTGCAAATACTAGACTGGCAGTTTTCAAAGTCCGAATATTTTGATGATGAAAATAAGCGTTATTCTATAGTCCGAATATTATAGCAGCTTAAATAAAGGTACGTGTACGTATCAATTTTTGACCCTTTGACCCTGAATGAAATAGTACGTGTACGTACAATTTTTGACCCTAGAATAGTGTATATATTAGTTGACCCTGAATAGTACGTGTACGTATGAAATTGTTTTGAGTACAAAAAAGGGAGGAGGTCGCAAAACCCCCTCCCAGTTATGAGCAGTCCAATAGAACTAGAGGATCGCAACCCCTAGTTATTTTCTACTTTAAGTTCTTTCGAGAGGTCAGTCAAGAAAGTTTTTGTGCGGGAAGCCTTGTCCATCGCACCGAGGAAATCGGTGGACAAACGGTTGGCTTGCTCTACGCGCCGAGGAGCAATCACTCGCGTGAAGTGCTGGGTCGCAGCGTTGTAGAGGTTCCAGAGGTTCCGGTCACTGTCCAGACCGTTGTGGATCGTTTCGTCCTCTGCTTGCGCGTTCCAGATCGAGGCGATGTTGTCGCGGATGTTACCGGAGATTTTGCCTCGCTTGGTCAGGTTGTCGAGGATGTTCAGACCCTTTTCGTGGTCGATACCAGTCTCAGCGAGACGCTTGAACACCTTCTGCTGATCCGCGAGCTTCTCCAGCGCAGCGTCGATACCTCCGCCAATCGCGTTTACGTCGATCCCGTTTTGGTGACGGAAATTGACTTCGTACTGCTTGGCAAGCGAGGTCATTCCGTTGGTGCAAACAAGGCGCAGGAATCCCAGAGCCACATTCAAACGCTTTGTGCAATCAAAGCTATTTTGGAAAGTGAAACTGACACCCACGTTGTCGCCCTTTGCTGGCTTGAAGTTGAATTCAGACTTCGGGTTTTTGATCGTGTAGCGAGCGTAAAAACGCTTGCCGTGATCGACAACCTTGAAATCCTTCTCAACCTCGTCGAGCAAGCCACGGGATTTGAGCGAATCTTCAACGTGATTCACAACGTCACTGTTTTGAACAAGCGCATAACGCTCGGTCACAATCCCCAATGCGTTCTCATGATTTGCGCGGAAGTTGCCGTACACACCAGCAAAAGCAGGAGTATCGTCAGCTTGATTGAGCATCTCAATTTGAGCTTGGGTGAGGTCGTACAAAGGGCGAGTAGCCACTTCGTAGTTATACTGATCGGTTTGGTCGATTACTTTTGGCATAATTTGTTTTGGTTTGTAATTCCCTTAACTGAGATCAAGTCTATCATAGAATCGTTTCTGTCCAAGCTTTTTTTTCATTATTTCTAAACTTTTTTTTCGTATCGCGGATCATACTTTTATTTAATAGTCAATATAAACTTATTAACAACAAGGGCTTTTTTTGTTAGTAAAATAGTGTTGACATACGAAACAAAATCATGTTATAATTTTCCAAAGGATCTTCGCTTATTTTTTGACCCTAGAAGTGTTATATAGTTGACCCTGAACTGTTAATAACTTACGAAAATAATCCTTGTAACAAACTCTTTTTTGATGTCTAATAAACGCATGAAACCTAAAGCGAGAGTCAATCCCGAAGGGTACATGGGAAGTGCGTCCCGTGAACACAAGGTCAAGAAGGGCAAGGGTTCTTACAATAGAAAACCAAAGCACCGGAAGGACACCGATGAAGTTTAGTATCATGTTCTGGCAGAAACCCGGCCTTGCTTGGGTGAAGTTAAATGATGATGAACAATGGAGACTTGTGGCAAGAGCAGATTTTGACCCTGAGAACTACCATGAGTTATCAAGGCTAACAGGCTTATTAAGGAAAGGAAATTACGAAAAAAAAGATCTTGACTCCGCGCTGAAGTTTATATACTCTAATTTTAGTTGATATGAAAAACGACCTATACGAAATCATTGAGAAACCCCACAACGGGAAAAACAAGTTCTGGATCAAAGACGAGATGTGCGTCTTGAATGGGCCTTACGATACCATCGAGGAAGCGGAGGCAGACACCCCCAAGGGAGACTTACAGTATCCGCTTGTGATGACTCCTTTCGGTCAAATGAGAAACCACTCGAAATAATTATGACCAATAAAGAAGCAATGGAGATAGTATTAGAGGCGGCAGAACACAGTGCAGATATTCTTGCGCCCCAAAACGATAGGAAAGAGAAAATCCTAACCGCAGTTTATCAAATGCAAGATTATTACAATGATGTAATGGAGGATGATTTAATTATCACTCAAGGCGATAAGAAACTAAAAGAGATGTTGGAGGACTAAATGACCAAAGAAGAATGTAGAGAACAAATCCAAGAGGATTTAATTTGTTGGATGAGGTCAAAGTCTCCTACTGGTGATGTGCCAAACTGGGATGAGTGTGATGACCTTTGCCAAATCGTAGTTGATAACTTTAAGAAAATGGAGGATTAAATGGAACACGATCACAAACAAGATCAACACGATAGAATAATGATTAACCGAATCAAGGATGACCTTGAGGATTGGTTGACTACTCATGGAGAAATCACAATGGGTAGCGAGATGGTTAAAGATGTTCACCAACTCATTGAAGAATCGGTGAAGCGAACCAAACGCATCCGAGAGGATTGGATGCTTCCAGACAGGAGTTAACATTTAATAAAAAAAAGTGTTGACTTACGAAACTAATTATCATAGGATATAAACAGTTACAGGGGATGCCCTAAACTGCGGGACACGCATGAGAGTAAAATCCATAGCCCCACGCCCTCAGTCAATAGATGCCTCCTCCTGAAACACCCACGACAAAGATGCGCTAATACAGGCGCGAGTTGCAGTCGTCGTAGCCCTAGGGAGACTGTATCATACAAAACCGTGGGAACCAATTTATGTTGGCGAGGTTTGGAAGTATTACGGTATAACCTCTGACGATGGAATGATATTCGTTAAGTCCCGTAGTAACGCCCGTGGCCGAAAGCTGACACGCTGGGGAGATATCCCAAACAAGGCGTGGAGGTGATATTACTAGGCATGGGAAAGGGTTCGATCCCCTTACGCCGACAACAACTTGTCCTGTTCAGCCTTGGGATAAAACCCAAGACAGAGGGTTCGCAACCTTCACAAAGCTGGGTGCAGTCATGTGGCACAAAGCAGGACGCTCGTTTTAAGTGTTAGAATTAACATGGAACCGAGCTATAAATTTACTGGGAGGCGAAACACAGCCTTGGCAAGCCTAACGTAGCGAACGGGGTACGCGCCCTGTTAGGGACGAGGAAGCACCAGTAGAACAATTTAGTAAGGAGTTCCGACCTCCTGAATGGTAAGTGCCAAGTAGCTAGGTTAGGTGATGATTAAACCACCGACTTACCAGCGAACTTTTTTATTGACTCTAAAAATAATCTTGATACAATAAAGCCATGTTAAGACACGTTAGCGAAGTGATGACCGAATGGGAAGTTTACCTAAACAAAAAGCACATTGATACTGTGTTTTACTTACCCTCATGCGAACTGGAGGATGTTCGATCCATGCTGATTAACCACGATGGATTTGACCCTGACATCGAGCTTGTGAAGCGAGAAAAGAGATCTTGACATCTTTTTCCAGTATTGATATGATCAACCCCAGCCCCAAGCTGGGGCTTTTTTATGAACACATTTAATGTTAATGGAGTTGAGGTCTTTTTAGACACTAAAAATAAACATGTTAACCTGTCATCAGATAGCCCAATAGATAACACTCGGAAGATGAAGATTTTTAAGTATCTCTCTGACGAAGGTTTTTTAGATGCAGAGCCTGTTTTTAATAACAAAAAAAATGTTGACAGTGACGGAGAGCCTTGGTAGGATATCCCCAATATGAAACACATAGCCGCATTATTAGTTCTTGTATCAAGCGTTTTCGCTGGTGAGAAAGAACAACGCATAATCGCACTCACGATTCTTGGAGAGGCCCGTGGCGAAGGAGCGAGTGGGATGTACGCCGTGGGATGCGTCATTCAAGAACGCGCAAAGGAAAAGAAGATCACCCCCGCGCAAGTGTGTCACCAGCCTTGGCAGTTCAGCGTTTGGAATGCTGGTAACGGGAAGATCAAGACAGAGAAAGAGTTGAGTCACTTGTGGGAATCCAAATCTGCTCCTTATGCCAAGTCGCTTGCTTTAGCAATCGATAGCGGATTCGACCTTGTGCAAAAGTTCACTGGCAACGCCGATCATTATTACAGTAAAAAAATGATGAAGAGTCCTCCCTCTTGGGCATACAAAATAGACAAGCGCACAGGAAAGTTTTTAAGAGATAGTAAAGGAAATAAAATTGCTGTTAAGCCCACAAAGGTTATTGGCAACCATGTGTTTTACAATCTGAGGTAGCCTTCTCTACCTCATTCCTCCCGCCCCTGCTCCTTGCCTCCTTTCGGAGCAGGGGTTTCTTTTTTATATCAATTAACTCCGAATAATAGGGTCAAATAAATAATGCCCAGTTGTATAGGATCTTATCAAATAATACATAAACTCAGGGTCAATACTAACTAACTAGGGTCAAAAACCATATGTACACGTATTAAAATTTCTTGTAAACGGCATATTTCTCCGGTGCGAAAATCGGCAAAAACACGAAAACTTCAGGGTCAATTTGACAATAAAAAAACGGAAAGGTTTCCCTTTCCGCCTTTCGTTGTTATGAGAGCAGCCTACTCTTGAAAATTTGCCTCGGCTTCACTCTGTATGGCTTCATCGTACCATCGCGCAGGGTTCCACCTGTCATGGTATCCTTTCTGGTAAAAGGGCTTCAACCAATTCTCAATGTCCGAGACTGACACGGTTTCAGGGTCAACTTTATTGCCGTCCTCACCTTCGATTTTGTCGATGCTGATGATGCCGTTGTTTCCAACTTCGCACTCTATCAGTACATCGGTTTCCCGTGAACTTCCATACTCATAGGGGCCGATTCCGTTGTCAACCATTTCAGCGTCATACCCAATGGTGGCTTCAACGTTGTATAGTTTGCCGTCCTTTTCAACTTCCTCAAAGAGATATTCAAATTCGTAGTCGTAGCTCATGGTTCTTATAGTACAGGGTTTTATTTTTATTACAAGAAAAAACTTTATCTTTTTTCAGGGTCAAAAATGCTTCGTTCTTTCCCTAGGATTATTTCATACTCAAATCCAAACAGCTTGGTAGGTTTGGGCAGCTTTTTAACTTTTGCTTTAGGGTAGCCTTTGTTGCGCCACTCTTTAACGTCTCTTTCTGCTCCCACTTTTGTGAAGTAGATTAAGGGGTTGAATTTTTTTATTTCAGAAATCATGTTCGTGTTCAGGGTCAAATTTTACCACTCTGGGTATTCGTGAGCGTCGTGCCACGCATCAGCGGCGAAGGTGTTGGCCACCTCGTCGTAGGTTGGTGCGTCCTCTTCCTGCTCTGGTTCCGGTTCGTTGGCCCAATCCGCTGGGGCTTGGTCAGCGTAGAGTTCTTGGCTAGTGGGCATTTCGTTTTTGAATTCGTCGTTCATCATGTTTTTATTAAATCACAGATTCTTTTTTGATACAAGAATAAAAATAGCAAAGTTATTCACAATGAGGGATGCCGGATCTCTGCTTTTCTACTTGCTCGCGCAGAAACTCTTGGGTCAATATCCCAACGATATCTTCAATATCCTCTTCTCTGTAAGCGGCATATCTAGGGTCAATTCCCTCAGTGAAAATATTTTTATCCTCAAAGTATTTACGGATACTTTTTTTGATGTTTTTGCTCAGGTCCAGAACTTCGTTTCTTTGATCGTATCCCATGTAGTTCACTTGCATGTTTTTATTAAACAGTAAAAACCATTTCATTGCAAGAATAATTTTCGTAAATAATTCACAACTTATTCACAGCAGGGTCAAATAAGCCCATTTCTACCAAATACAATCAAATAAAAGCCAAGCCGCAGGGTCAACAGGGTCAAATTCACATTTTAGGGTCAAAAAAAAGCGACACGGGCGAACCAATACCCGTGCCGCTTATGTTATGGGCGCACTCTAAACTTTCAAGGCGCGAACCGCCACCGCCGCTTTGCTTCCTGTAGGCTGTTGGCCGTGGATCAAAAGCGCAAAATCCTTTTTGCCATATGCTGCGAGTGTATCGTCGTGGTCGATCTCAAGGCCTTTTTGCTTTGCTTCCAATTCAGAAAAAACAACCTTTGCTTCCTTGAGTGAAAGTTTTTTGATCATATCGTCAAACTTGCCACCACGGGACGCAGTCAAAACAAGGTTTTTCGGGCGGGGTATTCCGCCGATAATGGCCAAGCTTTTTGTGTAGGAATAAAAAATCTTTTCGGGATTGCGTTCGGCCACCATGCACCACGCCAGAAAATAGTCGCGGTTGAAATAGTCGCCGCCAACGTGGACGCGCACGATATCAAATTTTTTCGGCAAGCTTTTGGTAATAAGATCCGCGCAAGCTTCAACGCTATTTTTGAGCGCGTTTTTGATCAGGGTCAAATTATGCCAAACGGATTCACGGAGTGAAGGAAACACCGCCTCAAGCGATGCCATGAAACAGCGAAATTGCGTGTGCTTTCCGTCTTTAAGTTTTCCGGTGACCTTGTCAGCCTTTGAAAGGCAGTCCTTTGCGCCGGGGCAAGTGTGGCCGCTTGGCAAGGTAAAGGTGATTAGCTTCACAAGCTTTTTATCCTCAAGCTTTTTCAATTTGCTATTGGCTTTTCCGAATTTAAGTTTTGCGTTTCCCATAACAGAAAAGAGCATACCATAAAAAACGCACACGCCAAGCTTTTTTTTCGTTAATGTTATTCACAATCAAATTTATTTTGGTAATAAAAAAACATTGACAAGATCCCCCATTTCTATGGTATAATAGCAAATAATACTATACTGTCAGGGTCAACAGGGTCAAACTAGGGTCAAAAAAAAACCGCCCGTGTAGATCGGGCGGCTTGTTTCCTCCTTGGGAATTAAGAAATTTCCAGCGATGCCGCGATGGGATGCGTGAGCGGAGACTCAATCCCGCGCAACTCCAGAATGTCGTCGAAATTCACACGCGAAACGTAGAACGGGACTTGGACACGTTCGCCGTCGCTGGTGCGGATTGATGGACTGCTGGCGCTTTTCGCGTACAGGTAAGGCGCGAAATCTTCCAGCGCGATTGCTTCGCCGTTCAACGTGTAGCGCGTGGAAATGTTGCGCTCATTTGCCCACCGGAAAATTTGCAGATAATTCTGCGAACGGTGGCCAATGTTGGCACGGGTCGCACCTTGGCGCGTTCCCCAAGATCCGCTGCCTTCCCACGTTTCAGCATCGGGATGGCATTTGCCTGTGGTGGTCAGAATCATCTGGCCAAGGTATTTGCGAACCGCACGGGTATAGTCCACGTTGAGCATTCCCGCCATTTCCCACGTTTTGACTATGCCAGCAAATTCGCTGGGCGTGGATTTTTTCAGGTCGCCCTTCGCGCCCCAAGGCTTTTCGCCAATGTAAAGTTGGCGCTGCAATTTAAGGCGCACGGTGCGAACACCGATTTGCGCGAGAGATTCCACGCGAGAAACAAAATCGTTTTGGTCGCGTCCGATGGTGAATTTGTATTGCTTTCTCATAACGGGACAAGTAAACCAGAAAACCAGAACCAGCACAAGATTTTTTTTCTTATCTTATAAACAGACTGTGAATAAGTTTTGCTTGTCCATTTTGCCCATTTCTGCCAAAATAAAACAAATAATTAGCAAACCGCAGGGTCAAAAACCCACTAGGGTCAACTATTATAGGGTCAAAAAAAAATCCCCTCCTTTCGGAAGGGATCTTAGTTAAATGTTTTCTGCCAGTAGCCATATCAAAATGACCACCACCAGAATTTCAATCATTTTCCTATTGAGTATTCGTGCTGATATTTTGAATTGTCCATTGCTACTTCCTCCTGCTGGGGTTCAGATTCCAAACCACATTCTTTCTTGATCTCTTTGAGCATGGTCATATTGGTTGCCCATACTTTCCAAGCTGCGTTTTGTTGTTCGATTTTGTTTTCGTATTCGCTCATAACGATTAAAAGATAATGGATTTTTTTCGTTTATGCAATAATTATTTTCGTAAAGTTATTCACAAGGAAAACCTGCCTCCTG
>Ga0163179_10001261_pt1 | contig 17981 bp, 46 predicted proteins | sample AtlANTMetagenome_FD_109643 | JGI IMG/M metagenome (GOLD analysis project Ga0163179, IMG submission 109643) | Marine eukaryotic phytoplankton communities from the Atlantic Ocean - Atlantic ANT 2 Metagenome | ecosystem: Environmental > Aquatic > Marine > Oceanic | place: North Atlantic Ocean... | reverse complement strand
GATTAAATGGCGTCAAAATTACTTAATCTATTATCAGGATGGCACCACCCTAACAATGGGTGAGCACACCATCCAACGTTTAATCGAAGAAGGTACGTTAAAGGTACTAAAGAGTTAAAATAATACCTACTACCCCCCTCCCTCCTTTATTTTTTTTTCACTACTTGAGGTGTACCATGTGCCTGATGACACAGATAAACATAAAAAATATAAGTATTATTATTGGCTAGACGAAATGATAATGGACCTCTGGAGTGAATACATAGACTTAGTCATAAACGAAGCGCCAATAGAAATCTGCGATAATAAGATAGCGATCATTGAATACTACCAAAATGAACTCAATGCACTATCTAAAGCGATTAGCTTCAATGAGGCCAATGAATGGAGAAAGAAAAACCAACTACCCTCCAGCACTCAGTCAATGGCTGATAAGATTTTTAGCAAGTATGATATATAAAGAATGTTCTTTATATAAACATTGACAAACTGCCCAAAACGTGTTATATTATATTATAAATAAACTTTAGGAGTGCTTATGAATACCCCGATCGGTTCTCTCTGTAAGCATGCACAATCTGTAGAATTAGGAATAGGCGTGATACTATATGAGTACACCCCTCCGTTCAAGAAAAGTAAACTGCACAGCTCACAGAGATACAAAACGTCGTACAAGGTGCATTGGTTTAGCCACCCCAACTTAGATGTACCACCAATCCTCGCTGAACATTTGACAACGATGGATGGGGCTTTACTCGGATGATTATTGTCAAGGACATATTCTGTCCTCTTGGAGTAACCGGACATTTTTTGACCGCTTTAAGTCAATATAACTTTGCGGACATTTTCTGTCCACTTTCAAATGTCAAGAAGATGTAAGGGAGTTTGAGGATGAGTGTAGGAGATTTGGTGATTCTCAAGGAATATGCTGGCGAATCCGACATTTCTTTATTTGGCATGGGCATAGTCTTAGTCAGGTCTTGGAACGATGATGGATTTTGGGAAAGCCTTGTTTGGTTCGAGAATATAGAGGAATGTGTGATGTGCGATGACGTTGATTTGAAACTCATCGTTTGACAGTTTCGATACAATATGTTATGGTAATAGAAATGGAGGACTCACAATGTGCGTGGGCGACTTAGTATGGATTGTAGGCAGACCCGCAGATGGATGGGTGCGCTCGTTAGGCATCATCACGCACATTCAAGATGGCTGGCTGTATGTCATGCCCAACCACAACACAGCGATTCGCTACAAACTTTCTTACGGCGACGTTGAGCCTTTTGAAGAAAAGTAAAAGTTTTTTCTTGACACCTACCACCCCCCGTGTTAGATTACTATTAGCAACGGAGATAACATGAGCAAAGAGCAGCGACGGATTGAGTGGTTTCATATCCAACAGTGGAAGTACAACAGGCTCAAGCGAGAAGAAGAAAAGAAACAACAAAAACAACAAGGGACAGTGGTGGAATAGGTAGACACACCAGACTTAAAATCTGTTGGCCGTATGGCCGTGAGGGTTCAAGTCCCTCCTGTCCTACCATTTAGGAGAAAATATGCAAGTAGGTAACATAGTAGGTCTGATTTGCCAATGGTCAGGCGGTATAACACAAGTGGGAGTCATTGAGGAACTCCCCGAACAATACAGCAAGTTCCCTGATGAGGTGCTTGTCTTGTGGAACGACGGTGATGAAAGCTGGTATTCGATTGACCAGTTGGAGTTGATATGCAGATAGGCGATAGAGTAATGATGAAGCCTATGTGGAAGTATGATTGTGCAGTGGGCACAATAAAACAAATAAAGTCGGATGGATACGTGATTGTCCGTTGGGACGGTATCAATGGAGACTGGCACTACACACCTGAACAGGCAGAGAAGCTGGAGTTGTTATGCTCAGAATAGGAGATTTGGTTCAGGTTGCAGTGAATGACAGGAACCTAAACCGGCGAGGTATCGTTGTCGGGTTTCTCTCAAGCGGTACAGTCGAGATATATATTGGCGCTACTCGCGTGGTGTACCCCACCGCTTTTCTTAGGAAAGTAGAAAGCCAAGGATGAAACTGGTTTTTCAAACTTTCTTCAACTTTTTTCTTGACAATCAAACCTCAGTAGGTTAGATTATTGAGACAAGGGGGAACAATGCGTTTCAAAGTAGGCGACCTCATTCAAGCAAACGACTTGAATAGACCAGAGGTAATAAAAGAATATGGCATCGGCGTCGTAACAGAGGATGCAGGCTGGCAAGAAGGAATGGAGTATGGTGAACATGGAGTCATCGTACAATGGGCTAACAAAGCCGAACCTACACGCCAATACACACTATACTTTGAGAGGGTGCCGTGCAAGTAGGTCACTTGGTGGTTGAAAGAGGACATATTTATTTAGGTATAGTCTTGACTATTCAAATGCAAATGGACACAGAGGCACTTTGGGTGTGTTTTCCGAACCACGATTATTATGATGGATGGTACACATCAAACGAACTGGAGGTATTATGCAAGTAGGTGATTTAGTGACATTCAGAGGTTCAATCGGCCTTGTTATGGGCAAAGTATACCGGACCTCCGCTGCGCCAAGTGACGTATGGGTCTTGTGGAGTGACGGCTGTGGCCGACCACAATGGGAGTGTGGACTGCTGTTGGAGAAGATATGCAAGTAGGTGATTTGATGCGTTGTAAGTTCCCCGGCACCGTCCAGCACAACACTTTGTGTGTGTTGGTAGAACAACATAGTTTCGATGGTAGTTTTTGGAAGATTTTGTGGAACGATGACTTGTTACTGATGCACTGCGACCACTTGGAGGCAGTATGCAAGTAGGTGATTTAGTAAGGTTTCCCGATTCTGAACCACAAGGTCAAGCCCTTGGTGACACTGTGGGCATCATATTGCGTATTGACCCCCATCGTCAGGGCTTCGTAGCGAATGGGGAACGCATACACGTATACTGGTTTGAAGATGGAGAGGCATCGTGGGAACCAAGAAAATGGTTGGAGGTAATAAATGAAAGAGAATAATACATTCAAGGATGACATTGAACGAGCAGAGCAAGTGGCGCTGTTGTTCAGTTGGGCTGTGACCGTCACGGCACTGTCCCTTATCGGCTTTGCCGCATGGGGGATATGATGCTTGTGCAGGTAGGCGACTTAGTGACGACACCGGGCAAGCTGTTTGTTGACGGCGTTGAAAGGATATGGATTGGTGTGGTGATAGAGCCCGCACAGCCGCAACGCTGGATGGTTTACTGGAATGACGGAAAGACCGAGAACATTCCAGAACATTTATTGGAGTGCATGGAGGTAATAAATGAAAGTCGGTGATTTGGTCATAAAAAAAGACGACAAGAGCTACCGTGCCCCGGTAGGACTGGTGACCGCCATTGATACAGGCTACGATGGCGAACAGGTGAAGGTGCTATGGCCTGACCCGATGTGGTACGACCCAAGGGACGGAGCATCGGCAGAATATGTAGATACGCTGGAGATAGTAAATGAAAGTCGGTGATTTAGTAAAGTCCTTTCAACCATTCGCAGATACAAAGATGGGAATAATAATCAAAAAAGCACGCAAGCCCAAACGAGCGGCGTTGAACGACTTGTGGCTTGTCCACTGGTTCAACAGCAATCCTTTTGATGAACAGGTTTATGACTATGACTTGGTGTTGATAAATGAAAGTCGGTGACCTTATATCTTTCAAGCCGTGTGGCTTTGGCAAGGATGATTGGTCACGGCCTTGCATTGTTATACGTGAGTACGAGCCCGCCTACACCTCATCCCCGTGGGTTGTATGGTGCGATGGAATGGAATATGTAGTCGATGAAGAAAACTGTGATATTGCATACTTAGTAAAGGGGTGTGCAAATGAAGGTGGGCGATTTAGTTGAGGCTTATGGAAAAGCCATAGGTATCATCGTCCAAGTCAGCGGCTCGTTCTATGAACATGGCGTTGATTACTACTTGGTTTACTATCCCGATGGCAGTTATGATTGGGAGTGTGAGCCTTGGGTTGAACCTTTACAAAAAAAATAAATCTTTTTTCTTGACACCTACCACCCAACAGGTTACATTACTAATAGAACACGAACCGAGAGGATAAAATGAAGGTCGGAGACTTAGTGAAAGGCACACCAGCATCGTCGCCTGAATATGGCAAAACATCTATTGGTGTTGTTATTGGCTGCAATCCACTTGACGGACGAATCATGGTACAGTGGAATGACATGCCAAAGCCATATCCCGAGCCCCGTCACTTTTTGGAGGTAATCAGTGGGCTATAGGCGTAGACTATATCACGGAGACTTGGTGGTCGGTTCACTTGTCGGAGTCAATCTCCGCTCAAAGCACAACAAGTTTGGTGTGGTATCATCCGTTCTTCACGGCGGCGACGGCACCATAATGTCAGCAATAGTATATTGGAACAACGGTGAGCAGTTCCCCTGTCACGACCCGTCAGTATTGGAGGTATTGTGCAAGTAGGAAGTTTGGTCAGAGCAAAGTGCAGTCCATACGGTCTTGGCGTTGATTTGCCAGAAGGCTTCGGCATTGTAACAAAAATCACTCATGGGTATGAAAGGATAGTTTATGTCCACTGGCCCAATGATAGTTGGTCAAAACCCCGTCCAGTCAACGTCATACACTTGGAGGCATTATGCAAATAGGAACTTTGGTCAAAACGAATCGCCACGTCAATGCCGTTTGTGGCTATCCGAAAGGTGTGGGAGTTGTCGTAGGCTATCGCGATGAAGGGCTGCATGAAATGTATAACACCGCGTATGTGCAGTGGCCCAATGAAGGTGTGGAAAGATCAATCAGGCATCGTTTTCTGGAGATAATATGCAAGTAGGTGACTTAGTATTTTGGGGGGGTAGAATACCCGACGACAACTTTAGCGAAAGCCTACACGGTGTCGTTGTTGATACCGCACCAGAAGCGGCGGTGCCTTGGTGTAGAGTGCATTGGTTCGAGGATAATCAAGAGTATAACTACCGTATGGATGACATTGATATTCAGTTGGTAGAAAAAGTTTGACTTTTTTCTTGACAACTACTTCCCTACAGGTTATATTATCAACATCAACACAACAAACGGAGTTATCCAATGGGATATAGAAGCGAAGTACATTTAGGCATCGACGAAGCAATCGTTGAACAACTACTCACTTTTGCAGGTATCAATCAAGAGTGCTACAATCTATTGTTTGAGTATGCCGATGCTACAGAGAAAACAAAGAAAGGAGGCATCTACTTTAGGTGGGAGCATATCAAATGGTATGACAGTTACGATGAAATCTCCAAACTCCAGAAGTTCTTGCAAGAGCACGACGACCATTATAAGTTTCTTCGACTTGGAGAATCGGTCGAGGACGTTGAGGAAGAAGGCTACTCTGAGGAATACTATTTTTCAATCTCGCGCTCAGTAGATGTAGACTATGAATGAGAATAGGGGATTTGGTCACACACAAGGATAGTTGGGACGATTACCTGTTCATTGTGACAGAGATTGACAGCCCCACAATACCTCTTATGTGTAGGTGTACCATAATCCGAACACCAAGCCCCCAAGCAGAATATGAAATAGGGTACACGCTTAGGTGGAAGCCCTTTGGAGAATGGAGCAAATATGAAAATAAATAACAACGGAGAGAAAATGGAAATCAAGGTAGGAGAACTATTCAGGTTTAGTTGGTTCGCTGGTTCTCGAACCCTAAGAGGTCGAGAGGGCTTGTATATGGGTGAGGACTTCATCCATCGCGATGATGGAGTGACCGTAGAAAACCATCGGGTTCTGATGATTGGTGACGAAGAAGAAACTATCATCGACCGTGGCTTGCTCAAGTATATGGAGTCTCCATCGGAGGACACAAGCGTCACCCAGCAAAGAATGAAACTTTTTTCTTGACACCTACTACACAACAGGTTATATTCTAAAACATCACCCAAACAAGTGAGACACGAAATGGATATATGGATAAATCTTGAAATCAATGAGGGCCAACCGTACCCATCCACCCATCTTACAGAGCACGGAGCCTTGTTAGCGCAGTGCGGTGACATATTGGACTTCCTTGGCTACGGCCAAAACATCGACGTTTCTTCGGTAGATGAATGGCGTCAGTTATTGAGCAACTGGGGCATTGATGATTCGCATGAAGTTTTGTGGGACTATGATATTGACAACTGGGAACAAAACGACCTTGAGGCCATGCGTGCCTTCCGCAACCTCATTGTTGAGTTGACATGGGATGCTGGCTGCGTCGATTACACCATTGAACAGACCAAGGTGCAACCGTGAGTTGGCCTCAATGCTTTGAGTGTGGCGACGAGTTCAACCCCAAGCGCAAGGCTTTGGGATATGAACACTGTCTGGAGTGTGGTGAGAACCAAGCACAAACGACAGCAGAACACAGGAAGAAATGCACAGCACCGCTGTATAACAAAGGTGCATATCAGTACGTTGGAAGCGTACAGGACGCAAGGTGGGTGGGACGATGAAAGTGGGTGACTTGGTGATGACAAGAAAAGGCAACATGGCCCTGATAACCGCAAAAGAGAGTTGCAGTATTTATGTTGACTTGCTTTATTGCGGCACCGGCCACCACAGAACAGGCTTTCATATTAGTGGAATCGCGAGAGTGATAAAAAAATAAATCTTTTTTCTTGACAACCCTAACTCGATAGGTTATATTACCAATATGAGAACAGGAGAACAACAATGCAAGTAGGTTCCGTCATCAAATACTATGGCTCCATCGGCATCGTCACAAAGATAGTTGATGCTGTGAGGTTCCCGAACAACACGCCCTGCAAAGAGGCTTGTATCCTTTTTGCATCGGGCTGTTATAGTGGAATGGAACAGAGGGTATTCACACACGTAAAACAACTGGAGGTACTATGCAAGTAGGTGACTTGGTACAACTGTCCGCAGGAGGGCGAAAGTCCCAACAAAACACAGCGGTTGACGAGTGCTGGGGAGGCATGGTTATTGAAATCAACCCGTCCAACCACTGTGTATATCCTTTCAAGGTCGAATGGTATGGAAAAATCAAAGGGTCACTGAACCCCGAAGGCACCGCTGTACTGCCAATGAAACGATATGAACTCAAGAAGTTGAAGGTGAAGAAATGAACAAGATTGAACTGGAACGACTGACACCAAGGCTGTTTTCGACCGAACCTCACCCCAACATGGTGACGGGCATCGGTGATATGGTACAGTGCGTTGATATGGAAGGCAACCCGCTTCCTGACGTTGGCATTGTGATAGGGCAATCTGCACACGACTGGAATATGTGGCGAGTCCACTGGACGTGTCGCAACGTCGATGCGGACGGCATCTATCACGGTGTACGGGAGTATGAAACTTGGACCGACACAGGCGACCTGTGGGTCATTCGAGAAGAAAAATAAACTTTTTCCTTGACAGGGGAAATCAAACAGGTTACATTACTAATAACAACGGAGACAATATGATGAAGAAACAATACAGGCGAGTAGTCTGCACAGACGGATTCTCGGTATCTATTCAAGGCAGCAAGACAAGTTATTGCACACCACGCCACGACCATCCAGAGCAATATACCAGTTTAGAACTGGGCTTTCCAAGTAGTGCCGATGAGATTATCAAGCAGTATGCGGAAAATGAAATGGACTTGACTGGTACAGTGTATGGGTACGTCCCTGTGGACGATATATACCTGCTCTTGCTCGCTCACGGTGGTCCGACCGAGGGTGAAGTGCCTCAAGGTGTGCCCGTATATGGAGGGGTATCCTACGGATAACAAAAAAATAAATCTTTTTTCTTGACAAACTAAAATCATCGGGTTATATTACTAACATAACCCACAACAATGAGGTGCAACAATGCAAGCCTTTGACAACTCAAAACAATCGACCGGACGCACGACACAATCTTGCGGGTATTGTCGAACCACTGGACACTCAATCAAAGACTGTCCCTATATCAAGCATGACCACGATGAATGGAAAGCCTTTCGTGTTCCACACACAAGCCCTACGCTCAATACTCCCATCGGTAGATGGATTATGCGGGACTATTCGTACTGGACAAAGCAGATTGACAAGTATTACCCCAAGTGGGAGCGATGGCAGCAGCCAAGAACAAGCGGTGGTAGGGCGGTATCTGCCTCCCCCCGTCGATGCGGATTCTGTCGCGGCGAGGGCCACACCCGCAGGGATTGTCCCGAAATGGCTAAAATCTACAAAGATTTGTTGCAAGCCAATCGCAACTACCGACAGTCTTTGTATGATACCTTTGTGACCAAACTCGGTATTGGTGTCGGTGCTGTACTAAAGGTGCAAAAAGACAATGGCCGATGGAATGAGCCCAGCATTGATGAACGTCTTGTGACAATCGATGGCTTTAGTATGGACTCTGCCAACTTGTTTATGACAAGTGGAGCATACAATCTTGACCGCGACTATTGTGGTGAAATCGTAGTAACCTTCCTGAATGAAGAAACAGGAGCAAGGCAGCGCCACAACTCCCTGAAAATCAAGGACATGATTGATGCCGAAGGCCGTGCGTTGGCTACCAAGTCATACAACTATTGGGCTCAAAGCGAGTACGTTCAGACAATCGCTCCATCGACGCAACCACTTGCACCTGAATGGGTGGACGAAGGCGCAGAAGCCTTTACATGGCTCTTGAAGAAAAGAGACAAAGAATGGCTTGTGGAAAGAGGTATGCTTGACATTATCGAGGCTTGGAAGTGAATGTATCCATCTATCAGGTCATGCACACTTGAGGCACGGCGATTGAATGACATAACGGGGCTTGCATACTCCGTTGTGTCCAGCCCCGAGGGAACAGGATATTTTCTTGTCAGGAATCCAACTATTGATATGGTAGTTTGGAGGACGATAAATGCGAGGAAGCGAAAAAAATAAATCTTTTTTCTTGACAACTACACCCCAATGGGTTACATTACTAATATCAACAACGGGGAAACCCACAACAACGAGGTGCAACAATGAGTTGGCACGGATCTCTAACCTGTAGCTACTGCTACGAAAGAGGACACACCAGACGCAAGTGTCCTGAAATGAAAAAGCGTCACGATACCTATGCTGAACGCCTTGCGAACGGCACTGAGAGCGAAGCTGAGTGGTACGAACGCTCCGCTTATCGCGAATACAAGCAGCAACAAGATGGCTTGAAAGAGAGCAACAAGCAGTGTGCTTTTTGTGGCAAGTCCGGTCATCGGGTCAACACCTGCCCTGACAGGTTGAAGGTTGTCAACCAACTGAAAGAGATTGACGAGTGGTTCGTTCCATTCGCTCGACAGGTCTTAGATGACTTGGGCCTTGGCGTCGGTGCTATGCTGCCTTGGAGTGGATATGTCAACGGTGATTACAAGACTCAGATTCCAGTCATCGTCACTGGGATGAGTGGGCACGAATCGGTCGGTGGCCTCAGTGTCATCAACTTGTGGGAGTCCGACTGGTTCAGGCCAGAGGTGACAAATGCTTTGTCAATGCAGAAGCAGACAATCCACATGCCGGTTGAGTTTGCGTTCAACCTTTACAAGCGGCTTTGGGAGCTTTTCGAGGTCGAAGGCTGGGACTTCACAACGTCGAACTATAATGAGCCAAACAGCACCATTCGGCGTGAAAACAAGATTGTCGATGCTTTTGGCTCACCGCCACGTCACTCCGACTCGGTGGTGATTAGCCCGATGGCTTCTTCATTCGAGGAAGATGCAGCAAAAATGACCTTTACTTGGAACTTTGAGCAGAAGCGCCAAGTCAACCGGCTGTTCCGTGACACGAACAACGCACTAATCAAAGAACGGATGCGGTATCGCATCGAACAACTACATACAGTTTTGAAGGAGCGAGGTGTAATATGATTGAGGTAGGCGACTTGGTTCAGACAAAGGTGAAGAACGGTTCAACAAAGGGTCTGGTGACAGAACTATTCGAGAAGAAGCACTGGGATACTGGGAAACTGGGCACGTCCGTTGACTGGAGCCTCGCTCCGGTGCGTGACTTTGCCAAAGTGCTGGCCTATGACGGGCGAGTACACAGGTTTTTAGTGGAGGACTTGGAGTTGGTCGAAAAAAAATAAATCTTTTTTCTTGACAACTGCTACCCAACAGGTTACATTACTAATATAACCCGAACCGAATAGGTGAACGAATGGAAATCACAGACCGACTTGAAAGCCTCAAGGCAAAGTCTCTCAGCCCACGTCATTCCGAGGTGGTGGACAGCTTCTCCAAGGCTGTCCGCAAGTGGGGTCGCCTGACTCCACGCCAAGAGAGTTTCTTGGGCTCCATCGAGTTGCAGTATGATGAGAAGGCTATTGCTGAACGTCAAGAGAAGCTGCGACGGGTCCAAGAAGATGAGGAATACCGCAAAGACGTGGAAATCGTGTGCCGGTACTACATCATGTCGGGTTATTATCGCAACACCGCCCGCGAATGGCTGGCGTTCGTTCTTGACCCCGCTTCTTGTGTTGGCACTCCGAACATTGAAAGCCTTGAAAAGATGATGGGCAACAAATATGCACAGAACATTGTGGAGAACACCAAGGCCCCGGCAAAGTTTGTCGTGGGTGAGTTGGTTCAAATGCGGTCTAATCCGTCGTGGGAGAACGTCAAGTCAGAGAACGGTGGCAACGCCTATGCACGGGACGTGCTGGGCTATGAGGCGTTCATGGTCATTGAGGTGGATAGCCGCCCCGTCAATCGTCCATTGACCTACCACAAGACCCAAGGGGGTACACGGTGGTACAAGTTGCTGCCTCTTGGCTCGACAAGCACTTTCGAGGTGTGCGAGCGGGAGTTGAAACGACCGACAAAGAAGGTGTTGGGAAAAAAATAAATCTTTTTTCTTGACAACCATCACCTAACAGGTTACATTACTAATAACAACGGAGAAACAATGCCTTCAAATCCTCACTTCACAAGCCGAAAACGAAACTACTGGAAAGGTCAAATCAAGGTCGGTGACGTGGTTCAGCGAGGCACTGAGGTCGGCTTGGTTGTGGAGACTTGGACTAATCACAGGAACCAAATCACTACCGTCGATGTACTTTGGGGCGAAGGTAGCGAAAGCCGTCAATCGATATTCCCAAGTGGCTTGAAAATCATCTGCAAAGGTCAATAAATGAAATCTACTACCCCCCGCGTTGGTGACTTAGTACAGCACAAGAGGTTCAAAACCTTGTATGTGGTCGTGAAGGTCGATTCGAGCAACATGGTGGGAGTATATCAGCACACCGAGGATGGCACTCGGTACATTCACAAAAACTGGCTTGAAGCCTTTTATGAACGGAAAAGCAAATGAAAGCATATATCCCCCGTGTTGGCGACTTAGTTTCGCAAACGTCTGACTGGAATAAACAAAAGGGTGACCTGTGTATCGTGGTAGGGCTGTATGGCGATGCCTCAGTGAGACTACACGTTCTCGCATCTGGATTCACCAAACTTCTGCCTATAACCTCGGTTATCAAGGTATCGCAAAAAAAATAAATCTTTTTCCTTGACAACTACCACCCAACAGGTTACATTACTAACATAAGCAAAACAAAGAGGTGTTCAATGGCTTATCTCAAACCGAAGCAGACCGTATTCATCGCTAACAACAAACAGCCAATCTATGCAGAGATTGAAAAGGTGGCCTTCCGTCGCTATCTTGGCAAGGTCAAGGACAAGGCTACGGGCAAGTACAAAAAGAAGATGAAGTCAATGCCATACGCAATCTGCAAGGTGCAACTATCATCTGATAATCAGATTCCCGTAGGTGCTGAGTTTTCAATCGCCGGGTATATGCTTCGCCATATCGTCCACAAGGATGAAAAGATGCTGGCCTTTGATACCAAGTACATCGCAGAGTTCGCAGACCAGCACGGCAACGAATGGGTGCGGAAGATGATTACAGAGGAATACTGGAAAGACGAAAACCAAGGTTCAACCGAGGATACGGAGGAATAGAAAAAAACTTCAACTTTTTCCTTGACAAGTGAACCAGAACAGGTTACATTACTAATAACAGGAGAGACAATGACTAACATCTTGACATACCGAAACGGCTATGAGATTACTTTTCACGATTGCGGAGCACAATCCTACTACCGTGCGAAGAACAGCCAAGGCCGAGTCTATACACGTAAGTCATTGTCCTCCCTGTTGTCCTTTGTGGCAACAAAATAAATCTTTTTCAACTTTTTCCTTGACAACTACTTCCTAACAGGTTACATTACCAATATAACCCGAACCAAGAGGTGTTCAAAATGTCCAAAGACTTCGACTTGAACAAACACACTTTCCGGCTTCTTCGCAACGAGCCCTTCTTTTCTGCCGTGTCCCGTAGGGTCAACAAGTCCGCATCGACGGCCATTCCGACTGCTGGCGTCAGGCTCAACAAGGACACCGCACAGTTTGAAATGATATACAACCCTGAGTTCTTCAACAAGCTGTCAGATGAGCACAAGCAGGGCGTGTTGATGCACGAGTTTTATCACATCATCTATGGTCACATCACCGACCGCCTGCCCGAAGGCGGCATGTCAAAGCTGTGGAACATCGCGACCGACTTGGCTATCAACAGCCATCTCACCGGCAGGTTGCCCGAAGGGTGCTGTATGCCCGGTTCAAAGCCGTTCGAGTCCTACCCAAGCGGCAAGGCCGCTGAGTGGTACTTCGAGAAGCTCAAGCAAGACCAAGAAGGTGGCGAAGGTCCATTCTCCAAAGAAGGCCAGCCCCAAGAAGGTGACGGCGATGGCGATGGTCAAGGTCAAGGCGGTGGTCAACCGGGCGAAAATGGCGAACCCTCCAACGGAGGTGGTGGGCTACCCGACACCCTCGATGACCATAGCGGTTGGGGCGAGGCCGATGAAGAAACAAAGCAGATTGCCAAAGAACGCATGAAGCAGGCTGTGATGGATGCCACCAAAGAGGTCAACCAGAACGGTCAAGGCTGGGGCTCCGTGTCCGCAGAAATGCGGAAGCAAATCATGGATATGATTAGCCCAAAGGTTGACTGGCGCAAGGTTCTTCGATACTTCATCAAGACCAGTCAGCGGTCATCCAAGCGGTCCACTGTCCGTCGAGTCAACAAGCGGTTCCCCTATATCCATGCCGGAAAGCGGGTCAACCGTACAGCGAACATAGCTATCTCAATCGACCAATCGGGGTCGGTGTCAGATACCATGCTTGCATCGTTCTTCTCGGAGTTGGGTGAACTGGCTCAGTTTGCCACCTTCACAGTCATTCCATTCGATACCCGTGTTGATGAAAGTCTTGTGTACGAGTGGAAGAAGGGCCAACGCAAGACATGGGAGCGTGTCATGTGCGGTGGAACGTGCTTCAATGCACCGACCAAGTACGTCAATGAGCGGTCATTCGATGGTCATATCATCCTGACCGACTTGATGGCACCGAAGCCCATTCCGTCCAAGTGTCAGCGTATGTGGATGGCTTCCCCGTCCGACGTTGCTAACCCATACTTCAAGACCAATGAGCGAGTAATCGCCATTGAACCTTGATTATGGGGAGGTCATAAAAAAAATAAATCTTTTTTCTTGACAACCAACGCCTAACAGGTTACATTACTAATAACAGGGAAGGAAATAACTTCCCGAAACTCAAAAAAAAATAAACTTTTTTCTTGACAAATGAAACCCAACAGGTTACATTACTAACACGAAACAAACACTACTTACTTTAGAACCCCACACTCTCAGGAGTATATCATGTCAGTTGACTTCAAAACCTTCCTTCAAATCGTCCCTTCCATCCTCGATGCTCGGTTCCCCGTCCTGATGCGTGGCCGACACGGTATCGGCAAGTCCACGGTGGTCTATCAGATTGCCGAAGAACGTGGCTTGCCAGTCGTGGAACGCCGTGCTTCACAGATGACCGAAGGTGACTTGCTTGGTCTACCAAAGGTAGAAGGCGAGGTAACCCAATGGCTTGCCCCTGAGTGGCTCCACAATGCTTGTAATGAGCCTTGTATTCTGTTCTTGGACGAGGTAGACCGTGCAACGCTTGAGGTTCGACAAGGTATCTTCGAGTTGTGCGACAGTCGAAAGATTGCTGGTAAGACCCTACACCCCGACACACTCATCTTTGCTTGTGTCAACGGTGGGGAGCATGGCTCACAGTATCAGGTGGGCGAGTTTGACCCTGCTGAACTTGACCGCTACACTGTCTTTGACATTGAACCGACCGTTGAGGACTGGTTGACGTGGGCAAAGGGCGAGGTTCAAGGTGAGGTATGGGACTTCATCAACCAGAACCACAACCACCTTGAGCACAAGGGCGAGTATGAACCCAACAAGGTTTACCCTTCCCGTCGCTCTTGGGCTCGGTTGTCACAGACCCTTGGCCGCTTCGATGAGGTCGAGTTTGGCTCGACTCTGTACCACTTGTCCGCTTCCTTCATCGGCTTTGAAGGTGCTGTAGCCTTCAACGACTTCGTGAAGAACTATGAGCGTCAAGTGACGGTCGAGAACATCATTGATGATGGCGATATGTCATTGGTCGAAAACTTCGTAATCAATGACCACAACGCTCTCATCGAGAAGATGAAGGCCAAGAACATCTTTGATGCGGAGTTGGATGAGAACCAAATCCAGAACCTCGCCAACTACTTTGCACGGTTGCCGTCAGAGTTGGCTATGAACCTCTGGAAGTGTGTATCATCCGGTGATACGGCTATCAAGAACGTCGCAGCCCTGCACGGCACGACGACCGATACCGGCAAGGCAGTCAAAGAGTTGCTCGTCGAAATCCTCACCACATGATAAGTGAGGTTGTACCTCCCCTTCGGGGGAGGACACAAAAAAAATAAATCTTTTTCCTTGACAATCAATCCCTAACAGGTTACATTACTAACATAACACGAACCACTGAGGTCAAAAATGTTGAACACGGAAACAAACCAACGAAACCAAACCGCTATTGAAAGCGCCACTGCGATGGCTGTGAACCTGATGAACGGCTTTCAACTGTATCACGCTTGCCTCTGGCTCGATGAGAACGAGGCCGACGAGTCCGATGAATACCAACGTCAGGTTGACGTGTTCACCGCGCTGATTGAGGCAACCACTGAACCAGTGGAGGCATAATGGAGCCCGTTGAATACACCTTGAGCAGCCACGAACTGTTCCTGATTGTCGCTCAGACCGTGTGGGACTTCTTCTTGGTATCTCTTTTCGCAGTCGCCGCATCTTTTCTGGTGGCCTTTATTTGGGTCACCTTCCAACAACTAACTAATCCAAACTATCCAGCCCCGAGGTCAAAATGAAAAGTATTATTTTTCTAACTGCTACTGCCGCACTGTGCGCCCTTCCGTCCATTTCGTTATCTTCCGCATCCGTCGAGCCTGCCGGTGTCGTCACTGTCCCGTATGATGAGATTGAGATTGAGTATGCACCTGACGTTGAGGTCATCGTGGTTCATTCCGAGGTCGAAATCAATGGACGGAGTGAAGGCTAAAAAAAAATAAATCTTTTTACTTGACAATCCTGTCTCAATCGGTTACATTACCATATAGAAATCAATCACTAAGGTCGTCCAAATGAGCAACCCATCAACAGCATCGAACAGAGCAACGCTCAAGGCCCTTGCCCGCATCCGTGGCGAGGAACGAAAGCAGCATTTTGCGAATGGTGGTACGCTCACCGACTGGCGGGGAGGTGTCCACACTGTCACCAAGAACCGCAAAAAAGGACAGAGCCGGAAGGCTTGCCGCTCAAAGAACTGGAGGTCATAATGAGCACACCAAGAACAAACCCAACAGAACAAGAAATCCAAGAGATTCAGACCCAAGCCGTAGGCATCGCAGAAGGTTGGCAACCTTACGAAAGCACCCTCGATGATGACGTTGTGTTGAAGATTGCATGGCAATACCTTGTAGACACAGGCGCAGCATGGAAACTCCAAGGCTGGTTCGGTCGCACTGCTCAATCACTGATTGACCAAGGCTATATCAAAGGGCGAAACCAGCGGACGCACCGGCAATAAATCCTTTTCGCCCAAAAAAATAACAACTTTCTAAAAAAAATACTTGACAACCAGACCCAAACGGGTTACATTATATAGAGAACGGAGAAGAACCCAATGAACCGCAAGCAAATCCTAACTATCGCTTTCATCGTTGACAGTCTTTGTTGGATTGCCCTTGGGTTCCTCATCGGTTTTTCTACTAACGCCATTGGAGGCACTATGAGCAGCATCGAAACCACAACCACTTTGAACCCACCAGCCATCGAGGTTGGAAGCCGGGTGATGTACGTCTGCCCTTGGACTGGCTTTGACCGTGTGGGCGAGGTCGTCGCTGCTATCGGTGAGGACGAGGACGGCGGGTATTTTGACATTGACTGTGAGGACGGCTCTGGTATCAATGGGTCCATTCATTCGACTGACATTCGCCCTATTGAGTGAGGTCATAAAAAAAAAGTTTATAAATCTTCTTGACAAGTGGAACAGAATAGGTTACATTATAGGTATAAGAAGAACAGACCAATCAAACCCGAAACCCCAAGAGCAGATAGCAAGAGGTTCAGCAGAGAATGAAAGCACCCAACTTAGGGCTCAATGCGGATTAGCCCCCCGCCTGAAACAAATCTTTTTTCAACTACTACCCCCGAGGGCACAATGAATCCATACGCTAACCTTCCCACTCATCAACTCTTTTCAATGTTCAACCGTACACAGGATGCACAGCGCAAGAGAGCAATCAAGTCGGAACTTCAACGCCGTGGATACTTTCACTCTTATTAGAACTTTTTACTTGACAAACCTTTTCAACCGTGTTACATTATATGTACACAAACAAACAACCCTTTGGAGATAAATAAAATGAGCATGAAACTTGATAACAGCGAAGTCATCACCGCATGGAACCGTGGCCAACGTGGTTCATCCCACACCGGCAACTTGTCCACTGACGGACAGAAACTTTTTTCCTATAACTTGGTAATCGGTGACACCCTTGCAGGCGAGAAGATTGCACTTGACTACACTGCAAGTGTTGGACAGTTTCAGTCAATGACAACGAGCCAACATTGTGGCCTTGCCAAGCGCGGTGCTGACGATGTGATGCACCCCGAGGCTTATGGATATGTGGAGGCCCTGACGGACTTCTAAGGGTGCTCTACCTGTCAAGTGCGGGTAGGTATAGGGTCAAGGGTTGAAAGCCCGTCATACACGATTGTAGACCCCTTGAAATGCCTGTCTGTACTTGACCCGTTCGGGGTCACTTGTCAACCTCTTTTTTGTGACGATTCGGACAGAGATAAGCCGGACAGAATATGACCGCTTTTTTACTTGACAAATCGCTCAGAACAGGTTACATTATATGTACAAAGGGAGAAAACAAATGCTCAATCATTACCGTGTCACTTTCGTACTTCGTGAACCCATGAGGCCACGGGCCACACGCATCATCCGAGCAGAGAGCGCGGACGCCGCTCACCTTCGGTTCTTGAATGACCCGACTGTTCCCCCCACGGCTAACCGAGAGCAGGTCAACATAAAAAAACTTTGACTTTTTACTTGACAAATCGCTTCCAGCATGTTACATTATAGTATAAGAAAAACAAAAACAATCAACCCCTAATCAGGATAGAACAAAATGGCTTCAGCAACTAAACCTTGGTACATGACTTCAGCACGACGCAAGCAGATGGACGCGGAGTTTCAAACGATGCTCCACCGCAACCACGCGGAGTTGATGGCCTCATGTGCGCATCGATACCCCGAAACAATCGAAGGCGTATTGGCGGAGTTCCCCGATTGCCGTGACCCACAACGTATGCTCGCGAGTAACATCCGCCACAACGAGCGGAGCGCACGCATCGAGGCGATGATGAAACCAATCATCGGTCGCAAGTCTCTGTAAACCTTTTATTTTTTTCAACCTTCTACCACCTATCCCCGAGGGGCTATCAATGTCTAAACTTCTCAACGTATCTATTCAGCAATCTTCTAACTTCCGCGGTGCCTTCGAGGTCCAT
>Ga0163179_10001260_pt1 | contig 17982 bp, 15 predicted proteins | sample AtlANTMetagenome_FD_109643 | JGI IMG/M metagenome (GOLD analysis project Ga0163179, IMG submission 109643) | Marine eukaryotic phytoplankton communities from the Atlantic Ocean - Atlantic ANT 2 Metagenome | ecosystem: Environmental > Aquatic > Marine > Oceanic | place: North Atlantic Ocean... | reverse complement strand
TTAGACTGAAAGGGAAAGCAGTTAGTAAATGAAACACTTACTAATAATATTAATTTTAACCATTACACTAGCGCCTTCAGCATTTTGTAATTCTATCCATGATGCCGCTAGAAATGGTGATTCTTTTGCTGTTCTTACACTCCTCAATACTGGTATAGATATAAACAAAAAAAATAAAGACGGATGGACTGCTTTACATATTGCAGCTTCAAAAAACCGTCTGGAAATTGTTGAACTACTTATTGAAAATGGAGCAGAAGTAGATTCAAAAGGAGACCCAAGTACAGTTTTTATATGGCAAGGAGGATTTACTCCTTTGCATTATGCAACTGTTAACGGTCATAAAGATATTGTTGAGTTGTTAATCAATCGAGGGGCTCAAGTTAATGCAAAGACAGATAACGGCTTCACACCAAGGGATTGGGCAATAAAAAGAAGTCATACCCATATTGCTGACCTGCTTAAGACTTACGGAGGAAAAACAAGTTCTATTCATACTCATGTTAGAGATGGTGATCTTGCTGGTGTTCAGGCTTATCTCGATGCCGGTGTGGATATAAATGCAAGGGATGAGAACGGTTCCACTCCCCTTCACTGGGCAGCATTGGAGGGGCATAAAGATATTGTTGAGTTGTTAATCAATCGAGGTGCTGAAGTTAATGCAACGTCTGAAATTGGCGGATGGACACCATTGCATATGGCCGCCTCTAAAAATCATATTCAAGTCGTTTCATTTCTAATAAAAAAAGGCGCAGATGAGGACGCAAAAGCAATTATTGGTGGATGGACCCCTCTTCACTGGGCAGCATTGGAAGGGCATAAAGATATTGTTGAGTTGTTAATCAAGCTAGGGGCAAATATTAATTCTAAAGATAACATGGGTAACACTCCATTGGATTTAGCTATACAATACGAAAGATTAGATATTGCAGAGTACCTTAGCACTTATAGCGCTAATACTGGAACGATACATGTTGTTGCTAGGAATGGATATTTTGCTGGCGTTCAGGCTTATCTCGACAACGGTGTGGATTTAAATGCAAGGGACGAAAATGGTTCCACTCCTCTTCACTTGGTAGCATTACAGGGGCATAAAGATATTGTTGAGTTGCTAATCAATCGAGGTGCTCAGGTTAATGCGAATGATAACAGCGGAAGCACCCCTTTGGATCGAGCCACTCAAGGTAGTCATACCGCTATTGCAGATCTACTTCGCACGCAGGGCGCTAATACTTCCCAAGACTTAAAAGGAATAATTGATGCCGCTACAAAAGGAGATCTTGCCAGTGTTCAGGCATATCTTGATGCCGGTGTTAACATTAATGCAAGAGATAGTAATGGATGGACCCCTCTTCACTGGGCAGCATCGGAGGATTACGATCAAATTGTTAAACTACTCATTGATAATGGGGCAAAAATAAATGTAAAAGATGATCTTGGAGATACCCCACTAGATTTTGCAGATATTGAAACTTCAAAATTACTTATATCAAACGGAGCAAAAACAGGTTTGGAATTAGCTCTTATGCCTAAATTGATTTACAATAAAGGGCAGTTGATTATTGATGGATGGGAAGGGCTAAAATACGAAATTCTTTATAGTACTAATCTTAAAACCTGGAAAATTTTAGATATTATTACATTAAACACACCTAAAAATATTTATATTGATGAACACTCAACTAAACAATCGACAAGATTCTATAAGTTGCGCCTAGTTAACTAACCCAAAAACTAAACAGTACAAATTCGTAACTGAAATAAATTTTCATTAAATGAAAATCTTAATAACTATAATTTCCTTACTTTTATTGTCTACTGGTTGTATTACAAAAAATTTCAATAAAATCAATACTGACACAAGCGGGCATTTTAATTTAACTCAAAATGAAACAAATTTAATTTCAGGAACCAAACAAAGAAAAAAAGTAAATAAGCATGATGTAAACAATCGAGCTTATAAGGCAAAGCTAACTATAGAAAAACTATGCCATAAAAGAATAAATTTAGGAAAAAATGCTGCAATTAATAATATTAATAAGCGTTCTAAATCTTTAGCTATAATTAAAACATTAGAATTAATGACAAACAATGAACGCGCGAATTTCATGCGAATTTACAATAATGGTAATAATACAATTAGCAGTCTTTTATCACAGCAATTTAAACATTCTTCTTTAAGGACAAAAGCTGCAGAATTGATTAAAGAAGCATCCATTATACAAATAAAAAAAGAACGAATAATTATTAGTGATCTAGATAATACGATTAAACCAACTAACGATCCCTCTGTAGATGGATATGTATACCCAGGAACTGTTAAGCTTCTAAATACTCTTGATCAAAAGACTACAGGTGATATTCATATTGTTACAGCTCGCCCCTTTGGCGCTAGGAATTCACTCAACTCAGCAAGCATTCAATACAATAGTATTTCATACGGAAATATTTTTGGGATTACCGCTTGGGTATTGGGATTTCATAATCCTATTAAAGATCGAAAAGTAGAAAACATCCGAAGAATAATGGATCAAAATACAAAATCCAGTGTAGTATTAATAGGCGATGATGGACAAGCAGACGCAGGAGCATATTTACAAATTATGCAAGAATATCCAGAAAGAGTTGAAGCAGCACTAATTCATAATGTTATCGGCAGAAAATTACCTGAAGCTTTTTATGCAAGTACTAATTCAATAATATATAATGATTTTGAAGATGCCGCAGAAACTCTTTATTCAAGAGGCATTATCAATAAGATGGAGACCGAAAACATTATAAATTCACTACGTAATCAGTAGCACTTTTATATGTAAATAATTATTTAATAGTTGCATTAGAGTAAATTTATGGCGAAATTTTTTTTAATAAAAAACTCCCCAAAATAAGAACAAATCATGAACTGCCCTAAATGTGATTCTAAAATGGAAATAGTTTCAATTAATGAAATTAAAGTAGACCGATGTATATCTTGTAAAGGGATATGGTTTGACCAGCATGAATTATCTGATGCAAAAAAAATAAAAGAATCAAAATCAATTGATATTGGTGATTCAAAAACCGGAAAAGAACAAAACCAAAACGACCTAATTAATTGTCCTAAGTGTAATACTAAAATGATTCGAATGGTTGACGCACAACAAAGCCATATATGGTTTGAACACTGTGTTACTTGTTCTGGAAATTATTTCGATGCAGGAGAATTTAAAGATCTACAAGAGGATACAATTTTTGACTTCTTTAAGACTTGGCTAACCCCAGAAAGAAAACCTTAATTTTTTCATTTAGCTAAACACAGGGTTCATTTATTGATTTAGAAAGGCCCGAACGAACATGTAAATCACGCTGTGGGAATGGGATTTCAATGTCATTATTCCTCAACTTTTTCTCAATTATAAAGTTCATTTGACTAGTGAAGTGAATTGGTGTTGCAGTCATCTCCTCCGTCCAGACCGCCAGCTCAAAATTAAGCGAGTTATCACCAAATTCAGTGAACATCACCAACGGTGGCGGATTTTTTAAAGTTTTTGGATGCTCAACAGCTGATTCAAGCAATAAATTCTGTAATAGTTTTAAGTCAGTTCCATAGGCAACCCCGATCGGCACGCGAATCCTAACCTTTGGATCGCCGTGGCTCCAATTTGTGACCGTATTAGAAATAAAATCCGCATTTGGAACAATCATCGTAATATTATCATTAGTTACCACCGTCGTACTGCGCAATTGTATCTTTGTGACACGGCCAGCCACACCCGCCACATCAATTCGATCGCCTATCGAAATAGGCCGCTCAGCTAAAATAATAATACCACTTACAAAGTTATTTATAATATTTTGAAGACCAAAACCTACTCCAACCCCGAGAGAAGCAGCGACAATTGCAAGAGAACTCAGATCGAACCCAGCAATCTGAAAAGCAATATAAAAACCAATCGCAATTAAGATATATCCAAAAATTCGACTCAATCCATATTGCAATGAATTTTGAAGTCGGGTCTTGGATAGAAAACGACGAATAATTAGACGCTGAAGTAATCGCTCTGCAACAATGACTATTGCAAAAAGGAAAACGATCATCAGAATTCCACCAATAGTTACAGTACCATCTCCAAATAGTTCTGCACCCCAAACCTTGGCGACAAAATTCCAAATAGATTGCAAGGTATCGTTCACGTAATTTATTAGGATCGACCTAATGACACCTCCTAATCAACTAAAAAATAAAAATAACTATTTTTTATACCTCTTATATAAACAAAAAAAATTAATGCTTTGGATTATTTATAAGTTTTTTGTCAAACCATTTAGTAAAAGTTCTCATATCCAATATTATTGTAGCCCACCCGTGTCCTTTCCCTTTTTTACGAATTAACTCCACTGTTGTTCCATTATTACTCGCCTCTTTAAGAAACTGTTCTGATTGTTCTATAGGCACTAATGCATCTTTGTCTCCATGTATAATAAGAACTGGCGGTGTATTTTCATCAACGTGATATAGCGGTGACAAATCATAACCAACTCTTTTCCATTCAGCCAAATCATCTGGATCAATACCAAATACCTTACGATATCTTTTTGGAGGGCCTCCATCATCTAAATTTTCCGAAGAATCACCCAAGTTTAAAAGATCAGTTACAGGAAAAAAAACTGCAGCAGCACGAAACAAACCACTTGGCTTTCCTGTAATTTGTTTTCCTTTTGTAGCTAGCATAAGAGCAAGATGACCTCCAGCACTTGCCCCAGAAACTCCAAGCTGATCAGGAGAGATCCCATAATCTTTTGCATTAGTCCTTATATGCTTAACTGCAATTATTACATCTTCGTATATTTGTGGAATAGTTGCGTCTGGTTGGGATAAATGAGAAACAGCAAAAAGTGTATAACCTCGTTTCAAGAATGATTTCCCATAAATCGGTTTAAAATCATCAGGATTTGATCTCCAGCTACCGCTCACAATAAAAACTATGCCAGTTCCATTTGAAATTTTTGGATGCATTAATTCATAAGTTAAATCATGACTATTCCGTTTCCCATAAACAACTGTCTCTCTTTTATCTAAGTAATTATTTACGCATCCAGTATTTAGGATAATTACACCGAAAATTATTAAGATAAAAAATATATTCTTTATTTCATTTTTCATGAAAAATTAATTATTTAAATAGCTGGGACACAAATATTAAATTTCCATCTGCAGAACAAAAGCACAAGTTAAATTGCAATAGAAAATTCAATTAAGAAATAATCTTTTCAATTGAGCACAATTATGGAAATGATTATTTTTCAGATCCAATTTATAATGACAACTAAAACTATTAAAAGGCGAACTTTCATTGCAGCTACTGCAGCAGCACCGGTCATTTTACCAAAAACTATTTTTGGAGCGGATCGAAAACTAAACATCGCATTTATAGGCATGGGAGGACAGATACAAGGGCACGTAAGTAATACATTACAACTTGGCCATAATGTCACCGCATTCTGTGACGTTGACCCCAATCAAACAAACAACTCTCTTAACAGGCACAAAGATAAGATCAAAAATGTAAATACATACATGGATTATCGAAAGTTGCTGGAAAAGGAAAAGTCACTTGATGCAGTTGTAATTGGAACACCAGATCACTGGCATGCTCCAATTTGCAAAGCTGTAATGAAGGCTGGTAAACATGTCTATTGCGAAAAACCATTAACCCACACTATCGCCGAATCCCGAGAACTGCGTAATCTATCCCGCAGTTCAAAAGTCATAACTCAAACTGGAAACCAAGGTAGTGCCTCATCAAATTTACGCCGAAGCATTGAGTTAATTCAATCTGACCTAATTGGCCAAATTTCAAATGTGCATGTATGGCATCCGGCACATGGCTGGCCAAATGGCGGCTCGCGTCCAGCAGGAGAAGACCCTACCCCAAAAGGAATGAATTGGGATTTTTGGTGTGGCCCTTCTGCTATGCGACCTTACAAGTCAGGGATTTACCATCCCGGTAAATGGCGTGGATGGTACGATTTTGGGAATGGCTCAATTGGTGACTTTTGTTGCCATTCCTTCAATATGCCAGTCCGCGCACTCAATCTAAAATACCCAAGCAAAGTCAAGATTAGTAACGTAGAGAAAGCTGGTCTGGAAACATACGCTAAAACAGTAACTCACACATTCCATTTTCCGGCTGAGGGAAAACGAGCAGCAGTAAATCTTATATATTATACAGGTGGAGCCGATATGCCCCCAAAACATATTACAGATCAACTAGTCGGTACCTTTGGAAATATCCCAAGAGTAGGCGCAATAATTGAAGGCGAGAACGGCCTTCTCTCCTCGGGACTGTGGAACTCACAATGTTATCTTAAACTAAAGGATGACAAGAAATTCATTGGCCACGGCAATCACGGCGAAGCCAAGAAAGTCGCACAAACTCTTCCCCGCGCAAACGGACATTTTCGTGAATGGACAGATGCAATCATTAATAACGGTAAAACATTCGCCTCATTTGATATAGGAGGCCATCTCACAGAAATAGGCCTTTCTGGCATTGTCGCTCTTAAACTACAACAAAACATAAATTGGGATGGAGAAAAGATGAAAGTCATTGGAAATTCTGAGGCTGATACGCTTATTCAAAAACAAACCCGCAAGCGTTGGCTTTAAACTCTATAGATTAAACCAAAAATTTAATTTAATCTTCTTCCTTACTGGAGCGAGTCGTAAGATCAAGAAGCGCTTGGCGCAGATCTTTACCTTTATGCAACATCGCATATACTTCATCAATTATTGGGGTATCAACCTTGCGCTTTCTAGCAAGATTCCATGCAGAGCGTGATGTTGGAAAGCCTTCGATAGCTGAAGCTGACGATGCAAGAATATCTGTTAACTTTTCACCCCGTCCAATTCGCTGCCCAAACTGATAGTTACGACTGAGATTAGAAAAACAAGTAACTGTTAAATCACCTAAACCACCAAGCCCAGAAAAAGTGTCTGGGTTAGCTCCACAAGCTAAACCCAGTCTACGAATCTCAGCAATGGCACGAGTGACTAGAGCTGCCTTAGAATTATCTCCAAAACCAAGTCCTGCTGAAGCTCCTGCAGCAATAGCGATAACATTCTTTAGCGCCCCACCTAATTCAACTCCTATTGGGTCCTTACTTGTATATACTCGAAATGAAGGCCTATGAAAAATTCCTTGAACAACAGCTGCTGCCTCAGGGTATTTACTAGCAGATACAGCTGCTGTCGGCATATCACGACAGACTTCTTCTGCCAAAGTCGGCCCAGACAATGCTACCACTTTAGCCAAAGGCATATTCTCTCTCACTATCCCACTCATAGTCAGTCCCGAATCAAACTCAATACCTTTAGTCACACTTACAACCACACCATTGAACTGGTTTAATTGAGCTGTAATTTCACGAAAAGCACTAGACGGTACAGCAAGAACAAGACAATCAGCCCTTTCGACAGCCTTTATCAAATTTGGCTGTGTAGGAATTCCTACTGGCAAATTTATATCTGGCAAGTAACGCTCGTTTTTTCCACTACTTTCTAGCGCAACTAAAGAGTCGATATCACGCCCCCAAAGACATACTTCTCTTTTAGAAATAAAAAGGAGTCGTGCCAAAGCTGTACCCCATGCACCAGCACCAATAACTGTAGTTCTCATGATTCCTCCTTAATATTATTGAGGACCTTTTTATCAAAGAGTCGATGTTCGCTTCCGTTCATTAGTTTTTGAATATTGGATACATGTTTTAAAATCGCCATAACACCAAGAACAAAAAATACCCAAAAGAGAATCCCAAAACGATTATCAAGATCGCTTGGCCAAGTAGCTGTTGCTAATGGCAAAACTATTGCAGCTATTATTGAAGCAACAGAGACATAACGGGTAATAAGAAGAGTCAAAACCCATGAAACAAAACAGATCACAAATGGTATGAGAGCAAGTCCTCCTACAACTCCAGCGGTGGTCGCTACCCCTTTACCTCCCTTAAATCCCAACCAACAACTAAAATTATGACCAAGTATTGCTGCGACACCCAAAGTCAAACTCAAATAATCTGACTGAGGAACATATCCATCTGGAAACAGCTTCATGATGATTCCTGGGAAAACAATACAAGGGATTAACCCTTTTAACACATCGACAAGAAGTACTACAATCCCGATTACAACCCCTAAATTCCGAATAGCATTGGTAGCCCCAATATTGCCACTACCAACCTTTCGCAAGTCCAGTCCCTTAATCCTCCCAGCGATATAACCCGTGGGCAAAGAACCGAACAAATAACCAATAAAAACAGCCAGTAGCCAGACAAGCCCCTCCATAAAGATAGTTTAGAGTGCAGCAATTGCCTCGACCAGCTTGTTGTTACATAGCAAACGCGGATTGCTTTCGACCGGGCTTGCCAGTTAGGTTGGTTCTGTTTTAGAGATAAAAACCCCGATGATTGAAGTAGAGAACCTAACTAAACACTATGGGCAACATGTAGCTCTAGATGGAATTACGTTTTCTGTTGAGCATGGTGAGGTGGTTGGCTTTCTTGGCCCAAACGGTGCTGGAAAAAGCACCACCATGCGAATTCTGACCACTTTTTTAGCGGCAACCTCTGGATCGGTATATATCGGCGGCGATTGTGTGTTTGAGCAGCCTAACAGGGTTAGAAGACGTATTGGTTATATGCCTGAAAATAATCCTCTGCCAATCGATTTGCGAGTAAGAGACTATTTAAATTTTCGCGCACAGCTTAAACATCTGAGCAAGGATATGGCCACAAAACGTATAGATGAAGTAGTTGATGAATGTGGCATCTCGGATGTAGCCAATCGATATATTGGCCAGCTATCTCGTGGCTATCGCCAACGAGTCGGCATGGCAGATGCATTACTGGCAAACCCTGAATTAATCATACTTGATGAACCAACATCTGGACTAGATCCAAATCAGATACGTTCGGTTCGAAGTCTAATTCGTAAACTTTCAGGAAAGCATACAGTTCTAATTTCTTCACACATTCTATCGGAGATTGAAATGACATGTGATAGAGTCATTATCCTTCATGAAGGAAAACTATTGGCTAGTGGAGAAATGAAGCAATTAATAAGCAAATCTAATTTGGCTGTAGTAGCTGAAATCTGCGCACCCTTGAACGACATAAAAAATTGGGCCAGTGAAATTGCACTAGAAAACTCAGAACTCATAGAACAAAAAAACGGATATGTAAGGTGCCGTTTTTCCGCAATAAAAAACAACGATATACGAGAACAGATTTTCACTATTGTAAATGAACGCGGCTGGGAACTACGAGAGCTTTCTCTTCAAACACCTTCTCTTGAAGACTTGTTCGTTAGCCTTACAAATGGAGAGGAAGGAAATCGATGAATGTTTTTCGAGCACTAATTCGACGAGAGTTATTTATGTTTTTCCAAGGTCCAACTGGTTTCATAATTATCTCAGCAGTGCTTTTCCTCATTGGCTTGGGTTTTTTAGTTGTACTTTATGGCCTCAACGGTGAAGCAACCCCAATGCCTGTGACACAGATATTTTATGAAACCTATTTCTTTTGGTTGATTTTACTACTTATTGCCCCTGTTATTACGATGAGAAGTTTTGCTATGGAACGAGCAAGCGGCACATACGAAAGTTTAATGACTTCTCCAGTTGGAGACTGGCAAGTGGTACTTTCAAAATTCACCGGTGCATTAATTTTTTATATGATTCTTTGGACCCCTCTTTTATTATGCAGCATAGTAGTCCGATTTTATGTAGGTGAATCTGCTGTCCTCGGGGTTGGCACCATTTGCACGACATCGATGGGAATCTTATTGATAGGAAGTCTATATGTATCAATCGGATGCTTCGCTTCAGCATTAACTCAAAACCAAGCTGTTGCTGCAGTAAGCAGTTTCGCTATTGGATCAGCGCTATTCTTTGCTGGCTTTTTCTCATATTTTTCTGGAGATCGAACAGACTTTTCTTCACTGCTAGCGCGACATATTTCATTAGCAAATCACATGGAGTCTTTTACCAGAGGAATACTGGACCTTGGAGCAATAGTTTTCTTCCTGAGTCTGACAATCATGTTTCTGTATCTCACCCACAAGTCTGTTGAAAGCCGACGCTGGAAATAAAATATGGAAAATAAGAAAAAATTTGCTAGTTTTTCGCCCACTGTTCGCAGAGTGATCTCGCAACGAGTATTCTTCTCCGCGATCTTAGCTGTTTTGTGCGTAATCCTCGCAAACACACTGGCAATTCGAAACCCTACAAAAATCGCATTTGCAGAATCAGCAAATCATAATCTTTCACCTCTTACAAAAAAAGTCCTCACATCATTGACTAACGAAATTCGCGTAGTTGTCCTATTTGATAAACAGTCTGATCTTTTTGATCCAGTAAGAAACTTACTTATTGAATACGAACGTATATCGGCAAATATAAAGCTAGAATTTATCGATTTGGCTCGCGACCCGGCACGCGCAGAGGAAGTTCAACAAGAACTACGATTACCAGCGAATACACCTAGTAGTCGCATACTATTTTCAGCGCAGGAAAGAGTGAAAATTGTTAATGATAGCGAACTTTCAATTCTAGATTTTTCAGAGTTTATGGACAAGCGCGTAGCACGGAGAACACACTTTGTTGGAGAAAAATTATTCACATCAGCAATAGTCGCAGTGAATGAAGGTACTCAAACAAAGATAGGATTCGTAACTGGCCATAGTGAGCACAAAGCCAGCGACCAAGGTGGACAATGGGGTTATTCTAAATTCGCACTTATGCTTCAACAAAAGGGATTCGCACTTCAAGAAATTCCACTTAGTGGGACTAACTCCATACCAACAGACTGTAGACTTCTAGTAATTCCTGGCCCTCGAACACCTTATGGATCAGATGAGTTGAATAAACTCCATGAATATATTGGTACAGGCGGAAATCTTTTTACACTATTCAATTTCTATTCACTCCAGCGCCCAAGCGGACTTGAAACTTTCCTCGAAGGGTACGGGTTTGAGATTGGGATAAACCAAGTTTCCGACTCGAAAAACGAACAGTCTGGCAAAAGCGGACTACTACTTGTTGATGATTTAGGCAGTCATCCTATCACTAAACCAATACTTGGCAGCAGGTTACAAATGGTATTACCTCGCTCAGTCGGACATCCTAATTCAGATGAAGGCACTGATGATCCACCAACTATTACCGTGCTTGCAAATTCATCAAACTCTAGCCAAGCAATAATTCAAACGCAGGACAAAAAAGGTGCAGTGGAAAAAGCAGGGAAAATCCCACTAATAGCTGCTAAAGTACATATGAATGAAAACCAAGAGCCGGGAAGAATTGTCGTTACTGGAGATTCATTATTTCTGGGAAATAGCGCCTTCGAGGCGGGGGCTAACCGAGACTTTGCCAATCTTGCTGTTAACTGGCTACTTGAGCGAACACACCTTCTAGAAATCGAACCACGGGCTGTAACAGAGTATCGCATCAATCTTTCTAGTGCGGAAATGAATTCCATTACATGGGTGCTTCTTCTTTTGTTGCCAGGGGGAACTCTTGGTATTGGTCTATTATGGTGGCGACGCCAAATGAAACGATAATGAACCCTAAGGAATTCAAATGGCTCAACATCTTAGCAGCATTACTAGCTGTTGCCTGTCTATATGACTATTTACTGTCACCAGCCGATCATAATCTAAATAAAGCAGAACGTTTATTCCCGAAACTCGACAAGGATATAATCAACTCATTTACTGTAATTCGCGGCAAAAATAAAATTATTGCCACAAAAAATAATAGTCAATGGCGAGTAGGTAACCCTGATTATCCGGCTCACCCAGAACGAATTAAACGGCTGGCCAAATTGCTCGCTGAACTGAGAGTCAGCCAACACATAACTGAAGCTGACTGGACTGAAACTGGTAATGAAGAGACATTTGGCCTAATCGATTCCACCAAAGCTCTAGTTCGCTGGCAGATTGGAGAAAAAGAACAATCTATCGAAGTTGGCGCTCTGGCATTATTTGGACGGCAAACTTATGTGCGATTACCCGGAACGCGCGATGTAATACTGGTAGATAGTGATTTGGCTAACTGGGTTCCGCGAACCTCAAACGATTGGAGAGACCTACGTCTTATTCCTGAAAACTTAGACTTTGATTCACTCAGATTTTGGGGGCAAAGCCGCACTGTGCAATTGTTGAAAGAAAGCAATAAAACATGGCGAATGAAGGAACCAATCGAAACAGAAACGGACCAGTCAATAATTCTACAAATTATTAATCGCATGCAACTATCCCGTATTATTGAGATAGCTCCAGAAGAACCAACAAAAAGCGAACCTGATGCCACAGTAAGATTAGCCAAAAACGGAAAAACACTTGTTGAACTAAGCTTTCGAAAAACTGAGGATTCGGAAGATAACAAGATTTGGGTGGATCATTCTGGTCGAGGAAATGTTGCAATCGAAGATGACGGCCTGTTGACTTTACTGCGGCTGCCACATGATCAGTTTCGTAACCAAGCAATCTTTCGAAGACCTCTTGATGAAGTCACTTCTTTCTCAGTAGAAGCCATTAATAAATTTAGTGTAAACAAACAGATAGATGGATCATGGCAAGTTACTGGATCAAAAAAATTTACAGCTGATACTATGCTAGTGAATAATATGCTATCCAACATTCGTAATGGACAAATAATCGGATTTGTAAAAGACAATGCTACTAATAACGATTTCAAAAAAAATGGGCTTGAAAAACCATGGCTGAATTTGTCAATTGATGGAAAATCCTCTTCTGAAGGTATCTGGAAAAAATCAATCTCTTTTGGTACTTTTGATAACAAACAAGTTATAGCCCGGCTAAATAGCGAACCAACAATTGTATCATTGCCACGAGCCCAGGCAATTCTGTTACCAAAAGAAGAGTTCAAACTTCGCCAAAGACGATTATGGACATTTGCAACTAATCAGGTAGCTGCAGTTACAATCACATTAAAAAACAAACCTACCCGCATGTTGCGCATGCCTAACGCGACGTGGCGCAGCAATGACAATAAGGCACTTGATCAAATTCAATCTGCTATGCTAGAGGAGACTATTTACCGAATGGGTATAATCAGTGCAATAGAGTGGATTGGCGAAGGGAATGCCGCTGTCAAGGCTGCTGGAATAGAAAACGGAGCAGGTCAAATTATCGCCCTAGTGGACACTTCAAATGGCCAAAAGAACTTCACATTAGCTTTTGGCAACAAAGATCCATTTGGAAGAACTAGGGTTATGACTACGCATTATGAGATCCCCACCCTTTTCACTTGCCCCAAGGAATTTAGTAATATCTATACTGCCACAATTCAGTCTCTCGGTCTGATCAAACCATAACTTATAGTCACTGCTATTCCAATTGACTCCGCTTGACCGTAAATTTATAGATTTGCTCACCATCTATACTATGTACGGCATAAGTCACTTTAGGGTCATCTGCCTTAGTATCAAAATCAACAGTTCCAAAAGATTGCTTGGCATTGTAAGAGTAAATTGCCTCATCCATTGTTTTGTGGACATGCTGATTCGTGAGGCGGCTGCTATTAAATTCGTATAAAGCATAATCGTCTGAACGTTCTATTTTCCACAGATCCGAACGATGTCGATCAGCACTCATCAATAAAACTCCCTTGATATTATTCTCTGTAAGAAATTGAAAAATCTCATTTCTCTCATTCTTAAATCCATTCCAAGTATCTTTACTGTCTCCTTTAGCCTTAAAAACCCAAGGCACAGGAGAGACTAAAACTTTAAATGTCCCCTTAGAACCTTTGATTGTATTTAGCAACCAACGCTTCTGTACTGACCCTAACATGCTAAGTTTTCCTTTAGTTTTTTTAGGGTTAGTCCTGTAATAACGCCCATCAATGCTAATAAAATGAATGTCGTTAATATAAGTGTCCCACCAGATGCCAGGCTGTTTATCACCGCCGCCGAAAGCCGGATTAGCCCAATTATCTCGAAATATTTGATAGGTTGAGCGCTTCCATTTTGGAGTCTCTATATCCGGTCCACCGAAACAATCATTTAAACCAAAATCATGATCATCCCAAATAGAGAAAACACTAACACCTGCAACAAGAGCACGATATTCAGAACGTGACTGCCGACGATAATAACAGTAGTGATGCATATCCATAACATCAGTGTTATCAATGTATACATTATCACCAAGCTGGAATAATGCTTGAGGCTTGGTAGCAGCTATAGTGTTCCAGACATACTCATGTTGCGGAACAAAGCCTGCCCCTCCCCCAAACGCCAAACGAAAATTACCAGCACTTCCAATTCGATTGAAAGTTGTAAATCGTTGTTTAGGAGAGTCATTTTTTTCTCCGTCAATAAATATGACGTATTGGTAATCTGTCTTTGGCTTCAAACCCTTGAGCATTAGCTTGACGACATGATCGTTCTCTTGCTTGGAACGAGCAGATGCTTCAACTCGATTAGATGATATAAGGGGATCAGTATTAGCCTCTACAACTACCTGAGAAGGTCCCGCAGTTCGCAACCATATCACCGCACTACTTCCAGTTAAATTTGCTAACATTGGACCATGAACTGGTGATTTGCCATTCTCACTTAGAAGTCGCTGCATTAGCGGCCGATTACGAATAGCATTCAGCCCATTGTGAGTCCCTCCAATAATTCTGCCTACATGGAGCCCTAAATTTATAGCTCTTTCAACACTAGACTCGGCTTCTTTAAGCTTACCCAGTTCACAATATGCAACCGCAAGCATGTAATACGTCTCTGCATCTTTTGGCAGATTTTTGGATACTTTATTAAGAAATTGAACTGCAATCTCTGCTTGATCCGTTCGAATAAGGTCAAGTGCCTTTTGGTGTATACGCTTATATTGAGAAAAATCTGGCCTTGGAATCTTAGCCGGGTTGGTTTGCGCCCAACCTTTAATCAGTGTCATTAGTAATAATTGAACTAATATCAATCGTAAAAATACATGCATGTCGAAGACAATGTGCCGTAGGCATTATGTTCCCGCAAAATAAAAGTGAGTATCGCTAATAGGAAAACCAATTGACAGTCAAGTGACTTTTGCTAACCTGCGTGTCTGTGAATTTTCAATCCAAAAAGTTTTTTGGCTACTTTAGTCGCTGGTATCGATTTACTAGCACAAACAGCCTGCAAGCCTTGGAAATGTGAGAAAGTCAAAAAAGAATTTACCAAGCCGCAGGCAAAAAGCCTGCGGTTTTTTTATCTCAAAAACAAAAAAAATTTAAATTAAAATGATAGTAGTACTAAAAAACAGTGTCTCTCCCGAAGATGAACAGGCAGTCGTCGAAGAAATAAAAAAACTCGGTTATAAACCGCACATAATGCATGGCGTAGCTCGCACCGTAATAGGAGCGATAGGTGATGAACTTTCACATGGTGATCTAGACGTGCTTAACGCATGGCCTCAAGTCGAATCGGTAACTCCTATCCAAAAACGCCACAAACTAGTTAGCCGAGAAGCACACCCCGAAGACTCTACAGTCAATGCAGGTGGAACCATTGTTGGTGGAAAAAAAATTCAGGTAATGGCTGGCCCTTGCTCAGTTGAAAATGAAGAGCAATTAATGAAAACCGCGCATGCAGTGAAAGCCGCTGGTGCCACCATGCTACGTGGCGGAGCTTACAAGCCGCGCACCTCCCCTTACGAATTTCAAGGTCTAGGGGAAGAAGGTCTCAAACTACTTTCTAAAGCCCGAGAAGAAACCGGATTACCTATAGTCACTGAACTGCTTTCTCAAGATCACGCGGAGCTAGTTGCAGATTATGCGGATATGTTACAAATCGGCACGCGCAACGCACAAAATTTTCAATTAATTATAGCTGCAGCAAAAACTGGAAAACCGGTTTTACTAAAACGTGGAATGTCTATGCGTATTATGGAATGGCTATTAGCCGGTGAATACGTTTTGGCTAATCAAAATTCAAACCTTCTTTTCTGTGAAAGAGGCGTGCGAACATTCGAAGATTATACGAGAAACACATTAGATCTTTCTGCAGTGGCTGTTGTGAAAAATGAATCTCACTGTCCAATCGTTGTCGATCCAAGCCAAGGTTGTGGCAAGGCATCTCTTGTTAGGGCTATGTGCAAAGGGGCTGTAGCAATGGGAGCAGATGCGCTTATTGTCGAAGTTCACCCCGATCCAACCCACGCAATCAGCGATGCTGCTCAACAAATCGATCTCGAAGGATTCAATGAGCTCATGAAAGAGTTAGTACCAATCGCAGAGTCGGTTGGCCGCGAAATGTAATTATACTCTTAAAAGTATTATTGAAAAAGATTACCAGAGATTTTCTCCATATTGCCACCCGTTATTAGTTGGCTCTTTGATTAGAGAATCCAGTTCGGGCATACCTTTTATCTTCATCTGCTTGCTATCCCACTGAATATTTTTACCTGTCCTCTGAGCAATAGCTCCCAACAGAACCATTTCAGTTAGAGGAGCTGCGTAATCAAAATTAGAGCCAGGCATCGGACCATCTCCCTTAATTGCACGGTACCATTCCTGAATAGGACCATTGCCTACAGAGGGCAGTTTCGGGATTTTGACTAATTTGCTCTTCATCTCCATGAACCTCTTACCTGGAGTAATCATAGGACTATTAGGACGCATTCCTGAATGATAAAGGGTCTCCTTTGTCCCTTCCATATACATACCACCTCCGCTAGGAAGATCCTTATCTTTTTGCCACCTTTTAGGTTTTGGAACCTCATAACCTTTCTCAAACCACTTTAAAGTAACAGGAGGCTTTTTCCCTCGAGATGGAAATTTATAAGTAACCACCGACCCCATCGGAATGAAGCCCTCTCCTGGAGGATCTTTGCGATCTATTTCAACTGTCGTAGGCGACCCAAGTCCAAGAACCCAAAATGGTGCATCAAATGTGTGGCATCCAATATCCCCTAAAGAACCGCAACCGTAATTCCACCAACCACGCCATTTTACAGGAACATAATCAGCGCTATAGTCTTTATGTTTAACAGGTCCCTGCCACAAATCCCAATCGAGAGTATTTGGTACTGAACCTGTCACAGGCGGAAAAGAACTTGGAGGCACAAACCAAGGTGGATTCGGCCGATTAGTCCAAGTAATAACTTCACGAACATCACCAACTACATCTGCGTCAACCCACTCTTTAATTCGGCGCATACCGGGAAATGTATGGCCTTGATTACCCATTTGAGTGATCACCTTGTAATGTTGGGCAGCCTTACGAAGTGTACGAACTTGCCAGATATTGTGAGCTAAGGGTTTCTGAACAAAAACATGCTTTCCTCGCTCCATTGCTGCCATTGCTGCAGCAAAGTGAGTATGATCAGGTGTTGAAATAGATACAGCATCAATATCTTTGCCCATTTTATCGAGCATCACTCGAAAATCTTTGAACTTAGCTACGTTAGGATATTTCTTATATGCATTGGCAGCTCGAGCATCATCCACATCGCACATAGCCACAAGGTTTTCACTAGCTGCTTCATTTAAAGCATAACCACCCATGCCACCCACGCCAACAACTGCAACATTGATTTTTTTAGTTTCACCAGGTTGAGCAATTGAAAATTTAGGAAGTGAAAAAGCGCTTGTGGCAAGCAACGTACTTTTAGTGAAGGTTCGGCGATTCATTTTTTAAATTAAAATTTTGCAAATTTGTAAGAGAAAGAAACAATGATTTTATCATCTTTAGTTTGCAAGAGATTCCGCAGTTAAAAATTATTTAGTTAGATTGATTAAGTTTATAATTAAAATCAAAAGATGCTCCGAAATTAAATCGAATATGCTTTGTGAAAACAGATTAAAATTTATATTTTATTGATGCAATAACTCAAATAATTAGTAATGTTTTTTATCTATTTAATAGATGCTAATTTATACCTTATGAAGTATTTACTGTTTATTTCTGCTTTTTACTACTTAACTCATTTAGCGGCAG
>Ga0163179_10001257_pt1 | contig 18011 bp, 8 predicted proteins | sample AtlANTMetagenome_FD_109643 | JGI IMG/M metagenome (GOLD analysis project Ga0163179, IMG submission 109643) | Marine eukaryotic phytoplankton communities from the Atlantic Ocean - Atlantic ANT 2 Metagenome | ecosystem: Environmental > Aquatic > Marine > Oceanic | place: North Atlantic Ocean... | reverse complement strand
CAATTTAACTAAGTTAAGACCTTCTACAGTACAAATATCTGCTTTATACAAAAAAGAAGCAGCAGCTAAAATGCGTAATGCCAAAATTAGATTATCTAATATGAAGCTTCCTGAGATGACTCAAATATTTAGAGGTAAATCTAAATGGATTAAACACTAATAAATTAGTATGCCAGAAATTAAAAGAATGTTCAATGGTGGCCGAATGAATCGAGACCTAGACGATAGGTTAGTGCCAGCCGGTGAATATAGAGAAGCATTAAATATAAATGTAGGTAAATCAGAAAGTGCCGACATGGGTGCTATTGAAAATTTACTAGGTAATATCCAAGTTGCATCTTCAGGTATAACTGGTGGATCATGTATAGGTTCTTACAGAAGCAACAGTGATGATAGAATATACTTTTATGTAACTTCAAATGATTCTTATGATGGAAGTAATGGCGGAGAGCACGGTATTTTTTCTTACGATCAATCATCTAAGCAATTAAGAACTTTAGTTAGTGGTTCATCATTAAATTTTCATAAAGATTTTAAAATATCAGGTATTAACTTGGTTGATGATCTTTTATTTTGGACAGATAATCGTAATCCGCCAAGAAAAATAAATGTTGTAAGAGCAGTAAATGATCCTACATATTATACAACCGGTACTTTTGATGACTTAGCTTCAGTAGCTAAGTTCGCACCGTATGAGTCACCAACTGTTTTAGCTGTAGGCACAAACGATGAACAAGGCCAACCAATAACATCTAACTTTTTAGAAGATAAAATGATTAGATTTTCATACAGATGGAAGTTTGATGATGGTGAGTATAGTACATTAGCACCTTTTAGTACAACTATATTTTCAAGACTAGGTAATCCTGATACAATATCTACAAGTATTAATGACTTTGGAGAAATAGAAACATTTGTAAATGCTATAAAATCTGTTCAATTGCAGATACCTACTCCAGCTGGATATGGTATTACTCAAGTTGAATTAATATACAAAGAAACAGGATCTAGCGCATTATATGTTGTTGAAGATAAGCCTGTTGCGGGTGAAACATCTATAAACTTTTTCTACGCATCACAAGATCCATTTAGAACTTTACCAAGTGATCAATTAACAAGAGTATATGATGCTGTTCCTAGAATAGCTCAATCTCAAGAATTAGTAGGTTCTAGATTAGTTTATGGTAATTTTTTACAAAACTACAATATACCTAATATAAATTTTAGTGTAAGTAGAACTGGTGAAGATTCATCAAGAATAAGCTGGGGCCCAGGTAAAAATCCTCTTTCTTTAAAATCAAGAAGAACATATCAAATAGGTATTGTTTTAGCTGATAAATTTGGTAGACAATCACCTGTAATACTGTCAAACTCAGGTGGTGATACTGTTTTTATAGATCCAAATACAGGTTCAGCTGATTCAACAACTGCATTTAATGCTTTAAGAATTACTTTTGCAAATCCCACAAACGAAATACCTTCTTGGGCTTACTCATACAGAGTTGTTGTTAAACAACGTGAACAAGAATATTATAATTGGATATCAGGTATATCATCAGCTAATACTGTTGAAAGATTAGGTGATAGTCAAAATAAAATACCAAGAGATCAAACAGCTGCTATACCACCAAGTACTTCAGCTACAATATCTCCATGTGATGTGTCTGTTTATCCTAAATACGTAGGAGGTCAAAATATATTTTCTACAACATACGGAGCATTGCAGTCAATACAAGCAATAGCTAATCCAACAGGCACTGCATCTACAACTACAGTAAATAATTCTGGTACAGCTGTAACATCTGGTATATGTGTTTTTGAAACGCAACCAGTAGAGTCTGATTTAGATATATTTTATGAAACATCTACGGGTGGTTTAGTATCATCTATAACAGGTGTAGCAATAAACATAGATTTTTTTAATTCTTATTTATTAGATTTTAATCCAACTGGATCAGGTGCACATATAGAATTAAATAGACTAAGAGCTGCATATAATGAAACATTTTTTGACGTAGGTGTTAGAGCTTATGTTGTTCAAGAAAACTTTGCAGAAGAGCTAAGATTTAATACTCTAATACACTCTAGTGGACTTTTTAACTCTAGAACAGGTATTAACTATATAAATCAATTTAATGAGTCTGAAGGCGGTTTAACAATATCAGTAGATCCACAAGATGGAGCTATACAAAAACTAGCTGCAGACGATACTCAGCTTTTAATATTTCAAGAAGATAAAATATCTAGATCACCTATTGATAAAGATTTTATATACTCAGCTGAAGGTGGTCAAATACCTGTAACTAGTAATACACAATTTTTAGGTACAGTTGCACCATATGCAGGTAGATTTGGAATATCTCAAGATCCATTATCATATGCTGAGTTTGGTTTTAATAAATACTTTACAGATAAAAACAATGGTACTGTATTAAAATTAACACCTCAAGGTATACAAGAAATATCTAGCATAGGTATGGCTGACTTTTTTAGAGACGCATTAAAAGCTTCAACAAGTATTGTTGGTAGCTATGATGAATATTCTAGTCTGTTTATGTTAACTATAGTTGGTCAAGGCCTTGATGGTAATGAAGATACAAACGTAGGTACAGCTGCAGATGGATATTTAACAATAGCTTTTGATGAAAACTCTCAAGGTTGGAGTAGTTTTAGATCTTTTAATCAAGAATCAGGTTTAAGTTTAAATAATACTTATTACACATTTTTTACAGGTAACCTATGGAGACACAATGATCCAACGGTAGGCTTTAGAAATAACTTTTATGGCTTAGGCACTCAACCATCATATGTTGAACCTATATTTAATGAATCTCCTTCTACTATAAAACAATTTAATACTATAGGTTATGAAGGATCTACTGGTTGGACATTAGATTTTATTGAAACAGATGTTTCTAGTATGGGTACATTGCCCACACCTGCAACAATAATATCTACATCGTTGCAGATAATAGGTACAGCTGTAAATGGTAGTGTTACAGGTGAATCAACATTAATTGGTAAACAAAACGATGTTATAACTTGGATAATAACAGCAAGACCTATCAGTTCTGCTTATAATTTTATTTTACCTACAGATATAACTCTTTCAGGTAATACAAGTTTAAGTGTTATAAATCCAACTAGTTTAACCTCTGAAGGTAATATAGTATTTAGGGTTTCTTACACTGTTGGAAGCGCAGACTCTATTCAAACAATAAATGTTGGTGGCGTAGGTGCTGTGTTAGCTAACTTACCTGCTTTATTAACAATAAATACAGATGATGCTGTAACGTTCTCAGATCTTACACCTGCATCTCAAGTATTTAATAATGCCGGTACAGATCAAGCTCAATTTACTTTATTAGCAGAAGATGGATATTATATAGATCCAAGCAATGTAACTTTAGATACATCTGGAATATCTTCATTCAACCCTGTTCTACCTCCCGCAACAACAAGAGCAACAGCTCCATTGCCTGCGGTAGCTAATAATAAAGACAATGCAGTATATACTTATAATTTAACCGTGCCAGCTTTACCAGCTTCAGGAACAGTTGATGTAACTGGAACTGCAACAGCTAAAACTAATTTAAGTTGGACAATACCTACTGTTAATATGACTAACGCAGTATTTAGTTCGCCATATCCTGGAACAATATACAAAGTTTCACCTTTTGATGAATCTAATATTACAGCAACCGTAACATACACAGGTATACCTAGCACTAAAACAATGACGCCTACTAGTGCTACATTTGCTATAACAAATGGCTCTGCAGGTGGCGCAGCAGTTGCATCTACAACAAACGCAGCTATAGATGCAGGTACAAACTTTAGTGCGGTATATAGTATTGTGTTAACTTCACCTAGTGTTGACATAGGTGCTATAACAACCGTAACAGGTGGACCAGTTGATGCTCAAGTAGGATCAATAGGCTTATCTCCATTCAGTGCAAGCGGTTCAAGTCCAGCTACAGTTGCTGCATTAAGTAACGTTAGTACGCAGTTAGTTCCATCAGATTCTTGGATATTAATAAATGGTAGTAATGCTACCGTTAATTTAACAGCAGAAGAAACTTTTACAGTATCTGTAAGCGATAATAATACGGGAGCAACAAGAAACGGAAGTATTTCTGTAACTAACACTAATCCTAGAGTAACAGGACTAACACCAGGAAGTATAACAATATCTCAAGACGCATAATATGGCTATAGTAAATTTCCCTTTTCAAGAAAAAGAAGGCAAGTATTTTGCACCTATAAGTTCGTCAGAACCTAACTATAAAGTTGTAGGTGGATCTTTAGTTCAAACAGATAACAAGATTGTGGGTGGAATAAAAGGTGCTTACGCTTCAGTAAGACTTACACTTCCTGTTCCAGCCGCAGCTAGTTATGCTGAACTATTTGCAATAAATTCAGAGTCAGTGTACTCTTCACAATAAATATTATTAAATGAAATTAAGTAAAAAAGAAGAAGCTTTACAAACTAAACAGAACTTTAGAGATCTATGTATGGATATTGAAAAAAATATATTAGATCACCCTGATTCTATAACAGGTAAAGCTTTTGATGAAGTAAATACATTGAAACATACTTTTTGTGATGGTCAATATATAAGAGAAATATTTATGCCAGCAGGTCAAGTTATAACAACTAAAATACATAAAAAGAAACATCCTTTTTTTATATTAACTGGTAAACTTTCTATAGCTTCAGAAGATGGCGTTATAGATATAGAAGCTCCGCATCATGGAATAACGTATCCAGGAACTAAAAGAGTTATATACACGCACGAAGACACTGTTTTTATAACAGTTCACGCTACAAACAAAACAACAGTAGAAGAAGTAACTAAAGAAGTTATAGCTGAAGATTTTAACGATCCAGCAGTTGCTTTAACATAATAAATAATAAAAAATGAATATATTTTTAATATCACAAGCCTTACAAGATATATGTGTAAACTTATCTTATGGTGTTAGCAATGATTTGGTTTATGGAACTTTTGGACTTAGTGCTATAGCCGCTGGTGTAGTAGCTGTAGGAGCTGGGCTTGTTGCTGGTGGCGCAAAAGCAGTTATAAACTCAAAAGGTATAAAAGATAAGAAAAAAGATGCTGCTGTAAAAGCTGATTTGTTAGAACAAGAAATTGGTGAACTAGAAGACATTGAATTTACTAATGCATATGAAGGTATGGAAGGTGCTTCTTATGATCCTAAACAAGCTCAATTAGCTGATTTAAAAAAGAGAGCTGAATATGGAGAGCCAGCTCAAAGAAAAGCCAACATATTAGCTAAAGCACAAGGATATGAAGCACAGGGTTATAAAGGTGAAGGTTACACTTCTCAAGGTTATACAGCTCAAGGTACAAATATTGGACAATTACAAAGAGGTGCTAATACAGGTCTAACCAATACAATGAACAATCTTCAAGTATCTACAGCTGCTGCTGAAATGCAAGCTCAAGAAGCAGATCAAGCTTTAGCTGCTTCACAAGATTTAGCTGCTCAAGCTGGTACAGGTGCTGGTGGCGCAACTGCTTTAGCCGCTGCTGCTGCAAAATCAAAACAAGGAGTTGCTTCTAGTATTGATCAACAAGTTAAACAAAACGAAATGTTAAGGGCTCGTGGTGAAGGAGAATTACAAAGAGCACAATTAGCTCAAGGCAATTTAGCATCACAATTTGACTTAGGCCAATCACAATTTAACGTTGGTGCAGTAAATCAAGCTGCGCAATTTGGTGCTCAAGCAGCTAATCAAGCAGCTCAGTTTGGTGCTGATGCAAAAAACCAAGCTAATAGATTTACTGCAGATGCTATGAATACACAAGCTAGATTTAAAGCACAAGCTCAAAATCAATTTGCTCAGTCAAGATTTCAAGCTGCTAATGCAATGGATCAATTTAATATTGGTGCTAAAAATCAATTTAGTATGGCAGACACACAATCTGAAAATCAATATAATTTAGCTGAATATGGAGCTGGAAATCAAATGAATCAATACAATACAAGTGCCAGCAATGAAGCATTGAAATTTGGTGCTCAATCGGGTTTTGATGCAGATAGATTATCAAGAGCCGGAGACATGGACACTCAAGGTAGACAATACCAACAGCAAGCTGATATAACACAAATAAGAGGAGGTCAATCTGCTAACGCTGACGCTCTAGTACAAGGACAACAAAATGCCATAAGAGGATCTATAACTGGAGGTATAGATGCCGCGGCAGGAACAGCAACTAATTTGCTTATGCAAGGTTGATTGTTAAATAATAAAAATAAATTAATGATTAAATTTCAATTAATAAATTAATATGGCAATTTCATGGGATTTTACAGCAGCAGCAAAAGCACAACAAGCTGGTCAAGCTGCAGCGGCAAGAGATGGTGCTAATCTTCAAAGATCAATATCACAAGGCATGGCTGCTGGACAAAGAGCGGCAAGAGCTAAGCAGTTAGAAAAAGAAAAGCAAGATAGAGCGGCTCAAGCTCAACAACTTATTGTTGATAAGTTTAATAAAGAAACTAAAGATACTTTTGATATTCCAGCTGGAAAAGAAGGTAAAGACTACGCTAATGTTAATGAAATTTTTGATTATTCAGCAAATCAACTTGTAAAAACTTATACTGGTATTTACAATGATAAAGATATGGATACTGATAAAAGAGCGTTAGCTTTAAAAAAATTAACAAATCAAATACCTTTGTTAAAAAACGCTCAAAAACAGTTAAACATTAACATTGGTACATACTCTCAAGCCGTTTTAGATGGTGATGTGTCTAAAGCTATGGAACCAAAATGGCAAGAAATGTATTCTGAATTAGCTGATGGTAGCTTTAAAGGAGGCATTGATTATATCGATGGTGAAACTAGATTGATGGGTAAAACAAGTAGCGGTCATGAGGTTAATTTACCATTGCGTGATTTTCAAAAAAACTTGCCAAGTGTTGAAACAAGCGCAGGTTCAATGACAGATTCATTAGACGTACAAAGAGACGTTTATAAAAAACAGTATGCAGAATATTTAAAAAATCCTAAAAAAAATACTTTACCTGTTTTTAACTTAAAAGATAGAGCAGCTGAAATAGCAACTACTATTGGTGGGTTAGATGGTGATGGTTTAAAAAGATATGGTATGGATGTTATGAATTATACTGAAGAAGAAATAGATGAAATGGTTCATAAGTATATGACAGGAGAAGTATCTAGACCAACTATGCCTGAAAAAACATTAAACTCTTTAACAAAGGAACAACAAATAAGATTTGGAAATGATAATGCTAAAATGGCACAGCCTGAGGCTATGGCATATGTAGTTGATGATTTAGCTATGGAAATGGCTCAAATACAAGAAACATACTTAAATCAAACTCCTTATTTAAAACCATATAATCCTCCAGCAGCTGCTCCAACATATGATCAAAACTTACTTGTTGATATAGCTAATAATTTAGGAGAAAATACTTTTGATCCTGTTGAGCTTGGTATAGGAGAAAGTGGAAGTGGAGTTAATGTTTCGCAACCAAAAATTATAGTTGATAAAAATACAGGTGCAACAACTGTTTTAATAGAGCAAAAAGGCGTTCCTTATTTTAAAGATGAAGTACAAGAGGATAATCCTAATGTTGATAGCGTTAAAGGAAGAAATAAAACCTATACTTATGATTTAACAAATAAATCTGATGTATTAGAAATTATGCAAAAACAGTTTGGTTATAAAGCTAGTCAAGGTGGTTTTGCTCCAGGCACTAAAAGAGACAATGCAATAATAAATGATATTGATAGAATGGCAGATCAAGTAGTTGCAAAATATGTTGAAAAACAAGAACGATTTGGTAAACAAAAATTAAGAGACTCTACAGAAGGCGGTTTAACTATAGACCAATTACAAGAACAAATAGAATTTAAAAAATCCAAAGGAGATCAATCTTGGAGAATGGATGAGATAACTCTAAAAAATAAACAAAAAGCTCAAGACTTATTAAATAAATATAAATCATAATTATGACGGAACTTGAATTGATTATTCAGAGAATGCAAGACGCGGGTGAATCTCAAGAAAGCATAGATCTAGTAAGAAAAGAGTATGAGGCTAAAGAGCAAATAAGAAAAGACGAAGAAGAAAAACAAAGATTACTAAAGACAGAAGCCGCTGCGAAGGACGAGACTGCACTTGCAGTGGCAGAAACCGTAGATACGGAATTGCAGTCGGATCCTGGTTCTTTGGCATCACAGCCTGAAGAAATACAATCAGAATTAGTTTTAACTGAAGATAGATTTACTCCAGATCAAAAAGAAGATATTTTAAAACTTGAAGAAAAAAATAAAAAAGAAGCTGATGAATTATTTTCTTTAGACTGGGAGGAAAACAATATGACTTCTTATTATGGTACTATACCAGATGGAATAAATGCTGGATCTAGTGGAGGTTACATGGCTCCTGTTGTAAATGAAGCAAGAGATGAAGCTATTAAAGAAGCAGAAGAATTAATAAATACACAAAATGGAGGCGCTAATTTAATGCAGCCTTCTGAACAAGAAGTTCTTGATACTGCAAAAAATATATGGTTAAAGAAACAGGATAAAAACATTAAAAAAGATTTTATAGATAATTTTTTAAGAGATGAAAACTCATTAGCTTGGTCTGAAATAACTAATTGGGATATAATTACTGGTGAAAATGTTTTTGATAAAGACACAGAAAAGTTTAAACAAAAACAAGAAGATGCAACTAGCCTTGACTTAAAACAACAAGAATCAAGTGTAGAAAAAGACAAAAAAGATATTGAAAAAATTGCAACTTTTATAAAAGCCAATGAAGTAAAAGCTATAGAAATAGGCAATAGAAAATTTAAAACTCAAGAAGAACTAAATTCTGCAAAAAGTGAACTTGAAAATTTAATGTTAGAAAATTCTGCGTTAAGTGAAAAAGGTAATGAAATATTTGATGCTTTAGGTGAAAAACAAGAATCTATATCTACAAATAAAGAAATTTTAGATTTACTAAAAAAAGATTATAGCGCTCCTTCTATTTTAATAAATGGAATAGCAGCTACTAGTATTGAAATGGTTAATAATACTGTTTTTGGTATACCTAAATGGCTTAAAACAGCAACAGAAAATTTAATTTTTGATGCTACAGGACAAGATATAGACTCTTCATTGGGTTTTAGAACAGCTATAACAACAATGGCTGGTCCATTAGCTGGTATGATATATGGAGGAGACAGTGAAGAAACAGATAAAGCAAGTGAGTTTTTAAGAAATATATCTAAAAATATAAGAGAAGACGTTGCTGCACCTGGAGAGTTTCAAGATATTGATAGTGGCGGTAAAATAGGCATGTGGTTAGCTAATTTAATTGGTAATCAATTACCTAATATAGCTATTATGACAGCTTTACCGGCTGCTTCTCTTTCAATATTAGGAGCTTCTGCTACTGGTGGAAAGTTTTTTGATATGCAGGAAGAAATGAATCTTCCTGATGGAGTTTCTTATAGCGGCATGGAATTACTTTTTGCTCCTGCAATAGTGGGTGCGGCTGAGTATGCTTCAGAAAGAGTAACTTTAGGTCAAGTAAAAGGTGTTATGAAAGCCTTTAAAGGTGATGAAGCTGTTACGGTTGCAGCTAAAAGATATTTAACTAATCGTTATGCTTTATGGGCAAAAGACATGCTAAGAGAAGGTGGATCAGAAGTAGCTGCTACTTTGTCAGAAAACATGGTAGACAAATACATGCTTGGCAAAGATGTTGAATTAACTAGAGGTTTAGTAGATTCTTTTGCTAGTGGTGCTGTTATGAGTGGTTTTATGTATAAAGCGCCTTTGTTAGGAAGAACTTTACAAAAAGTTTTTTGGGGTGAAGATGTAAGATCACAAATACAAACTGGCCAAGATTTAATAAAAAATATAAATGATGAGCTTAATAATGAAAACTTAACTGTAGAAGAAAGAGAAAACCTTGTAAATACTATAAGTGAAATAGAAAATAAACAACAAAGAGTAATGCGTGATGCAAATGAAGGATGGGATAATCTTTCTAAAACTGAACGTAAAAGGTTGTTTAAAATATATGATATACAAAATAATTTTAAGAAACAAGCTGAAAAAATTGCTAATAATCCAAAAACAAGTCAAAGAAATAAATTAGATAATTTAAAAATTTTACAAAGAAAATGGAATGAATATCAAGATCAAAAAAATTCTATTTTAACAAGGGCTAGCGATAAAAATTTTGATCCTCAAGAATTTGCATTAGAAGAATATGAATCTAATGTTGGAAAACGTAAAGTAGGATTAACGGAGTATACTAGTAATAAAATAAATGAACTTTCTAATAGAGAATTAGATTTAATAGAGAGAAGAAAAAAAGCACAAGATCCAGCAGAAATAAAATTATTAGATTTAAAAATAAAAAACGTACAAGAACAATTAAAGTATGTTGCGCCTAAAGCGATGGGTTTTAGTAATTTTGTTGGAACAACTATTTTAAAAGCTAAAACGTCTATAGATTTAAATAAAGCTTTTGTAACTAAATCAACTGAACTTAGAGATTCTTTAAAAAATAATGAAATAACTCAAAGTCAGTACGAATCTCAATATAAAAGAGCTAAAAATGCTTTTGATAAAAAAAGATCTGAAATACAACAACAGAAAACAGAAACTAAAGCTGGAAAATACACTAAACTTCAAGAGTTTTATGAAAGAAGTGTAGATGAAAATGGTAATTTTATTGAAAACACTAAAACTTCTAATGAATTTGGAAAAATTGTTGGTGGAATAATTGAGTCTGCTACAAAAAGACTTTATGATAATATACCATCAGATTTAAGAGATGTAACTAGAGATCAGTTTAAGAAAAATCTAGAAGATGATGCTTTTCTAATGATAAATAGAGAAAATTTTGATCCTTCTATACAATCTTTAGATAGATTTATTAGTAATAGATTAAACTTAAGAGCTAATAGAGTTGCTACAAAATCAGCAAAACAAGATGGTTTTACAGAAAGTATAAGTGAGAATCCTAATTTAGGTGCATCTGTTTTAGAAGATGTACAAGAACAAGAAGAAGCGAGACAAGCTATTGAAACAGCGAAAGCTATGCAAATTCCAGATTCAATAATTGAAAAAGCTCGTAAAGCAGCTGTATCTGCGCTGTCAACTATTAGCAATAAAGTAGATGCAACTAAATTTAAATCTGAAATAGCAAAAGCTTTTAAAGATGCTTTATATGCTGATTTAAAAGGATTATTTGGTAAAGATACAAAAACAAATAAAGCTTTTACTAAAAGTCTTATTGATAATATAAAACCTTTTTATGATGTTCTTACTGTTGAAAGCATGCGTAAGGCTAGAAATAATAAAACAGGCATTAATCCTTTTGTTGAATTAGGTTTATTAGATATTGATGGTAATAAAGTTGCTTTTGAAAATATAGATCAACAAGCTTTTATTGATTTTTATACTAGTAAAGATAAAGCTAAAGGTACAATGTCAGATCGCAGAATGAATCTTATAGAAGCTGTAGCATCGTCATTAGGTGCTGCTCAAGCTATAGATTTATTAAACAATAATGCTAGTGTTATAGAAAAGTTTTTAAGTAGACAAGCGCAAGAAATTGAAATAGCCAATAAAGGATTAGAACTATTAGTACCTAAAGCTTTTAGAGGTTTTATTAATATTTTAAAAGACTTAGCTCAAGCAACTAACATAAACAGTGTTGCCAAGCTATTAAGCCTTGGGGATATAACGGTAAGTGATACTAATAGAGTTGAAAAACAACAAGCTATATTAAATGCTATAAAAATATTTGGTTTAACGCCTAATGTTTTTGAAGCTGCAATGCCTGCTAGCTCTGGAGCTGTTAGAACTCAATTAAAGAAAGATAATCCAGAAAGTAAAAGGTTAAAAGCTTTTTTAGATAAAAATAATATAAAAGCAAAAGATACTGATTATTATTATGAATTAGATAATGGAGAGTGGGTTAAAGGCGTAAGAAAAATAAAGAAAGACGGCGCTACTAGTACAGAAATAGGTCCACCAGTTGGTGTTACAAATTTAGTAGCATCAAGAGGGCGATTATATTATGGAAAAACTGATCCAGCCTACATAGCTGCTTTAGCTGCTGCTGAAAAAAATTTAAAAGGGAAAAAAGAATTAAAACCACAAAGAGTAACTACTAATTTCTTTTCTGAAACTTCACAGTCTAGGTCTGATACAAACATGGATGTTCTTGAAGATGTTGCTATACAGCTTAATGACGCTGTTAAAGCTGGTATGCCTAAAGAAGTTGCTGCTTTAATAATATCACAAGGATATCAAGCTACTGGTGGTTTAATAAAAATAGCAGCTAAGTTTAAATATAAATCAAAAGTTTTTGAATATGGTATAAATAAGTTTCGTAAAAAAAATGAAAATGATAGGCCTTTTAGAGAAGAACATAATCCACCGGCTTCATTAATTGGTGCTAATTTAATATGGGCTATTTCTAATGATAAGGTTAGAGATTTAATGCCTTATATTAGAAAAAATTATTATCAAACTCAATTATCAAAAAGAGATGATGAAAGATTAGATTCAGCTAAACTAGGTGGTACTTTACCACAAGGATCAACTATACTTGATAATCCAATAGTTAGATTGGCTACAGCTGGTATAGATTTAAATTCTATAGTAAATCCTTTAACTGGAAAAACTATAGCTGAAGAAAATAAAGTTCAAAGCGCTAATACTCCTGATGCCGTTGCCGCATCTAATGCAGCTGCTATAGAAAACAACACTGATCAAGTAGAAAACTTAATTGATAGAGCTATAGCTAAATTAATTGAATTAACAGGATCAGACGGTACACTACAAGTTAACTTTGCTACTATACCAATTAATGTTTTAGTAGGTGGTTTAAGAGCTACTAAGTTAGCTTATCAAGGAGGTAAAGCTTTAGTAGATGCTATATCAAGTGGATATGGTAAAGTAAAAAACTATATGACGCTTGATGAATGGACTAATTTTGTTGGAAAATCTACTTATGAAGTTAGAAATGAAAATAATCCAGCTCAAGTTAAATTATCTATTATGAATGAAGCTGGCATTGCTAGACTTCAAGAGCAAGTTCGTCAAGGCAATTACGGTTTGTTAAAAGAATTTGGTGTAGACATTGATGGCTTAACCACTGATCAAATTATTGAAAAAATAGATATTCTTAGAAAAGCTAAAGTTGTAGGTTCTAACACAAAAGCCCCTAAGAAAAAAGCTAGAGTATTTGATTTTGATGATACGCTTGCTAAGACTAATTCTAAGGTACTCTACACGCTCCCAGATGGAACAGAAGGCAGTTTAGATGCTACACAATTCGCTGAACAATATAATGAGTTACAGGAAGCGGGAGCAACTTTTGATTATTCAGAGTTTAACCAAGTAAAAGATGGTAGTAAAGGGCCTCTGGCTACACTTGCCAAGCGTTTTACCGAAGCTAAAGGTGATAGAGATGTTTTTGTTTTAACAGCTAGACCCGCTGAAGCAGCTGCAGCAATACAAGAGTTTTTACGAGCTACCTTGGGTATAAGTATACCACTACAAAATATAACTGGACTTGCTAATGGTAAGCCTGGTGCTAAAGCTATGTGGGTTGCTGAAAAAGTATCTGAAGGCTACAACGATGTATTCTTTGCTGATGACTCTAAAGCTAATGTTGCTGCTGTGGCTAGGATGTTAGATAACCTAGGTGTAACTAAAAGAGTGCAACAGGCTAAGGAAAGTGGTCAAAGAAATCTTGAAGATGAAATGGATTCACTTATAAGAGGTAAGAAAAGATCTAAAATAGGTAAGTTCCTAAGTAGGTTTAATATATACATACCTCCAGGAGCTGATGACTTTGCAGGATTACTTAAATATTTTCAAGCTAAAGGTAAATTAGGTGAAGAGCAAATGAAATGGTTTGAAGAAAACTTATTAACACCTTTTGCTCAAGGTATAAGTGCCTACACTACAGCTAAAGTAACATTAGCTAATGATTTTAAAGCTTTAAATAAAAGATTTAAAAATACTAGAACACTTGGTATACCTACTAAGTTTAGAAGAATGCTAAGTGAAAATGTTTTAGGTGGTATATATACTAACGAACAAGCTGTTCGTGCTTATCTTTATGATAAAGCTGGTCAAGACTTAGGTCTTAATAAAGCTGATACTCAAGATTTAATCGCTTTAGTTGAAGGTGATGCTGAGCTAAAAGCTTATGCAGAAGAATTATCTAAAATAACTAAGCTAGATGCTGGTTATCCACCTATAACAGAACAATGGTTAGGTGGTAGTATTTCTACTGATATGGCTGTTGTTTCTAACAGAGCTCAAAGAGCAGAGTTTTTGCAAGAATTTACTAATAATAAAAATCAAATATTCTCTGATCAAAACATGAAGCTTATTAAGCAAATATACGGTAATGATTATACCGATGCGCTTAGTAATATTCTTGAACGAATGGAAACAGGTCAAAACCGTAAGAAAGGTAAAGATAAAGAATTTAATTCAGCAATGAATTGGATCAATCAATCTGTTGGCGCTGTTATGGCTATCAACATGAGATCTGCTATATTACAGCAAATGTCTATTGTTAACTACATGAACTGGAGTTTTAATAATCCTATTAAAATGGGATTAGCTATGGCTAATGTACCTCAGTTTATGAAAGATTATATTAAAATAATAAACTCTGATTTTTTAAAAGAAAGAAGAGGAGGTATGGCTATTGAAGTTAACTTAGCTGATATTGCAGATTCTAATCCAGGTAATCTATTTTTAAGATTAAACAAAAAAGTTCTTGAATTAGGGTTTAAACCTACGCAATGGGGTGATAGTAATGCTATTGCGTTTGGTGGTGCTACTTGGTATCGTAATAGATATAATCAATTAATTAAAGAAGGTATGTCTGAATCAGATGCAGATGCTCAAGCTATGCTAGAGTTTCAAGAAGTTTCTGAAACAGCTCAGCAGTCATCAAGAGTAGATAAAGTATCTAGACAACAAGCATCAGATATAGGTAGACTTATATTAGCTTTTGCTAACACACCATTACAGTATGCTCGTGAAACTAGAAAAGCTACATCAGACTTAGTTAATCGTAGGGGTGATTGGAAAACAAATATTTCTAAAATACTTTACTATGGCGTTGCTCAAAATGTTATATTTACAGCGCTGCAACAAGGTTTATTTTCTTTAATATTAAGTGATGCTGATGATGAAGAATACAAAGAAACAGATAAAAAATTAATGTATTCTTTAAATAGTGTTGCTGATGGTATATTAAGAGGTATGGGATATGCAGGTGCAGTAGTTGCTGCTCTTAAAAATCTTAGCATGGAATATTATGATCAAAGACAAAAAAGAGAAAAAGGACAAAGAGTTTATGATGGAACTTTAAAGCTTGTTCAACAAGGTTTTTCTATATCTCCACCTATTAGTAAGAAAATAGGTGATATAGTTGAAGGTCAAAAGTTTGAAACATGGAAACAATATAAAAATGATCCGTTTTACCAAGGTTTTGCTTATGCTAATTATTTTTCAGGTTTAACTAACTTACCTGCTGATCGTGTGTTTAAGAAAATAGAAAACTTAAAAGCAGCATCACAGGATAGTACTGAAGCTTGGCAGTCTGTAGCTTTAGCTTTAGGATGGTCACCGTACAACGTTGGAGTAGACATTGAATACAAAAATTCAAAACCTACTACAGGAAGAAGAACGAGACCAACTAGACCAACTAGACCAACTAGACCTAAGAGATCGCCGGTGCCAGATAAACTACCTGAAGGTGTATTAGGTAGAGCTAATAAAGACGGAACTATGGATATAAAACCTGGTTTAAGTGCTAAAAAAAGAAAAGAAGTAGTTGCTCACGAGCAGGTACATCTTGATCAATTTAAATCAGGAAAATTAGATTATACAGATTCTGATATAACATGGAAAGGCCAAAAAATTCCACGAACGGCTGATTCAAAAATACTTTACAATGGTAAATTATATATAGAAGGAGCTAAACAGCTTCCGTGGGAACAAGAGGCTAATAAATTAAGTAAACAAAAATTATCATAACATGGGACCAATTTATAAATACGGTTTAGAAAACAATAAACAAAGTAAAAAAAATTCTACTTTTACTTTTAAAATGGATGACATGGAAAGTGAAAGCAATAATACAATTCCAGAATCTACTATGGGTGAAAATATTATTGATGAAGCGGCATCAGAAGCAAAAGCAGTTAAATCTGTTAGAGAAGGAAAGCTTGAAAGAAAAGAAAATTTTAAAGAAGCTAAAAAAGAAGTTAAAAGTAAAAGAGATGATAGCTTATCTGAATTAAATAAATATCAAAAAAATACGGCAGAAGGTATAAGTCGTGTAAAAAAAGCTAGATCTATTAAAAGACGTGAAATGCAAGATGTGCGTGATAAAGAAAGAGGAGCAAGAAATGCAGATAGAAGAAACAGAGGCATTGAAAGAATGGCTAATAGAAATAACATGACTACTAAAGATGCTGCTAAAGCCTACGATACTAGAATGTCAACATATCAAGCTTACAACGTTAATAGTAATAATACAAACGATATTGAAACTTTAAATAAAAAAGAAACTAAAAATACAGATAAAATTTATAAAGGATTACTTGAAGTTGGAGGTAAAACTCATGCTGACGCTACATTTAGTAATTTAGGTAATTTTGATAAAATGTCTTCAGATGATATAAAATAAAAAAGGGGAGCAAACCATTACGGCAAGCTCCCCTTTAATTGTTTCTAATATTAACCTAATATTAATCCGATTATAATACCAGCTATAGGTCCTAATACTGCCCACAGTTCTAATATTCTAATCTTCTTTAACTCTGCATTTGTAAATACATTGTCTGATGTGTCAAGAATAACGTTTCCAGCTTTTATTTTAGCCTCTTGTAATTCTTGTTCTAATTGTTTAATTTGTTTTTTTGCATCCGCAAAAGTAAATTTACTAGCCATTGTTTTAGTTTTAATTATTAATTATCCATCACAGGATATACAGTTTGGATCCATAGCTTTAGCAGCTATATCACCTCTTAGAACTGATTCAGTTCTCATATAATAAAGAGTTTTTATACCCCTTTTCCAAGCTTCAAAATGGACTTTATTAACCCATCTTGGCTCAGCCTCCGCCGGAAACGCTAGATTTAATGATACTGATTGATCAATATAGTCTTGGCGTATACCAGCTTGTCCAACTAACTCCAGTTGGTTTATCTCTTTAAACGTTTTATAAACGTTCTTGACAGACTCGCCTTCTTCTTGAGTTAGTCTTCCGAGGTGGTCGTAAAACCATCCATCGAGTTCTTTAATTCCTTGAATGGATCCACCATCTTCCAGAATTTTATCCCAAGTTTCCTTGGTATCAATACCAACTTTCCTAAGTACTTTCTTAAGTTCATTATTTTTTCTTATAAATGTTCCTTTAGCTGATTGTTCTGTAAAAACATTAGCTGCCCAAGGCTCTATGCCGGGCGATATGTTACCACTTAACTTACTATTTGAAACAGTAGGTGCTACAGATCTTAAATGTGTATTCCTAAAACCTGTACCTACACACCATAATGGTTCACCGTATATTTCAGCAAGCTTACGTGATGCTCTTTCGCTTTCAATTTTAATTTTACTAAATATCTCTCTAGTTTTAAACTGAGCTAAAAGCCCTTCAAAAGCTATTCCCTTCTTCTGTAACAGCGTATGCCAGCCTAAGACACCTAAACCTATGGCTCGGCCTTTTTCTGCTGATCTAATGGCATTTTCAAAGCCTTTCATATTTTTGGCCTTTTGTATAAACTCTTCCATCACACCATCTAAAAACCACGTAGCATCATAAATAAGATTAGTATTTTTCCACTCATCATATTTAGCTAGGTTTAAAGAAGACAAACAACATACAAAGCTATGACTTTCATCTGTGTGTAATGTAATCTCACTACAAATATTTGTCATGTGTACTTTTAATGCATTG
>Ga0163179_10001256_pt1 | contig 18015 bp, 25 predicted proteins | sample AtlANTMetagenome_FD_109643 | JGI IMG/M metagenome (GOLD analysis project Ga0163179, IMG submission 109643) | Marine eukaryotic phytoplankton communities from the Atlantic Ocean - Atlantic ANT 2 Metagenome | ecosystem: Environmental > Aquatic > Marine > Oceanic | place: North Atlantic Ocean... | reverse complement strand
GCCAATCAGCGCGCCCGAAAAAATTAACCATAGGTAGTGCATAGCAAGCCCTCAAATAAAAATATAGCTTGCCATATTTTTTTGCGCGCGTCAATCGTTTGTTCCTATCAATAGGGGGGCGGTTAATAGACCTTGACTATCGCGGCCGCGCGGGGCACCCCCACACGTACGACTTTTGGGATTTTTAAATACCAAATAAAAAATTTTTCTTGACATTAAATGTCATTTTTAGTATAATACTTGTAAATCGGAAAAACACTATTGATAGTGTTTTATTCGTTCATCTTACCTTAGTAAGACGGAAGTAGGGATTCTCCCGAAGGAACGCGTTGGAAAACAACAAAAGTCTTAAGGAGAACAACATGACTATGATATATCGTGGTACAAAAGTTGCGCCTTCTGAAAACGTTGAGACTAAGGACATAATTCCAGCGAACTCTTACGTTTACAGAGGCATACGACATAGTGGCACCTCTACCCTCAATCTACAAGGCCCTCAGAAAGGCATTTATAGAGGTGTGCGGCAGCGATAGTATTTAGGGGGTTTCGGCCCCCTTTTTTAACGTGCCATATTCTTAACCAAATCTTAACAAAATCTTAACATAATTGTAACATTTTTTATTATTTACCCGCTAAAAACCTTTTTCGAGTGCATACAAAAATATTTCTTGACATAAATCTTAATTTTTGCTATAATTTCTCTGAAATCAATAATGGTTTCAGGTAAAAGTACCTTAAAGGAGGTGTATTACTGTCATGAAAAAGCTGTCTGTCGCTATATTACTGTCCATTTTTGCTGTTCCTACTTTCGCTGAGCCTGAGCGGGAAGGCGTATCTTATGTTGCTAAAGCCAATGGCAACGATAAATTTTGTGCAAAAGTACAAGTACGTGATGTTACTGGTTATCGCTTGAAAAAGAGATGCAGAACTATTGAAGAATGGGAAAATAAGGGGTATGATGTAGATGTAAAAAAGTACCAAGACGAGGAAACTTCTACAAAAGCCGTGAGTTAAGATATCAATTTGACTTTATAGAGAATGTTCCTAGTTTGCGTGACTATCTACCCCCAAGCTATCTAAATACTAAGTATCAACGTTTAGTATAGCCATATTGAAGGCCCTTCGGGGCCTTTTTTATGACACATATCAAAAATAATTCTTGACTTTGGAGCCTTTTTGCCATATAATTCTCTACATGGCTAAAGAAGTAACCAAAATTTCCCCAGAGGGACTTGAAGTAGCGAATTCGTACCTTCAGTTTGGCAATATTAAAGGAGTTGTCGAGCAGCTTGGCGTTCGAGAAAACGCAGTGGTTGAAATCCTAAATAAGCGAGAGGTAAAAAGATATATTGATACTGTATATCTCGACATGGGTTACAGGAATAAAAATAATATAGCCAGCGTATTAGACGAAATGATTCAAAGTAAACTAGAAGAAGCTCAGGAAACTGGAGTTTACTCTAATAAAGATTTGGCTGACTTACTACAAATGGCTCATAAAATGAGAATGGATGAAATAAAAGCACAAGCTGAAATAGAAAAAGCATCCAGTATAAAAAGTCAGACTAATGTTCAAATTAATGAAGGTGTACCTTTTGGCCAGGGCAACTATGGAAAGCTCATGGAAAAGTTGATGAAAGATGTCTGATGATGAAGTACAAGAACTCAAAACCCAATTTTTAGTCCATGAGAAAGAGTGTGCTGAAAGATGGAAAACTACTTTTAATAAACTAGATGATATTGATTCACGTCTTGATAGAGTGTTTAACTTAATCATGGCAGGTGGAGCAACCACAATTATGTTTTTACTTGGTATCTTAGTTAATAATTGGTAGTCTGATGTGGCCAAAAGACAGACTACTTAGATACTATTTAATAATAATAATATTTTTCGGTTTATTATTTGCATCTTCGCTTGCTTGGCCTGAAGGAAGAGAACCCTACCCGGGAGTGCCACAAGACAGATTTGAAGATACATCATCAGAAGATAGTGCCGAAAGCGGCGACCAAGACGGCAGCTTAAATACTACGAATCAAAATAGTACGGTTAATAGCAATAATAATACAACAAGTAACTCAAAAACATTTAATGGGGCAGGCAGTTCCGGTATGCCACCTTACTCAGCAATAGCACCGTCTTATATGAGTACAGGCCCCGAAACATGTCTTCAAGGAGGAAGTCAAGCACTACAGAGTAGCGTAGTAGGATTAAGTAGGGGAGCCTATAAAGAAGACCCGGAATGTAATAGAAGAAGGGATGCAAAAGTTTTAAGTGATCTTGGAATGAAAGTTGCCGCAGTTGCAAGGATGTGCCAAAACCCCGATACTTGGAAAGCCATGTTTATGTCGGGAACACCTTGCCCCATTTTACAGGGTGGCAAACTTATAGTAGGAAAAAGAGCCTACTTAGCTTTAAAACAGAATCCCAGTTTATATATTCCTAATTATAAAGAGGAGGAGTCGTGGTATAACAGCATACTAGGACTTGGAGACAGTCAAGGTGAACAAACTACCGATGATGATGGGCGTTCTATTTCTGAGCGTTTCCGGTCTAGCCAAAGCGAACCCGCTAGATAATTTAGTAAATACTAGCGGTGATATTGTAAGTCAAATGGACTTAGCAATAAAAACTGTGGCAGGACAAGCAGTTAATGCATCAACCGGATACGTTTCTCCCACAGGTATGGCAGAAGCTGGAAAAATTACAGAAGCACAAGTAACTGCCTATAATAATGCCATTGCTATAATGGCTGGCTCCAGTTTTTACGGAGCAGAAGAGTTTTTACAAGATCAAGGCGATGCAGCTCTTGATCAAATGGAGTTAGCGATTGGAGACTTTGTAGATGCTGCGACGGAGATCGCAACCATCCTTGAGGTTTCGGAGATGTCAGCAGAGGCTCAAGCAAGTACAGAAATACAAGACGATCAGCTAGTTGCTGAGTTTGTTGAAGCAAATGAAGTGAGTTTAACATTGCAACAAGAAACTGTTGATGAATATAACCAGTCTTTGGATGATGTAGAAGAATATGCACAAGAAGCAGCGGCTTATATAGGACTTGCAAATAATACTGACGCTGTTGCATTTTTTGATCAGGGAGCTGAAAATAATAATGCAAGTTTTGCAGATGAAGCAAGCGCAACTTTTGATATTTCTAATAATAGAATATTAATTAGCTGGCAGACTACTAATAATGGAAGTGCTGTTTATTTTGATGGAAGTGATGGACTGTCTATTGATTTATTTAAGACAAGTGCACAAATCCTAACAGACGGAGAATCTGAGTTATTTTATACAACAGGCCCCAGTTACTTGGGCTATGAGTGTTTTTTCAATAACACTAACTGTCCAGAGTAATGTCACTAGAAGATACAGAAGTTAATATTGGCGGGGTTAAGTTTAAAGGAGTATACATAGCGGTAGTGTTAGGTATAGTTTCCAGTATTGGAGGAGCTATATGGACAGCAAGCTCTATTTATTCAAGACTAGAAGCTGTAGAAGCATATGAGATTCCTGACACTACAAAGTTGCACGAAGAAATAGAGTTAATAAAACAAGAACTAACTGATAATGATATAAGTCAGCTCCAAGGTAAGTTAGCAACACTACAGACAAATTTGACTACGATTATTACTCAGCAGGGAGAGTTACTTAAAATTAAAGAAAGAGTTGTTGAAGCAGAGAAAACTGTAACTGAAATGGAAACAACAGTAAAGAAAGCTGAAATAGCAACTGAAGAAGTAAAAAGATTTGACGAATATCTTCAAGAGCAAGACAAGCGCATTGATAAAGTCAATAAAGAAATTGATGATATTTGGGAAGGAATGGATGCTTTAGCGAATCCTCTAGGATGATAATGGCATTTGTTCTCATAGTGATTGTGGATGGTAATCCGCTTCCAGATGAGTTTTATTTTAGAAACATTCATCGTTGTAACCAATTTGCTCATTACATTGAGCATGGATCTCGATCTCCAAAAGACCGGAGACAGATAGACAGGCAGCTCAATATTTCTGCATATTGCTTGCCTAGGCGCCTACCAAGTAATAGTAGGTTTTGGGATTAGTATCATGGAAAAGAAATGTGGTAAATGCGGCCATGACTGTCATTGTGGCAAAGAGTGCAAAGAGTGCATCAATGAAGTTTGCTACGATTGCACATGCGAGGAGTAACTTATGAAAATTGATGAAAAAAGAGGTACGTGGAGAGTTTGGGACAACGATGAAGTTGTTGCTCGATTTGACTCTGAAGAAGCTGCAAAAGCTTTTGTTAAAGAAGGTGGCAAAGAAGAAACACGTGCAAATTGGTATGGGGCGGAAGACGATACGGTTCTTGAAGATGGGGAGTAGAATATGGCGGTTCGTAAACGAAAAACATCTTCAAAAAGAAAAAAGTCTGTACCCACAAATAAAAAACTTTACGCAAGAGTTAAGGCAGAAGCAAAACGTAAATTTCGCGTTTACCCTTCTGCATATGCAAACGGTTGGCTGGTAAGAACTTACAAAGCCAGGGGCGGTAAATACCGCATGGGATAATATTATGCCTTCACACTACGGAAAGAAAAAACCAATGGGCAAAAAGAAGCCTAAGAAAAATGGAAAGAAAAAGAAAAAAGGATTAACCGCTAAGCAGAAAAAACTTCCGCCCGCTTTACAGAAGGCAATTCTGAAAAAGCAACGCGGAGGTAGGTAATGAGGAAAACGTATCGTGGAAAAAGAGCCCCTAAAGGATATCACTTTATGCCTGGGGGCAGGCTTATGAAAGATTCAGCCCATAAAAGAAAAAAGAAGAAAAAGGGCAAGAAGTATAAGCGCTGAGGGAGATAACTATGGCAAAGCCTCGTGGAGGTTTAACAAAATGGTTTAAAGAAGATTGGGTAGATATCTCTCGGCCTAAAAAAGGTGGCGGCTTTGAAAAATGCGGAAGAACCAAATCAGGAAGCAAAAAGTATCCAAAATGCCTTCCAGCTGCCAAAGCCGCCCGTTTAACTGCAGCTCAAAGAAAGTCTGCTGTTCGAAGAAAAAGAGCAGCAGGTAATCCTCCGGGTAAGCCTACAAATGTTAGTACATTTGCGAAGAGAAAAAGACGTGGCAGTAAAAAGAAAAGGTAGAAAAAGGGACCCAAGATTAAAAAGAGCAGGAGTAAAAGGCTTTAACAAACCTAAGCGTACTCCTGGGCACCCTAAAAAATCACATATAGTTGTAGCTAAGGTAGGTACTAAAGTTAAGACTATTAGATTTGGGCAACAGGGAGCTAAAACAGCCGGTAAACCAAAAGCGGGGGAAAGCCCGGCAATGAAAAGAAAAAGAGCTTCATTTAAAGCTCGCCATGCAAAGAATATTGCAAAAGGCAAGATGTCCGCAGCGTACTGGGCAGATAAGGTAAAGTGGTAATGATTGCAGAAATAAGTGCGGTACTAGGAACATTAAATGCAGTAAATGGGGCAATAAGTACACTACGCGAAACAAAAAGTAATGTAGATAGTCTTTCAAGAGTTTTTGGAAGAGTAACAACAGCGGCTTCAAGTCTTGCAGAGGTAGAAGCTAAAGCTAAAGCAGGAAAGATAACTCTTTCTCAAAAAGATGCCATGGAACTTGCTATGGCAAAGAAAAGAATTACAGACTACGACAGACAGCTAAAAGACATATTTCTTATGACAGGAAATATGCAAACGTATGAAGAAATGAAGAGGTTACAAGCCACCTCTGTTGCTGCTGCTAAGAAAAGAGCCGCTAAAGCAAAAGCACAAAAAAATGCAAATAAGCAAGAATTTGTTTTATATACAAAAGCGATTGGAATCTCATTACTTCTAGTGCTTATATCAATTCCAGCACTGGTTTGGTTTTTGAGATGAAATGGTGGAAAGTCTTATGGAAACAGGCACCCGAGGATGTATGGCAAGACCCGGATCCCGGAGACCTGTCTGTAGATAACGCCTATAAAACTAGGTGGGTTTGGTACCACACTATTTTAGGCATAGGAATATTTATGGTTAATATTTTACTCATAGCCATATTACTTCTATTGGCGATTAAGTTATGAGCAAAGTATTAGAAAAGAACTCAAAATATAATCAGTTTGATCTCGATGGAGATGGAACCGTATCAGATGACGAAATTAAACGATCTCAAGATATGTTAGAGATTGAACTTCGGGAAGAAAAATCCGAAGCGCAAAAGAAAATGGCTTGGGTAGCAATGGGATCTATGATAGTGTTTAGTGCACTATTATTTACACCAATGGTATCTGAGAGTAGGGTGTCTGCATTAGCAGACTTACTTGGTCTATTCTACATAGCTCAAACGGGCGTTGTAGGAGCTTACATGGGAGTATCCGCGTGGATGTCAAGGCGATAAAAAATCAACATCAAAATCAAGAGCCGATTAACTTCGAAGAAGTTAAAAAGATTATTCGACAAACACAGCCTAAAGAAGACGAAAGTCTTTCGGAATGGCAGTTTTGTAGGAAATACAGTAAGACTCGATCAATGGGACAGGAGTAAAAATGGCTATAGAAGTTAGTCGACAAGATATACTATCTGAGTCTATTTCAGATTATTTAACAGAGGATAAGTTTCTAAAGTTGCCAGTAGAGCCATATATGCAGCTACTGGGAATAACACCGCTACCCTCACAGGTTGCAATAATAAACGCTGTAAATAATCCGAAGTACAGATTTGTGTGCGCGGCTATTTCTAGACGACAAGGGAAAACTTATATTGCTAATATTATTGGACAATTAGTCTCCCTTGTTCCTGGTTCAAACATTTTAATTATGTCTCCAAACTATGCTCTTTCTCAGATTTCTTTTGACCTACAAAGAACACTAATAAAACATTTTGACTTAGAGGTCGTAAGAGATAATGCGAAAGACAAGGTAATAGAGTTATCTAACTCATCTACAATACGCATGGGTTCTGTCAATCAGGTAGACTCATGCGTAGGTAGATCCTACGATCTTATTATTTTTGACGAAGCGGCTCTTGCTGATGGTAGGGATGCTTTTAATGTAGCACTAAGACCAACCCTAGATAAAGATAATTCAAAAGCGATTTTTATATCTACTCCTCGGGGTAGAAATAACTGGTTCGCAGAGTTTTTTGATAGAGGCTTTTCCGATGAATTTGCAGAGTGGATTTCTGTTAAAGCGACTTATAGAGATAATCCTCGCGTTTCTGAAGTGGATATTGAGGAAGCTCGAAAATCCATGTCCGCGGCTGAGTTTCGGCAAGAGTATGAAGCTGACTTCAATACTTATGAAGGACAAATCTGGAGTTTTAATTTTCATGATTGTGTAAATGATCTCGAAGAATTAGAAACCAAAAAAATGGATGTATTTGCAGGGCTTGATGTAGGGTATAGAGATCCTACTGCTTTTTGTGTTATAGGGTATGACTGGGAGGAGCAAAAATACTACTTACTGGATGAATATCTTGATGCAGAAAAAACTACAGAACATCATGCAAATGAAATTCAAAGACTCGTGGATAAATGGGATATAGACTATATTTATATAGACTCTGCTGCACAACAAACTCGATTTGACTTTGCACAAAATTACGATATTACTACTGTAAACGCTAAGAAATCAGTGCTTGATGGAATTGCTCATGTTGCAGCAATAGTCGATAATGATAATTTATTAGTCGATCAAAGATGTAAAGAAACTTTACAATGTTTAGACCAATATCAGTGGGATGCTAATCCTAATTTAGCCCGTGAAAAGCCCAAACACAACAGGGCATCTCATATGGCGGATGCACTCCGCTACGCACTTTATTCTTTTGAAACTTCTAACTCTGGGTTCTAATGATACCATGTTAAAAATAGTATTTGACATGGTACCTCATCTTGGATATAATTTCGGTATTAAAAAATGGATTTGAAGAGAGACATCGTAAAATACATAAGAGATAAAGCAAAAAATAAGTATGAAAAAGGCAGTGAATGTTATATTTGCGGATCAAACGTAAGACTTGATTTTCACCACTTTTATACATTAAGCCCTTTAGTCCATAAATACATTAAAGATAAAAAGTTACTTCCAGAGAACATCTTATCGTTTAGGGAAGATTTTATACAAGACCATTGGGCAGAGCTTTATGACCACACAGTAACCTTATGCCACGATCATCATTTAGCTTTACATAAAATTTATGGCAGAAACCCAAGTTTAGCAACGGCAACAAAACAAAAAAACTGGGTAGAGATTCAAAGAGAAAAACATGGCATGGTGGGATAAGATACTTGGAAGAGAAGTTGCTGAGGTAGAGGAAAAATTAAATCCTGCCCAGTCTTACTATGCAAACACTACTGAACCCTCAAGAGAGTTCACATTTAAGTATGAAAAAGCATACGAACAATTAGAGATAGTAAATCGAGGCGTAAACCTTATTGTAGACGACTGTGCGGAAATAACAACAACAGTCGGTCCCCAAATACCCTCCATTCAAAGTATACAGAAAGGATTAAAAAGAAGTAGATTAGATATTCTTCTAAATAAAGAGCCAAATCCTTTTCAAGATATAAGCACCTTTAAAAGAAATCTAATAACTGATTATGTAATAGATGGAAATATATTTATCTATTACGATGGTGTACATTTATATCATCTTCCTGCAGAAAAAGTAACAATTCATGCAGATAGTGAAACTTACATTGAAAAGTTCACTTTTAACGATATAAACTATAAACCGTCTGAAATTATTCATATAAAAGAAAATTCCTTTTACTCAATATATAGAGGAACTTCTAGGCTAAAGCCAGCATTAAGAACAATTATTTTAATGCAAAATATGAGACAGTTTCAGGATAACTTTTTTAAAAATGGAGCAGTACCAGGACTAGTTTTAAAAAGTCCAAATACTTTAAGTGAAAAAATTAAAGAAAGAATGATTCAATCGTGGACTATGAGATATAGGCCCGATGCTGGAGGAAGAAGGCCACTTATATTAGATGGCGGTATTGAGATAGATCAAATATCCAATACAAATTTTAGAGAATTAGATTTTCAACAAGCAATTTTAGAAAATGAAAAGATAATTCTTAAAGCACTAGGTATTCCTCCTATATTGATGGACTCGGGTAATAACGCAAATATTAGGCCAAATATGAGAATGTATTATTTGGAGACTATATTACCCATAGTTAAAAAATTACATTTTGGACTTGAAAGATACTTTGGTTTTGAGTTGAAAGAAAATGTAACGGATGTTCCGGCTCTTCAGCCTGAGATGAGAGATCAGTCACAATATTATACAGCATTGGTAAACGGTGGCATAATATCTCCAAATGAGGCCAGAGAGCATTTAGGGTTTGATACTATAGAGGGACAAGACGATTTACGAGTACCTGCTAATATAGCAGGAAGCGCAGCAAATCCAGATGAAGGTGGTCGACCGGAATCTGAAGAAGGAGACTCTTAATGGCTTCAAGAAATAGACTAAGACAAGATGTTACCAGAACTCTTGTCGAACAATTTAAAGATTGGGGACTTCCAAGAGATATTGATTATAAATCTTACTGTAGTATAGTTGATAGGCCCGTTACTGGACGAGCTATACAAAAATCATACTACAACTGGAAAACAGCAGTAAAGTCTGTAGAACTTGCAGCTCCTGCAGTTTTTGCCCCTCCACCTCCTCCACCTCCTGCGCCCAAGCCTGATCCTTTAGAGTCCCTTTCTAAAGCTTCAGTAGAGAGTGATGAAGATGAATAAAATATTTAATCTTACTTCTACGTTTAAGTCTCAAACTGTTGAAGACGGTAGTGTTATGATTCGAGGGATGGCTAGCACTAACGATTTTGATCGTGCTGGAGATACTATCTCAGCAGATGCATGGGCTAAGGGTGGATTAAAGAATTTTGAGAATAATCCAATTATTCTTTTTAACCATGATTATAACAAGCCTATTGGCCGAGCCACCGGAGTGAAAGTTACTCCTGACGGATTGGAACTTGAGGCAAAAATTAGTAAGTCTGCACCTGAAAGTGTTTGCGAACTAGTTAAAGATGGTGTCCTTGGAGCCTTTTCTGTTGGTTTCCGAGTCAAGGATGCTGATTATATACAGGAAACCGATGGATATAAGATAAAGGATGCTGAATTGTTTGAAGTTTCGGTTGTCTCCGTACCTTGCAATCAAGCAGCTACTTTCTCTCTGGCGAAGTCTTTCGATTCTCAAGAAGAATGGGAAGATTTCAAGAAAACTTTCACCAATCGTGTAGATCTAGCCGGTCAGTCTCTGGCTAAGGATGATATATCAGATATAGCTAGTGAAACACCGGACGGAGCGCAAGCTCAAAAGGAGATCAAAATGTCGGAAGAAGTAAAAACTCCCGAAATCGACTTGGAAGCATTTGCTAAGAAGGTGGCAGAAGAGACTGCTGCTAAAATTGCAATGAAGCAGGCCGAGACAAAAGCTGCGGAAGAAAAATCCGCACAAGAAGCTGCTGAAAAAGCTTCTGCACAAGCAGAAGAAAAAGCCGCACAAGAAGCCGAAGTAAAGCAAGCAATTGTAACGGGCGTTGAGTCAGGAGCTGAAAAGCTTATGGCTGAAGTTGAAGCAAAACTTGCTGAAAAGGATTCAAAAGCAGAAGAAGTAATTCTTCAGTATAAAAAAGAACTCGAAGAAAAGAATGATGAAATCACCAAAATGCGTGAGTCTAAAAGATCCTTTTCTGATCGTTCACAAAATAGACAAGGTATTGAAGCAAATGCTAAAGACCTTATGTATGCCCACATGCTCGGCGTTTATACCAAGAAAGGCTGGGATACAAGCTATGGAAAATCAATACTTGAAAAAGCAGGTATTGAATATCCTGATGCACAAGCAGTTGCTGCAAATGACAGCTTATTGAATGTAGCTGTCAGCACTGCTATTGAGAAAGAAGTACAACTTGAGCTTCGTTTAGCCCAAGTTTTCCGTGAAATTCCTATGAATTCACAGTCAATGGTACTTCCTCTCCAGAAAGATACCGGCCTTGCAGTATTTCACACCGGCGGCGAGTCTGAGCTCGGTGTAGGTGGAACTGCAAATAGTGGTGCTGGTACTGGCCTTGCAGAAGCAGGCGGAACTGCAGGTACTTACCAAGCTGACCAAGTAATCTTGCAAGCTCATCGTCTGATTTCCACCACATTCATGGATAATCATGTAGATGAAGAGGTTCTTGTAAATCTTATGCCTATGCTTACCGAAGGCGTTGCTCGTGCCCATGCACGTGCTGTTGATAACATGGTTCTCAACGGTAACTCTTCTGGACCTGCAATTACTGGTCTTGAAGGATTCGCTACGGCTTCTTCAGGAGGCAAGATTGACCTTGACGGAGGCTCTGTTGCTTCAGGCGACTCCACAACGCTAACTGCGTCCATGTTGCTAGAGGCTCGTAAAGACATGGGTAAGTTTGGTATTAACCCTGCTGATGTTGTATACGTGGTAGCTCAAAAGTACTACTACGATCTGATTGCAGATGCTGGATTTGCTGACATCACCGATGTTGGTTCAGATGTTGCTACCAAGTTAACGGGTACGATTGGATCTGTATTTGGTACTCCAGTAATTATCTCTGATCAATTAGAAGCAGGTGTAGGTGTTGGTACTGCGGGTCAAACAGTTGGATATGCTGTTGCATTTGGCAACTATGCAATTCCTCGACTCCGTGGAGTACAGGTTGAGCAAGATTACGAAGTTGCACGTCAGCGTCGTTTGATTGTAGCTACTCAATCACTTGGCTTTGCTGAGTTGTTTGCTGATGCTGCAAATGCTCGTTCTTGTGTTAGTATTGTTACCACTGCGTAATAATCTTACCAGTAACTGGGGAGAGCTTCGGCTCTCCCAAGTTTTTATTAATTGACTTATGGCTGATTTAATAACGTTAGCAAAATACAAAGAGTTTGAAGGGATTGATTCTACAACGAATGATCTTAAATTTCAAACTATTATACCTGCTGTAAGTCAATTAGTAAAAACTTACTGTGCGAATTCGTTTGTCGATTTTTTCTCAACGAATAAAACAGAAAAATTTACTCTTAACTGGGAAAGTCATGTAGTTCAACTAACTGAAAGTCCAGTTAATACTATAGTAAGTGTAAAAGAAAGGCGCTCATATTCAGATGCGTACACCACACTTACAACTGGAGCCTTTGATTACTACTTAGACTCTGATACAGATAGTGTTATTCGCACAAACTCTTCGGGAGGATTTAAAAACTTTCCAAAAGGAGTAGGAGCAGTAGAAGTTGTATATACGGCGGGATACTCAAGTATTCCGCTGGATCTCATGTTAGCAGTAGTTGATTTAATTACTTATTACTTTAAAAAAGAGCATAAACAGCGTAGAACTTTAGGAGGAGCAACCTTAGACAATCCAGGAACCAGTAGCTTAGATGGAGGCGGTTTGCCCGACCACATTAAGCGAGTACTGGATATGTATAAGAATTTCTAATGTCAAGAAGTAATGTAAGAAAAACTATTAATGAAAAAATACTTCGTTTATTAAGAAAAGAAGAAAATATTCGTACAAGAAAAGATATACAAAGTAGTCGCCCTCAGGTAATATACTTAGAGGATTTATCTTTTATCAAAGATGCAATAGCTGATATTAATGAAAAGTACGGAAAAGATAGATTAAAAGGTCTGAAAGTTGATGGGCGAAAACTGAGTATAGCCAGGAAAAAAGCAAACGACAGACAAGAAAAATATATTAAAAAGGAACTACTTTGGAGTAAAGGTCCCCCAACTATTGAAAATACTCCTGCAGGAAAAGTAATTGAGGAAAGAGATAAAGCTCTTTTTGCAAAGCTAGGAAAAAAAGCTTTTATTCTACAAAGTTTTAACGTTTTAAGATCCTTAAAAAAAGAAATAATAGATGAAGTAGTAACAGGAACAGAGGATCAGCTAAAACAATTAAAAGCGGCTGTTGACAGGGGGCACGGTTCAGACGGTAATGCAGTATCAAATTTAACTATGCAGCGCGGTCTAGCACAATTAGATACAGTTATTGATAATCCTGATACTATGTTAAAAATTCGGGACGACCTTTATGATTATGTAGATAATGCAATAAAAAGCGGAGAAATACATGCAGAGTTTAAATCTGAAGTAGAAAATGTTTTTACAAATTATGCAACAAATATTACAAAAGCAGGAAAAGTACGAGCAGATTATGTTCCTTACATAACATATCAAAGTAAGTATAGAAACAGGGGAATTGAGCAGGCAAGAGAAACAGCAGCTTTAAATTTACTAAGAAATTTTTTTAAAGAACAAGGCTCAAAAACTTTAGTAGAAATGGAAGGATCCCCTAGTATTAGAGATAGAATGATTGCTCGTGCAATAGAGCCTTTTATAGAAAAGCCCGCTAAAGGTAAAAAAGTAAAAGTAAATGCTAATATTGATGCAAGAAAATTACAGTTTGAAACTAAAGGGAAGGCAAAAACTACAAATAAAGACGCGGGACACACTTTAGCTATTACTGCAACTAAAAAGAAGAATATTGCTACAAATAGAAAAACTAAAGCAAAAGACTCTTCGGTAAATTTAGCAAACATACTTGGAGTTTTAAATGCTAAATTGCCTTCAAGAGTTCTTGCAAACATGAACCCTCCTGCATTAGAAAACAGAAGCGGTCGTTTTGCTGCAAGTGTTAAGGCTGTGGATATGGCAACAACTAGACAAGGTTTTCCAAGTATAGGATATACCTATAGAAAAGATCCTTATCAAGTATTTGAAAGTAGTAGTGGCACAAGATTTTCTAGTACAGATCGAGACCCTAGAGTTCTTATTGATAAGTCAATAAGAGAGATTATGTCGCAGTATTTAATAGGAAGATTGTACACTAGGAGAGTATAGTGGCCGTAAGAGATTATGTTTCAAAAAGATCAAATATTATTGAAGCCCTAGTAGATGCACTAAAAACTATAAATGGGGCGGGTCAGTTTCTCACTGACTTAAATAATAATGTCTCAGGACGATTAAAGTTTTGGGATGAGGTCGAGGATTTTCCCGCAGTTCATTTGAACGCAGGATCGGAAACAAGAGAGTATCAAGGGGGCGGATTCAAGGACAGATATTTATCTGTTACAATAAGAATATACGTTCAAGAAGAAGATGCTCAAGTAAAATTGAACGAAGTAATGGAGGATATTGAAACTGTAATTGAAAATAATTCAAACTTACAGTATACAGATAAATTAAATACCATTTACAATGTTCACCAAATGTCGGTCATCAGTATTGATACTGATGAAGGCGTATTAGAGCCTTTAGGTGTAGGAGAAATGCTTATAGAGGTTCGTTATTAAGAAAATGCTGGCACGAACAAACGTTCACGTCCAAGTCTTTTCAAGTACATAGGAGAAAACTATGGCAGAACAATTATATTTTAGCCGCGACACCAAAATGTTTTTGGAGTTCGATGGCACTGTATGGTCTATTCCTGTACTAGATGGTTTCAGCTTTTCTCAAGCCACCAACAGTACAGAGGTTAGCCTGAATGAGATGGAATCTGCAGGGGGAGTATCCCGTCGTGGTCGAAGAGCATTTAACGATTCTCTTGCACCAGCAGAATGGTCTTTTTCAACGTACGTAAGGCCTTTTACAGCAGCTTCAGGAAGTGCGGCAGGTACTGCAGACTCAGCTGCAGAAGTACACGCAGTAGAAGAAGTTTTATGGGCACTTATGGCAGGTGCAAAAAACTATGCCTCAAATAAGTATGATGATGCAGCAAGTAGTCCTACTGATGTTCTTGTACCCGCTGCGTCTCAAATGACAGTTACTTTTGCACAGTCACAGTCTTCAACGCTAGGAACTGCAAATATTTATTTTGTTCTTGGTGATGCAAACTTTACAGTAATGAAACTTGCAGGTGTTACCGTAAATGAAGCAACGATTGATTTTGACATTGATGGAATTGCTACAATTAACTGGTCAGGAAATGCTACTAACCTAACAGACCATACTGCAAATACTGCAGTGGCTGCTGCAGCATCTAAGCCTACTTCTGGTACGGGTTCTGTAGTTGGTGATGTTGTTCTTGTTTCAGATGATGAAAATAGACTTCTTGTGACTCTCTCAGGTAGTGGTGCAAGTCATACAACTCAAGTATATGAAGGAGCCGATCAAACGACTAACTTTATTCGTAATCGATTGACGGTACTCACAATTGCTCCTACTTCCCAAGACCCAGATGGAGATGGTTCTAATGAGTTGGAATCAAGTTATGTTCTAACTCTTACGGGAGGAAGTGTAACTATTTCAAATAATAACACTTATATTACTCCTGAAGAAATTGGACTTGTAAATGTGCCTATTGGTCACGTTACAGGAACAAGAAATGTTTCTGGATCTTTTACTTGTTACTTAACTGAGAATACAGATGGAGCAAATCAGAATAACTCCTCAAATGACTTTTTTACGGATTTGAGAGCAATTACAAATGTTGTAACTAACTCATTTAATCTTGTATTTAAGATTGGTGGAGCAAGCGGAACCGGTCTTGAGATTGCGATGCCTACGTGTCACGTTGAAATACCAACACACAGTATTGAAGATATTATTTCATTGGAAACTAACTTCATGGCATTACCTTCTTCAATTACATCAGCAGACGAACTTAACTTAAAGTATCGTCCATAAGAGTTAATACTCTTACTAAAAGGGGCTCCGGCCCCTTTTTTCTTATACATATCAAAAATAATTCTTGACATTTATCCTCTTGTCAATTATACTATACCGTAGTCAAAGGAGAAAAGGTTTTTCTCAGAGAGTAAAAGACAATGACAACTTACAACTTTAAAAGAAACAGCTCTGTCTTTATAGTATCTGGAGGAAATCGACATAAGCTAGATATAAGTGATATAAACTTTAATCAAACTTTTAGAGAAGAAAGTTATAAGGTAAGAACTCTGCATGGAGCAATCCAAGCAGCTCATACAGAAGAGTTTTTTGAAGGAAGCATTACTAACTCAGCAGGAAAAGCAAATTTTAACTTTACTATACCTGCTTTAGTAGAAAGTGACTTTACTATTATTGAAACTTTACTTTTATCTGGAGCATCTTTTGATCTTTTTGTACTAACTGATACCGAAACATTTAAGTTAGAAACTGCAGTCATAACAAATGGAGTGTTCGTAATTGAGAAATCACGACCCCTGAGTATTGACATTCAAGGACAAGCAGCAAAGTTAACAAGAAATGCAACGGTAACAGGTAGTCTCGTTTCTAGAAGCGCGACTAAAACATATACAGTAGCTCCTATTATTTCTGTAGATATTGGAGGAAGCACATTAGATAGTATTTTATCCGTTTCCTTAGAACTACAAAATGAAGTAAGGTGGACACCCTACAAAACTATACACAGTGCTCTTGCTGTTACCTCTGCTGCAAATTCGATGTATCCTTCGAATTTCACTATCTCAAAGAAAATTCTTGCGGGATCTATTTCTCAGTATTTATCTAATACAAATAGCAGTACAATAAATACATGGAATACTTCCGTGTCAATGACTGTTAAAGCTGGAAATGGGTTGTCCGGATCTTCTTTTCGAGGATTTTCTTTTGGGCCCGCCCTTTGTAGCTTCACAAATAGAATGGGAGTTGGAGATTTATACCAACAAAACTATGATTGGAGACTTGTAGCAAATCCTAGTAATTTAGCTACTATACTTAAATACGAAACTGACTGAGGAGGTCATTAATGGAACTGAAAAAATTAATGGTTGATAGTAAATCAACCTGGATCGACTTTCCTGGATTAGCAGGATTTAGTGTAGAAGTTGTAAACTTATCGAGAAAAGAGCTTTCTCTTCTACGAAAAAGATGCACTACACAAAAATTTGATAGGAAAAGTCGACAGCTTATGGAAAATTTAGATGAGGATAAGTTTGTAGAAGAATTTTCTAAAGCAAGCATAAAAGGATGGAAAGGTTTAACCCTAGAAAGTTTAGAGACGTTAATTCTTATTGATACGGAAGGGCAAGACCCTAAGGCGGAAGTTGGCTATAGTTTAGAAAATGCAGAACTTCTTGTGGCAAACTCTAGTGAATTTGATACGTGGCTCAACGAGGTAGTCTTTGATTTAGATAACTTTCGTAGCAAGCCAAAAGGAGGAAGTCCTAAACCGCCTCGACAGGATGTTCCGAAATCTTGATACAGGAATGACTCGTGATAAATATTTCACGATGAAGGAACAAATGGAGCAAGAACCTGTAGAATCAGAGATTCCTCCAGACTTAAATGATTTTCCAGAAATAGTAACAGATGCTATTTCTGCTTTTAATTTATTAGGCGATAGAGTGTATCCAGAAATAGGGTATACAGGTAAAGATTATACTAATTTATCCCATATTATGAATATTTATGGGATAGAAGATAAAGAATATTTTCTTGAAATACTACACTGGCTAGATGCTAGAACAATTAAAAAATCTTCCGAACAAATGAAGAAGGAGTATGAAAAGCTAAAGAGACAAAGCAGTGGCAAACGAAGTTAACTTAAAAGTACGCATCTCTGATGACGGAACCTTAGATATTATTGCGAAAAAATCGAAAGCAGCTGCAAAGGCTACTGACGACCTTGGCACGTCCACTGAAAAAACCGGCAAGAAAAGAAATAGGTACCACAAAGGAGAAAAAGGAGTAGCTGCTGCTACTGCAAACAGTACTAAAGCTTTTTCTAAAATGAATCAAAGCATGACTGGAAGTTCCGGTCTTGTTGGTGCTTATGCAACTTTAGCTGCTAACGTGTTTGCTGCAACTGCAGCTTTCGGAGCCTTACAAAGGGCGGCAGAGTTTAGACAACTGGAACAAAGTGTCGACTTTTTTGGTGACTCTGCAGGTAGAAATCTTGATATAGTAATTGCAAAATTAAAAGATGTAACAGATGGTGCTTTGAGCACAGAGCAAGCTCTTCGTAGTGCTGCACTAGCCACCGCTTCAGGATTTTCTACTGCACAGCTCGAAGATTTAGCACAAGTAGCCGCCGGAGCATCAAAAGCTTTGGGTAGAGACTTAACAGACTCTT